>Ga0307930_1003348_pt1 | contig 11840 bp, 7 predicted proteins | sample OrgLakmetageno46_FD_203161 | JGI IMG/M metagenome (GOLD analysis project Ga0307930, IMG submission 203161) | Saline water microbial communities from Organic Lake, Antarctica - #46 | ecosystem: Environmental > Aquatic > Non-marine Saline and Alkaline > Saline | place: Antarctica: Organic Lake... | reverse complement strand
CGAATACAACGGTAGCTGCTCCTGCCTCGTTCAGGCGCGTGACCATCTCCGCAAGCTTGCTGCGTGGCCACGGCCATTGCCCGTGTTCGTCAAGAGAGTCCTCGTCAATATCAACAACGCGAACGGGCAGCTGATCAAACGGTCTGGGCTGCCACTTCTGCAACTGATCGAAATACACGAAACGAAGCGCCTGAACGGGAGGCGGGTCTACGAAACGTATTCCTACGAGCAGGACAATCAGAAAAACACCAAAGGCCCAGAAAGATCGTTTCAAATCCTATGCTCCCCTTCCCTCCACCGGTATCGGGGTTTGAATTCCGGAACGACTTCGAGGCTCATTTTTTCGTTCGTCAGACATCATTTGCCCGCGCTTGCGCCCCCGCCACCGGCGCTGGCACCACCCGGACCTCCGGCAGAAGCCTCACCGCCCGCGGCCTCTGCATCACCAGGGGCTCCGGGACCGCCTCTGCCGGCGTCGGTGTCCCCAGCTGTAGACCCGCCACTGCCTGCGCTGGACTCACCGCCCGCGCGTGCGCCTCCGGTTGCCGGATTTGTCGGGTCAGGGGCAGGAGGCTCTGGTGACGGCGCACGCCCTTCGTCGCGACCATCGACGCCCGAGGACCCACCAGCGCCACAGCTTCTGACATCTGTGCGGAAGTCCTGGCGCAACCAGCTTTGATTTCGAACATATGGAAATCCGGCTTCCAGAAAAACGGCTCTTTCCTCCTCGTTTTCCGGAACAATGAATTGCCCGGAGGAGTCAATTCCAGCGGTCGTGCAGCCATCCGGAATAGCAACACACTGACCAGCCTGGTTGCATAATTGTACCTCGCCCGCGAATGTCGCAACGCGAACCTGACCCCTGGTCGAGGCAGCAAAATCAAATGCCGTACCACGTATCCCCATTGTGGCATTGGAGGTGCGGATTGAATAGGAAGATGGGCTGCTGTTCCCGCTGAAAAACCTGAAAGCCCCCCCAACTGCATTTACCGTGAATTCGCTTGCTGTATTCGAACTGTCAAACAGGATTCTTTCAATTACCAGGCTTGAGTTCTGGCTGATTGCAATCTTTGTACCATCCTTGAAAACGATCTGGACCTGTCCGGAATTTCCTGTCGTTATCACATCTCCCAACAGGACGTCTCCGCCGGGTTCCAGATACCCTTCGCGTCCATCCCGGTTGAGAAAGGCGTTCTGCGAGACACCGACGGCTTGGCCAACGGACTGGGCAAACAGCACGGACGGCAGGATACTGACCAAGAGGAAAATCGCAGCCTCAAGCAGTTTCAAAGATCTGATCATTTCAAGAGTCCTGTCCCATCGGAGTGGAGAAACCGCATTTTGAGTCAACGACCCAATAGTGTTTGTCCGGCACGGTGTTGTCAAACATGTTATTGTCAGTCTCTGCAGCACGACCAAGGGGTGTGTGGCGTTACGTCTGTTACGCGCCCTGAGGGCCAGCGTGCCATGACTGCGTGCACGCGTCGCAGTTACTTGGAGAGAAACAAGGTGTCGCGTGACACAACGCCCACCGGAAAGCCCTTCGATACATCTCGAGTCCCACCGGTCCTCGTGTCAAGGCTGCGTTTTTCGATGCACGCTGGCTCATCAACAATGCGCTTGACGCGGACCTAGCGGGACCGCTCGCCGGGATTGCCAGCGGGCCGCAAGGCATGGGGCGGGCACCAGGTATCCGGTGCGGTTATCCGCCTGATCACGCCTCGACAATGGGGGGCTACCGGGTGCCGGAAGCGGTTCTGCGAGAGCGGGGCCGGGCCTCTGGAGCCGAGACGTACCATCTGTAATCCGGACGACCGATCTGCGCAGCGCGATATCGGTCACCGACGTTTTCGCCGGGCGTGGACCTGAATAGTATCTTCAGCGCTGACGCTCCAAACCCTCTCGTCGCCCTGCTTGGGGTGCAGATGGCGAAGGCACGCATGCTGAGACTGAGCCCATTGTTCACGCCTTCAAATGATGGCACACAAAATAGCTACACGTTCGGCTCAAGTTCAGACCGAAAAGAAATCAGATGAAGGGGTTACCGTTTTGCAGGAAGCGACAAGGCTGACGGCTGGATGTTGAGTGCGCTTGACATGAACATGCTTATAGCGGTCGGAGCATTTTTCCAGACCTCAGCGATGCTTTTTCGAAACCAGATTGTTTTGAGGACAATGTTTATCGTGGGATCCTCTTTCTATGTTACGTATTATATTCACGTCTTGCCGACTCCGCTTTGGGAGGCCGCCACTGCAAGTATTGCAATGGCAGCAACGACTGCCATCGGCTTGATATCCCTGCTTGTCGGCCGTTCGAAAGCGATTATCCCGAAGCACCTTTTGGACCTTTACGAGCAGATGGGGAACATTCAGCCGGGAGAGTTTCGAGCGCTTATGCGTTGCGGCGCCCGTCGCACACTCGATCGGCAAGAGACGCTCACCGTTCAGGGGCAAACGCCCACGAAACTCTACTATATCGAGGCGGGCCGGATTGAGACGGTCAAGAATGAACACAGCTTTCCACTTCCGACAGGCATTTTCATAGGCGAAATCGCCTTCATGACGGGCGCGCCAGCTTCGGCGACGGTGCATGTCGCGTCGGGTAGTCGCATTGTGGAATGGGATAGCGCGCGTCTGCGCAGAAAGGCTCGACGCAAGGATAAATTGCGGCTGGCCCTGGATGCCAGATTGGCTCAGGATCTGGCAAACAAGGTAGCGAATGCGGTCGGCTCAAATCACAGCCGGTCTACCAACGACGACGGCTGAAGGAGCCTTCCGTCAGCCGCAAAGACCCAACGCTAAGGTGGTCGACGCGTGGCCCACTGGCTACGCGGCGTCGGATTCAGTTGAGTTGAACGCTGTTTGACTGTTCCAATTATCAAGACTGTGCAGATGGGCCATGATAAGTCCCATCAATCCGCTCCGCACCCACGAAGCCAGGAGAGCATCATCGAGGGCCGCGAGTTTGTCTTTATCAACCACCTGCAAATCCTTAACCTGACCCAAGGTCTTTTCCCCTCGGCGCACAGTGTAGACTTGCGGCACCAAAATAGCGGCGTCCCTGAGGGGTCTCAAAAGCGCCTCCGTTTGCTCCAGCTCCTTCTGGAACTCGATCAGGAACTGACGCGCGCGCTCCACGATTCCGCCCTCGGGAATCTGTCCGTTCTTGAACAGGGGCTCGCCGTCCGACTGGGCGGAAATCCGGTCTTCCCTGACCATCATAACGTACTCGCCGGCCTTTTGCTTTTTCCCCAGGACGAACGGAAAGCGACGAATATGGGCCGGGGTATACCGGGCCGTCCATTGTCCGGCGTCATCAACATAGAGATTGCCATCTTTACGGTATCCCATCTGGGCGACCGGAAGAAATCTACCACTTGTCGGGAAAAAGATCGGAAATTCCCGACTTGCCTTGATGACTTCGGCGACAGAGAGTGGCGCGCTCAAGACATTCCGGGCGAATGAGAAGTCTTCTGACAAGAGCAGCTTGTGATTGGCATGCTTTTTACTATCGAGCGCAACAACATTCTCGAACATTGGCAACTCCTCTTCTTTTGGCGCTCAAGTGCCGATGAAAGGTTCCATCTTCAGCCAGTCCGGACGATCGCTTCTTGTCAGCTTTTAAAATGGGCGTCTTGCGTGCTGCGAAGCTTACAGAAATGCGCGATCTCCGCGCGTCCTGAAAGTGAGAACCACTTATTGATCGACCTGTTGTGCCATCAGAAACAACGTCGCAATATCGGGAAGGCCCGTTGCCGTCAGGCCGACACCTTCCTGCCATGCCTCGATGGCTTCAGCAGTTTTGGGGCCGTACTTGCCATCCGCCGATCCCTCTTCAAGCATTTCTTTCGCGATGAGAAATTGCTGAACCTTGAGCAGCGTGGACTCATTCAAGGTGGCCGAACGACCATTGCGCGATAATTGTGCAATCGGGCTGTTTTCCGACAGCGCGAGCTTGGAGAAAGTGCTCATCATCGCGTCTACCACAGATTCGAAAAGCTGGTCGGCGTTGTTTGTACAGATATTCCGCGCCAGAGCTACAAGCGGATACTGGCTCTTGATTGGCGTCAGATCATAATAGCCATCAACGACGCGGTTTCTCGCTGAAATATAGCCCGAGATCCATTCTGCGAGTTGTCCACGTGCCTGAGCGCCTTGTTCGCCATCAAGGATCGTAACGATAGCGGTGCAGTCGCGTGCGCCCCAACCGTAGACTGCAAAATCACCAGTCTCGGTGGCGGCTTGTGCGGGAGATACGCCAACTCCGGCAAGCAGGGCCACAGCGGTGATGCGCAAAATATGCATATTCAGTTTACTCCCTCGTTCAGTTTGATGTGTTTTACGATTGAAAAGGGCCCTCGCCATTCGGCGAGGGCCCTCCTTTTCTTGCGCAATTAGCGGTTGCTGCGCGTAACGGTGCTGGACGAGAAGTTACCGACCGAGGTTGCCCCGATGCTGTTACCTCCAACCGAAGCAGACGCATTTGAGACGCCACCGGTCGAGAAGGTGCCAATGGACGCTCCAGTCACCGTTGAGGTGATGTTGCCCGAGTTCGATTGGCCATTGAAGATTGCGGCCGTAGCGTCGTTCCCCGGTGTACCGTTGAGCGCCGTCAGTGTCAGGCTGTTGGTCGCGACGTTGCCGAAGCCCGAGGCCTGGACCGAGTTGCCCGAAAGGCTGGCCGATGCGCCGTTAAGCGCCTGGCCGGTGCCTGAGGTGGCGTTGACCCGGAAGGACGCGCCGGTGGAGCTTGCATCGACACTGGCCTGCTGCACCTGCTGGTTGAACACCCCGAAGGAGGCATTCAGGATGCCGCTGTTCGGAGCGCCCACCGAGGAGGTGGTAGCGTTGGCCGAACCGGTCCCGACATTCGAGCCCTCTGCGTTGAGCACGTTCTGCGATACGTTGCCGCGTGCCAGCGCCAGGACACTGTTGCCCGAGACATCCGCCGTGCCGTTCGACAGTGCACCAGCCCCGGCGACCCCGTTGAGTGTGATCGAGGTCGTGGTCGACGCCTGCGCGGTCACAGCGCCGGTCGTGTCGTTGAACTGGAAGTTCCCGACAATCCCGGTGGCCCCCGTCGATGCGGTCGACATGTCGCCCACATTGACGCTGTTGTTGAGCGCCAGGTTGGCCATAGCCCGCGCCTCGACCGCGTTGCCGCCCACCGACAGCGTGCTGCCGCTGGCCGCCGCACCCGTTCCATCTGCCGCCGAGGCGTCAATCGACACGTTGTTGGCGTTGTTGGTCGAGGTGATGGTGCCGGTGTTGGCCTGATAGCTCAGGAGCAGGTTGCCGGCATTGGCGAGGGCATCGGCACCAGAGTTGTCCACAGTGGCGTTGCCGGTGCCAAGTGCCGGGCTCGAGGCATTGCCCTGAACCGACGGATCACCCGAGTTGATGTTGGCCCCGGAGGCGGACAGCGAGTTCTGCGCCTGGTTGCCCACGGCACTCGAGCTGCTGACGTTGCCGGAGACGTCCACCGACGAGAGGTTGATCCCGCTGGGATCGCTCGCGCCGTTGGCATCCGCGACCACACCGACCGACGAGCTCCCATTGGCCTCAATTGCACCGAAGTTGTTCTGGACGTTGCCCAGAGCCGTGGTGGCATCGACATTGGCCGCGTTGGCCCCCGACGACACGCTGTTGACCGCCGAGTTGGCCAGCGCCGTTGCCAGCGAGGAGTTGCCGCTCTGCGACACGCTGGAGGCGTCGATCGCGTTGCCGTCCGAGTTGATGGACGACAGGCGCACCTGCGACTGGGTGGTCGTGGCGGTCACATCGAACTGGTTGGTCTGGCTGGAGGCCAGAGCGTGAGCCGCGGTGGTGATGACGGTTCCCTCGGAGAAGTTGGCGTCAGAACCCCCGCCGGCATCGATATTGGCGCCGTCCACGGTGACCGAGTTGGTGGCCACGTTGCTGCGCGCCAGCGCCGAGGTGACGTTGCCATCCTGCACGATGCTGCTCTGATCGACCGGGATGGTCGCAGTCTGGTCAAGCTCAACCCGCACCGACTGATCGACCGTTGCCTCGACCGTTCCGGTCACCGTAACGCTTTGCACGTTGGTGAGCGCGCCGCTCCGGTCGTTGTTGGCCGTGTCGGCATTGCCGAGGGTCAGGCTGTTGGTGGTCGGAGTGGTCTGGTTCCCGGTCGCCTGGGCAATGGTGACGTTGCCGCTTTGCTCGACGCTGCCCGAGACGACCGGGTTGCCGGTTGCCGTCTCGTCCTGGTTGAACACGTCCGTGTCGGCATCGGCCGAGATGCTGGCCGTAACCGACTGGACCGAGGACAGGACGTTCTCGGCTGTCACCGTCCCGACAGCAACCGAAGCATCCGTCCCGGCACCGTCGAGGTTGGTGGCGGCGATATCGACCGAGTTGGTGGCGACGTTGCCGTTGGCGACCGATTCGTTGCGGTTGCCGGTCATGTCGAGCGACGAGTTGGTGCCGCCCGCAATCCCAACGACCTGGATATCGGAGGTGGTGTTAACCGTTGCCGCCGAGACCTGGCTGCTTTCCAGCGCGGTGGCCGCGTCTGTGTTGGTGGCCGTCACGTCAACGCTGTTGGTGACCCGGTTCGCGGTCGCGAAGGACTGCTGCAGGTTGCCGTCTAGCGTCTGGCTCGAGTCGGTGATCGCATCGATCTCGTCACCGTCGTCGATGATGGCGAAGGTCGCCGCGACATCGGTTTGCAGCGCTGATTCGTTGACCTGCACGTTGCCGTTGGCCAATTCCGCGCCGGTGACATCGACATCCGCGTTGCTCGGATTGAGGGACGCATCCACCAGCGGGCCGGTCACATCCGTCGCCTCGGCCGAGACGACGTTGGTGGCGGTGTTGCCGGTGGCCTCGCCCACCACGGTGTTGTCGGAGACAGAGACCGTGGAGCGGAGGATTTCGCCGCTGCCGTCATTGTCGGCGTCGATCCGGGCGATCACGCCCGCGCCGTTGAATGTGCCGGGGGTGGCGGGAGTGCCGGGCAGGTTCAGACCGGTGACGCCAATGTCATCCGAGACGTTGTCGAAGTTTGCGCCGGTAAAAGAACTCAGGTCGTACGTACCGGCAACGGGAACAGAGAAGACGGACCCCGTTTGGTTGAAGCCTATGTTCAGCAGTTCGTTCTGAAGCGCCGCCTCTTCCGCCGGCGACAAGCCAAGCGCCGAGGTGTCGATCGTAACCGTATCTCCAGCGCCGACCACGAGATCCGTGCCGACGAGGCCCAACGTATTGTCATTCCCCACATCGGTGCCGTCGAAGGCCCCAGAAAGACTAGTGAAGGTCTGCCCGGGCGTACCCGGCGTCGGATCGGTGCCCTCGATCCCGAGGATCGCCGTCACACTGCCCTGCGCGGTCGTGCCCTGGTAGTTGGCCAGCGTGCCCGAGGCATCGACCGCGGCGCTGGTGGCGCCGCCGAGTGCCACGCTGTTGGCGGCGGTGTTGGCCGTCGCCGAGGAGCTGAGCAGGTTGCCATCCGACACGAGCGTCGAGTCGGTCAGATCGTCGCCGATCCCGGTCTCGATGGTGTTGGAGGTCGTCGGAGCCGATTCGCTATCATTCTGCGTCGCGAGGATGTCGGCCCCCGAAACCTGCGAAGAGGCCGAGATGAAGCTGCCGCCTGCGGAGACCGCACCGGTCGTGGCGGAGATCACGGGCGAGGACGGGCTGCCGGAGGTGATGTTCGTGCCGGCGGCAACCACATCGTTTCCGGTGGTCACGTTGCCGCGCGCGGTCGCCGACACGGTGTTGTCCGAGGTCGAAACACTCGAATCGTCCACATTGCCATGGATGTCGGTCAGGATCGGCTCGCCATCCGTGCCGACAGTGCGTGCCGTGACGGTGCTGCCGTCGAGCATGTCCTGCTCGTTGGCGACCGAAGCGACGGCACCGACATTGGTGGCGATGCCGCCGGTGAGCGAGTTGAACGCGAGGTCGATGCCGTTATCGGCGGTCTGGCCGGTGGCCGACGAGGACATGCTGTTGCCATCGGTCCTGACGGTGCCGAAATCCACATCGTCATCGACAAAGGACGTGACCTGGTTGCCGGTGGTGGTGGCCTCGATGAGGCCGGCGCGCGACTGATCGTTGGTCACGACCTGCGCGGCAACCACGTCGGGCTGTTCTGCACCCCCGAGGATGTTGACCAGCGTGGTACCCGAGTTGGTTTCCGCCGACAGGTTGTTGGTGCCGTTGGTCACCGACAGATCGTTGGTCGCGTCGCCGCCAGTGGCGGTGCTGCCGATGCTGTTGTTGGTGGTCAGCAGCGATCCGTCATCGACGTCCGTCGAGAGGCCCCCATCTTCTGCGATCTCGGCCGTAATCGTGTTGCCGGTGGCATTGGCCAAGACCGATGCGTTGCCGTTCTGGACCGAGGCGACCACACCTGCCGCGCTCTGCGTCGCGCCAGAGGTCAGCGACAGCGCATTGCTGGTGCGCGATCCGGTGGCCGAGGCGGTCTGGCTGTTGTCGTCCACCTCGATGGTGGAGCGATCGGCGGCACCGCTGCCCGCGTCCTGCGCACTGGCGATGATGGTGTTGTTGTTGACCGTGCCGGTCACGGTGGTACCAAAATCCTCGCGCTGCACGTTGGCGATCACTGCATCGCCCGAGGCAAGCAGTTGCACGCCGGTGGCCGAGGCGGGGTTGCTATCGTTGCTGGTGGCAGCGACGCCTTCGCCGGTGATGTTCGCGGCGTCGAGCGTGATCGTCTGCGCGCTGTCGTTGCCGGTGGCGTCGGCGGTCTGGGTGTTGCCCGAGACCGTCATGGTGCTGTCATCGACGTCACCGGTGATGGAGCCATCCGACTCGAACCCTCCGAACGCGCCGATGGTCGAATCAACGGTTCTGGCGGTGATGTCCACGGTTTCGTCCGGGTCGATAGTCTGCAGGTTCGAGACAACGGCGGAGCCGGTGATCGAGGCCGTCGTGTCATCCGAGATGATGCTGTTTGAGGCGGCATTGCCGGTGGCCGTCGAGGCCTGATCGCTGCCCGACACGGTGACGGTGCCACCCTGGAGATCCTCGATGGTGGCGGTGGTGTTGGCGTCGCTCACGGTGCCGGTGATTTTGATGGTTGGCATTGGCACGCTCGAGTTTGCACCGTCGACCTCCTGCGAGGAGCTGACCACGAGGTCGCCCGAGACGTCATGGTCCGTCACTGCGGCGTCGATCCCGGCGCTGGCCTGGCCCCCCGGGGCTTCCTGGATCACGTCGAGACCGGCGGCGACGTCGATTTCCGAGGTACCGGAATTGCCGGTGGCCGAGGCCGTGGTGTCATTGTTGTCAAGCAGCGCGCTGCCGGAGAAGGTGCGCACGTCGGGGGCACCGGGAGTCTCGACGAGGATCCTGTGCGTGTCATCGGATGCGGTGGCCGAGATTGTATCGGTCTCGACCGACTGCAGGTTGCCGACAACCGCCGTGTCGCCCGCCGTGGTCGGTGCGAAGGCCAGGATCACCGAGGACGAGGACGTGTTACCGGTCGCCGAAGGCGGGAAGATGTTGTCGGTGAGCGAGAGCGCCGCGGATACCGTATCGGTGGTAACACCGATCGAGTCGATCGCGAAGGTGCTGCCCGAGACGGTGGACGTCGCGTTGGCGCTCTTGAGCTGGACGTTGTCGATATCGACGTCGCCGACGAGCGTCATGGTCTGGCCTGCACCGAGACCGGTATCTGCTGTCGCCTGCGCGTGGACGACCGCTACGCCGAATGCCGTCGAGACGGCGATGGCGGCTGCCGTACCGAGAAGATTGTTCTTGAGGGTCATTGCCTCTACTCCTTTGGAATACTGTCAAAAATATTTCATGTGAGTCCGGCCCGAAAGCCGCGACTTGTGGTCAACTTGTCACTGAGTCCTCTCGCGGACCGTGCATCCGGCACGCGCCGGGTGTTCCCAACGTTTGCTGCTTAACACGCATCGAGTTTCCTTCTTCCGTTAGCTGGACCCAAGTCGTGTGCTCTGCAAACGCCTATACTTTCCGTGAAGATTGCCATATACTCCCCCTTCCAGTTTTCGCTTTCGCCACCCCAGAATTTTACGGCGAATTAGCGCTTTGAATTCAGGTGTTTCACCCTATAACTTCCCTGCCTTTCCACCTGAATAAACATCTGCTTCAACCAGCGGCACCGATGGCTCGCACCCGGCCGGCTGCACACCCGTCACGGTTGGAACGATATCCAGAAGCGCGCTTTCGATCGCCATGCGCACGGCCAGCTGCAACGGCTCCTGGTTCTTGGCGCCAGCATTCACGTCCCAAAGATCGCTGTTGAAGAAACGGAAAACATCCAATCCGACTTCATAGCCCGAGATCTGCTTCTGCACCGAAACCGTGTCATATACCTTGAGCGTCTGGCTTCCGACGATGCGCAGGTCGATACCGACGTTCATCGTGTAAATGCGACCCTTGCCACCGGCATTGTTGACATTGAGCTCGCCACCACCCGACTGAATGTTGAAATTCACCTCGGTGATGCCACCAACGATGTAGTAATCGGATTGCAACACACTGCCACCGTAATAGGGCTTCCAGGGAACGCGATCCTGCTGTCCGGTTTGCTTATCGACGGCTTCGTGCATCTGTCCGTCGCCCAGTTGGCGATTGGCGATGTATTGAAGCTCCGCGTCCGCAATTTGCGTATCAAAGCGCTCGTGCAATGTAATCCCAGGCACGAGGTGGCCAAGCGCGGTATATGCCATCAAGGCGCCACCTTGGGTCACAACGAACCCTTCGAGGTCACTCTGCTTGCCAGTATAGTCTCGAATATTGCCAACACCGATGCCGATGTGACCTTTCCCGGCGCGTTCAAGACGCTCACCGTAACAGATCAACTTTGCCGTGAGCGGCGTGTTGTTGGGCGTCGGCTTCGAAGTCATGACGACGGGCACATCTCCCTCATTGAGGGGCTCGCGGCGCATGTCCTCGGGAACAACTGCACAGCCTGCGACTGTCATGGACAATGCAACCGCGGCAACGGCTCTTGAATATCTGGTCATTCGAACTGCCCTCGTATTTTTCATCAATTCAACGGACCACTTCCGAGCGATGTGCCTGACCCTGTCATGTTGGGCCTGTCGAAATTGCATGCTGTCCCATCGATACCCGCTGTCTGGTTCCCGGAATTCACCTGATCGTTGTTGAGGGCCTGGTTGGTGTCACCGTTGGTCACGTCACCGAGGCTGTTATCGATCGTGCTGTTATCCACACCGGAGTCAATCGCTCCAGAGTTGGTTTGCGAAGTATCCTGATTTGTTGTTACGCCGGGCTGGATCTCACCGCTGTTGGCCACATTGGTTTGAGAGGTATCCTGACTGCTGTTCGAGGTGCTGAGCGTGCCCCCGTTCCCAAAGCCATCGGACTGCGAGTTTGTTGTGTCGCTATTGGCCGTGCTGTCGGCGGATATGCTGGGCGCACCATTGTTAGATGTATTCGGGCCGGCCTGGCCATTGTCGGCGATATTGCCCGTCGCATTGGCGTTGTTGTTGCAAAACACCTGCGTGCCAATGTTCGTGGTGTTGTAAGTGTTGAAACCGTCGTAGAAGCCGCCTTGCTTCCTCTCGATGATGTCGAGAACGAAGGCCTTGTTGGCTTTGTCAGCAGATGTCTGGAACTGCCATGGCCGGTTCTCGAAAAGCCCGTTGGACAAGCCTGGCGTCGCCAGAAGCACACCCATGGCGCAAACCAACGTCCCCTGGAACAGCGTGTGCTTTCTGCTCATACGAATCTCCTTCTTGCACCGAAACGTTGAGAGTGGGCAAAGTGCCACTCCCGTTCGGGGAGCATACAGATTTCAAATCTTGTGCGAATTGGTACACTTGCACAGTGCAGATAGTCAAATGAAAATTCTCG
>Ga0307930_1003346_pt1 | contig 11842 bp, 12 predicted proteins | sample OrgLakmetageno46_FD_203161 | JGI IMG/M metagenome (GOLD analysis project Ga0307930, IMG submission 203161) | Saline water microbial communities from Organic Lake, Antarctica - #46 | ecosystem: Environmental > Aquatic > Non-marine Saline and Alkaline > Saline | place: Antarctica: Organic Lake... | reverse complement strand
CCCCCAGAGCCTGTGTCAAAAAGTTATCCGGGAAAGCAGACTACGAGAAGCTACAACTTAGAACAGGGCCCATATATTTTGCTTTTGCTTTGGACTGCACAAACAAAGAGCCGATCGAATGAGCAGGGGCAAGTGAAATGTGCTCACGAATAAGTTTCCCGGTGGGTGCTTCCAATACATCGGGGTTGTCGGTTACCAGTGGCTTTCTTTTGCTATCATTGAGCAGCCTTCTACCAAAAGACAACCCTAAATCGAAAATATATCATTTCGTTAATAACAAGGGGCCCTTCGGCCTCATAGCCCCCTTCTCCTCCTTCACTTAAGATTCTGCAATTCAAGACTCGTACCTGAGAGCAGCTAAGCACGTGGGCAGAGGGGGCAAGAAACAAGAAAGGGGGTTTAGGACGTCTCCCGTCTCCCCGTCTTCACAATATTAGTACTGTCCGTTCCCTGTAAAACCCGAAGCGGGGTTCAACAACAATGCGGTCGGTCCGTTGGCAGACACGATCAATCACCGAGAAAATGGCACGCAATAATGTTAGCTCATCATTTTCACGCCCACGCTACAACTTCCCACGCCACAACCACCCACGCGTTTCGCTTGTTTCAGCTACACGTACACCAACATGTTTCGCCTCTCCATCGTCTTGCTATGGGCTACGGCTGCCTGCATTCATGCGGCAACGGTTGACTCCAGCAGTCAGGCCAAGTTCTCGATTCCCAGCAAGCGCAACCCCAGGCCACTCCGCAAGACGCCCAAGCCCTTGCACATGGGCACGGGCGTGCAGTTCAAGTTACACCGGAGTGCCCGCGTGGGAGACGTCAAGAAGAGCTCTCTTCGCGGTGCCCACGCAAACCTCGTCGACGTCGACGAAGGAGCTTCGGGCAACTTTGCAGTTGTGGCAGAACAACAGCGAGTTCGTGAATTAGTCGAGCTCGTCACGCGCGCCTTGTCGCACCTCACGAATGGTGTGGCACCCACGCGCGTGTTTCGTCTGGCAGGTGAGGAATTTGTTTTTTTGTTGCTTCTGTTGCTAGTTCGAGAAGTGTGAACACTACAGATAGTAGCCTTTCAGAGTTTACTTTTTTGAAGCCGTTGAAGGGGATAGAGGATTTCGTATTACTTCGCGTTCACGAGCACATGAGCCACTTATCCACCCACGCTTTTTTTTTAAAGTTCATCATTCCCACGCCTGAGCTAGGGGTTCACAGCTGGCATTCTTCCTCCGCACCGTTACCCGCCACTAGGCTTGTTATTTTCACTCTCCCATTTTACGAGCCGGGCCTTGCACAAGTGATTTGCATGCAAGCAAATGCTTTATTTGATTATTATTCGAACCCATTAGAATAGGCTCTCGCTGCAGCGTGGGTCCCACGCTGAAGGGGCTAGCTAGCGATTTGTCACAAATATTGTGTCATTGCAAATGTCTCTTTATGTGTCAACTTGTATGCCTTTCACTATGGCCGTACTTTAATCGTTGCGATGCCATCTTTGTTTCTCATCAGGCGTTCACGAAGCAAAGCATGAAGCTTTTGGGCTGCACCTCTGGTATCGTGTGGACGCAGCATCCACGTCAAGTGATTACAGTGCTGGTAGCCACCGCCGCCGCACCCAAAACACGGACGCGAACACAATGACCTCAAGCTTCAAAAATAATACTCTTCCTCTCGTTACTCGTACAAGTCTTAGCAACAAGAATGTGTCTCAAGAAGAAGCAAGTCAAGAAGATGATGCAGGCTCAGAGCCTTTCCGTTGGTTCACTCAACAGCACGCCTACGCCGCTCGTGTAGCGAATTTAGCTCACCAATTGCGGCACCATCCAGCACTAGCAGGCTTCATCGAATTGGTCGAAGAAGAAGTGCGGGCAGACCATCACGGCAGCAGCACAAGTAAGGGCAGTAGCAAGGGCAGCGGCAACAGTGGTGCCAGTGGTGGTGGCAAGAGTAACAGCAGCGATAAGACTCCGTCGCCCACGCCAGATTCCTCACATGTTCCTTCGTATTCTGCCTCGGCCCTTAATAAGTCCACCTCAATTACTGCGACCAAAACCTTTTTTAGCTCTGAAGATGCGTCTTCGTCTCATAATTTGGTGGCCTATGCACCAAACGACCCTCGGTTCAACGATCAGAGCCATTACGGTGCAATACATGTGCCTCAAGCCTGGACTCTAACCGCGGGTGTGCCCAGCGTAGTGGTGCGTGCTGTGGTTTGGGCTTTGTATGCTGCGTGTGTGTGCAAGTTTTTTTGAAACTGCCAGTGTTAGACTTTTAGTTCCTGGCTCAGTCTTTCTTCTCAAGTGTGCACACGCTTGCACTTCGAACTCAACAAACAAAACCTTTGTAGAGGTTGCCGCACCCTCAGTCGATTTGCTTTGTCTGTGCATCACACGTGCTCTCCTCCTCCTGCTCCTGCTGCTGCTGATGCTGCTGTTTCTACTACTGCTCTAATTAGGTGCAAGTGATTGACTCCGGCGTAGACGGCACTCACCCAGATTTGCAGGGCAACCGATGGCTAAACCCAGGCAGCACTACTGCGACTGACAGCGGCAGCAGCGACAGCAAGGAAGGGTTTGGTGACGACCAGGAGTGCAGTGACGGGGTAGACAACGACAACAATGGGTTCATTGACGACTGCTGGGGTTTCAACCACGCAGACGACCATGGTGGCCTCGATTTGATGGGCTCCAACAGGTACGCAAGAGTCAGCTGTAGAGGTGGTTTGTAGTTTTGGTTGCACGTAGTTGTTGAAGGAGGGAGAGGTAATTAAGAAGTAGCATTAGCTCCACATGGAAGTCGAATTACACCGGTAATATCTAACATTGGGAGTCAAACATTCGTTTTCGAATAGAGTATGTCGTCTTACATTTGTGACAAACGTATGAACATTTTGCAATCTCCCATTTCAATACATGTGCTTCATTTTTTCCAAAGCCACGGCACCCATTGTGCGGGCACGATTTCAGCCCAAAATGACAACAACATTGGAGTGGCCGGGATCGCAGGCGGAAAAGGGGGCAACGCTGGTGCCTCGCTCATGGTAAGGAGCACTCTGGTAATCAAGCAACGATAATTTTTGTTTTCGGTGTGAAATGAAGTGTGTAAAAAAATTAGTTTTCCTTTTCCATATGCATTCCATTTCATGTGATTATATTCTATGATATTCTTTACTTTTCGGGCATGCATGGGTTCCCCCATTGTCGCCTGAACTACATGTGCACCAACACAACTCAAATCAGGTGAGCGTGGTGTTTGGCACCACTCAAACCAGCGGCTTTGCGGAAGCATTGGTGTACGGGGCGGACAACGGAGCGCACGTGTCCTCGAATTCGTGGGGTTACACGACAGCAGGCGTTTATGAGTCCGCGGTAAGTGTGCTTTCTTTTGACAATCGTCGGGTCTTTTGCCGGCTTCTCATTTTGTTACTTGTATCATCTCCTCTCTCATTTTTATTCGCTTATTAAGTACATTCTAGACCATTTTTGTATCATTTATTTGCTTTTGATTCATCTCCCTTCTCTTCCATTCTTACGAAGGTTGCTTTATCTGTGCTTTTTTGGTATAGACTCATTTGTCACTTTTTTACCCTCCTACCCTTGCTCCTACTATATTAGGTGTTAGACGCCATCGACTATGCAGTAGCGCAGGGCACTATAGTAGTGTTTGCCTCAGGCAATGACGGTACCAATCAGGAATGGTTTCCGGCTGCGTACAATGCTACAGTCGCCGTGGCTGCAGTGGCCAACCATGGAGAAGTGCCGTATTTCTCCAACTACGGGACTTGGGTAAAGGATGACAAAGTCTAATCAAGCATAGAATGCGATTGTTGTTGGTTAGAGAGTATGTTGACACTATCCTTCCATCACAACATTTGCTCTTTGAAAACCATTATTTGGTAATTCTTACCCGCGCATGTATACAGGTGGATCTGGTTGCCCCCGGTTATCCCGTTCTTTCTACTGTGAGCGTTGCTGAGGGCTCCTACGAATGGTACAATCTATACCTGTCTTCACGTTTCCTTCTTGAATTATTGTTTTTTTTAACCGTAAATACTCGGTGTTCTCTTAATCTCTCTCTCACCGTATTTCTCGTTTGATTAACTCGTTCTTACTCTTTCTTTTTCTCGTTCTTTCTTCTTCTCCTTCACGAATCAAGGTACACGGGCACCTCGATGGCGTGCCCGCACGTGTCGGGGGTTTTGGCATTGGGCAAATCTTACCGAGAAAACGCTACCTCAACTGAGCTGGTGGATTGCCTGACTTCAACGGCTATTGATATGGATGGAGTCAACGTCGCTGCTTACGAAGGAAAACTGGGAGCAGGCCTGATTCACGCGGTAACTATTCTTGTTGAGAGATAAACTATACGCCATAATTATCACTAATACAATATTTTATTGCCCAACACAACTCGAAACGTCTCGTGGGTGTGATGAATTCTTCGTACAATTGCTGTTTCCTGTTTTCTGCTTCGTGTTATTGGCCGTTACTTTTTTCTGCTTCTGAATTCAGGTGAACTTTTTGGACTGCGTTGGTGGGATGCCCACGCCATCTCCTACTTTGACGCCTGCACCTACCCAGTCCTTTTCCCCTACTCCAGCGCCATCTCTGGGATGCCCTTCGTATTCAAGCACAAAAGACTCGGCTCAGTGCAATAGTACCTTGACTTTGGTGGTCACCACCGATGCCTGGCCCGCAGAATCGTCGTTTGCGTTCGAATCGAGCGACCCTTGCTTTTCAGAAGCTGCGGTAAAGAAGTAGGCAAGTAGCGAAAAGAAAATAGAACAAGAAAAAATAACTGAGGAGAAGAAGGGAATGAATGAAGACAAAATCTATTTAGAAACGCATCGCTCACCATCAAGACAACCGCATTAGTTGTTCGAACTGTCGTTCTCGAAGGCCTCAAGGTTTCAAATTCGTTCTTGACGTTCATTTTTTTTGCTTCAATTTCTCTTCCCAGGTGTCCGGGCCAGCCGAACGATGGGCAGCCAAAACAACCACTACTGTCACCATTGCTACCGGCTTATGCCTGGGAGTGCCCTACACTTTCACGTACAAAGACTCGTTTGGCGATGGCATGTGCTGTACCTTTGGTCAAGGCTCTTACCAGCTGCTCCTTGACCAATCCGTCATCTTTACCAGCGATGGAGCTTTCGGAGACAGTGAATCGACGACTTTTACGCCGGGTGATCTTGAAAACAACAACACCACAATTACAATGGTGCCAACGCCAATGCCCGCACCAGCGCCGACGCCTGCGCCAGTGAGTGCGCCCACGCCAGCACCTACTGCTGCCGTTGAAAAAGTTGTGAAATCAGAGAAAACGTGCGGGCAATTGGGTTGGGCCAACAGTGGCAAATTCGGCGATTCTGAGGTATATGTGTGTGAATTTTTTAGGATGTGGATTTGAGTGATTGCTTGCTTGAAAAGGGGTTGCTGTCCTTTTTTTCTTTGAAGTTGAAACAAGATCTTCACTGCAGCAGCTTGAGTTGTAACGTATATGCGACTGCATGCATTTGAATTGTACCCCTTTTGCTGAAATTCTTTACAACATGAATGGTTGTGCGCCTACAGGTGTGCGGTGGATCCTACTTAAACCTCGGAGGTTGCCAAGCCACCGACGTCAAATGGTGGCAAGCACGGGTATTTTGCGAGAGAAGCGGCGCGAGGCTGTGCACCAGCAAGGAACTGCTAGAAGATGAAACGCGCAGCACGGGGTATGGCACATTTGCAACGATATACCAACTAAGCGTCGCAATGTTTAAGCTTTCGACTTTGCTCTGCTTGCTTGTTCATACTTCCTTCATGCTTTCACCCTGGCATAAAATCTAGACTCGGTTTCCTTTCTTCTCTTTCATGTGTGCTTTCTATGATAATATCTATCCTCAACTCCTTTGTTGACCTCCTACGCATGCCCTCTCCTCCTCCTTCTTTGCTCCCCAACATGACTTCATTTACTTTCAGCTGTGGCCTCGACCGCCAGCGCGTGTGGTCTAGCACTCCCTGTGGCGTTGCCAAGAACGGCGCTACCAAGTATTACCAGGGCTTTGGGTCGTCGGTCTATGGTACATCGCTGAAATGCAAAACGAAGCAAGCAGCGACCGCACCGGCGCGCTGTTGCGCAGACCAAGGAGTGCATGCGTCGAAACCTGATTTTGGCGGCGGCGGCAGCGGTGGTGGAGGTAAATATGGCGACGGTGATAATGATGATGATGATGATGATGATGGCAGTGGAGACGAAGAAGATGAAGGTGATACAGACGATAACAGTGATGAGGAAGAAGATAAAGACGACGACGATGATGATGTAGACCAGGACGATGATAGTGAACAAGCAGAGAACGATGATGGCGGCAGCGGCAAAAATGCTGGCGGTAACGGAGGCGGTAGCAAAAACAATAATAACGCACCGCCGGAAGTGCGCAACCCTGGTTCCGGTCCTGGCAAACAGGGTGTATAAAACATCACGCACGTCGAAGGGGTACATCGATAAAAGCCTTGAATTGAAATGAAATAACCCTTTTCTGGCCTCGTCGTCTGTATTCCTTCGTAAATTGCCTTTTCTTCCCTGCATACCATAATATATAATGACCCTGTATTATTCTCTTGCGTATTCCAGACTAGTTTACGAATTCCGCGGAAATCTCCAAAAAGTGGAAGAGAGTATCTCAAAGACATCTAAGTAACTAACGCTGGTACTTTGAAATGCAAGTACGTAAATTTTGCAAGTGGCACTTGATTTGATTCGTGCGTAAGGTTAATTGCCTGCATTAATTTGCTACATCCACGTGAATCACGCCAGCACGTGAAACGCCATCACAATTCTAGATTGGCTATGTGGATATAAAAGGTATAAGATGCCGAGCAGGTCTACTGTCTACTGGGGGTTCCTTAGCGAAGTATTTGAATTGGCCTTTATTTCTTACTTCAAAGGCCGTTTTGGCATGATAAACACGACTTAATTTGTGTTGTTGACGTCGCGAGATGCGATACCATAAGCAACGTCTATAAATATAAAGTATGCATGTGAAATGTAAAAAAGAATGGCGTTCTTAGAAATCCGATGACTTTTGAGTCACGGATACCTCCTTATGGCCTCACAGGCACTTAGGAAGCCGCGAGCCGACATCGTGGCATGTGGGCGGTCGCAATGAGCAGCAAAAATCCTTTCCATTTCGCCGAATGGCATTTCTAACGACGAGGCCGGTGTAACATGAAGAAAGATAGATGAGGGGATGAAAAATATGAGAAGAAATGCAAAGAAGGAAGTTGGTATTGCACGCGGATTGGAGGCAAGTATCGAAAGTTTAAAGTGAGAGCGCGAGAAGCATAATATATAGCGAACCGGAGGTCACGAAAAGAGCAGCATGCAGGAAGCCGTCACGGTCGAGGGTGTTGTCGTTGGGTAAATCTGACCTTCCGCGGGAAAAGCGCTGAAATACCTAGCAGTTTAGAATCAAAATAAATGTATGGAACACGACTGTAAATTAAACGAAGGAAACGAGACAATCAAACTGACAGAGCCTGACTCTTCTTCATATGAATGAATAAATACATAAAAGAGAGCAAACAAACACACCGCATATACCAGTAGTAGTACTTTACTCATTACCTCTCCCCATAAAAAGGTTTCGCCTTTGTCTGAGAGCCTTGGTGCAGAGTCTGAGTGAGTGCGTGCCATTGTCGCAGCATCTGGCGGTGTTCCTGCAATCACTCTTGTTGTTGCATCTGCTGCTGCCACTGCTGCTGCTGCTGCCACTGTTGTCGCCTTCTCAGCGGCAGCTGCTCGATAGGCCTTTACCCATGCATTAGCCCTTGCTATTTCGATCTGATTATCTCTCGCGCCGACTGAAGTAGATGCACTTGTTAAATGGTGGGGCCGTTCGTAAGGACTCGACGAATAAACCGTACGCGAACGAGCAGCATTCATTTGTGGACCGTGGTTATCGTAGGCGTGAAATCTAGCCAGGAAGAAGCAATCAAGACATGTGATATACACTGCAAGGTAATGAGACGTAATTTAAGAAAATCAAGTCAAATACCGTTTGTCGAAGTTTCTATTGTGAGGGCTTGAATTTTCAGGAAGAGGTTGAGGCATGGTAACGATGCGGCTCATTTGATATCGATCAGAACTAGGGCTAAAATACACAGAGCTAGAGTGAGGATAATCCGCATACCACAAAGGGGTACCACTATCGTGCGCTGGAGGCATGGTCTAGGCTGTAATACCTGTTTCACTTTATAGTCGAAATATACTACGATGTACCGAGTTCACTTTCTTCTGTCTGCATGCAATTTCTTATAATAATCACAGTGTATGAATGTTGTCTAGGTTTCCTCTCTAGGTCTCCTCCTGACTAAGCTAATGATCAATTAATGTTAACAATTAGAATAAATGCAGAGCCCAAAGATGGTGAATCTCGCACCCTCTCCACAAAAGCTTATAAAAGGACAGCTCCATTGCTCTATTCCCACGCACGCATATTACCCGGCATACGATACGTACGCTGCACATTATGCGCGCATGATGCGCGCTCTTCGAACTTATTAACGAGATCTTTGATTCGTAAACCCAGGACTTCTTTTCTCCTTTTTCTTCTTTTCATGGTAACAAGTTCAGGTGCCCGCGCGATGCGCGGATTCGGAGCAATGTGATTGCTGCGGAGGCGTAGGTGCGTGTTCTTAGCACCTCAGTGCACGGCCTTGAGATGCCCGTGGGTGAATGCCCTTGTATTGCCCGTGGTGCGTGTCCCTTCTTGTGCCCGTGGCCCGCCTGGTGTTTTGTTTACTGCACATCTGCACATGTACAACAAATCTGTACTACAGTACTGTAGATAGGTACATAAAAAACGACGACCACCACCACCACCACGAACCACGAACGTAATTCCATTTAATAGAAAGGATTTCAACGTAATTTTCAAAACTTCGTACGTATTGGTTTACGTCGAGCTTTGTACTATTTTTTTCGTATCTTCGTATCTCGTATCTCGTATCTCCGTATCTGCACAAATACATCTGACATCTGCCGTTTGTCGTTTGTGATTTACCCGATTGGCCAGTTACTGCGCACTGCACGTGAAGCCAACTGCTTACCGCTAAGGAATTCGCCGAAGTGGCAGATAGAGGTGAAAATGTCGTTTTTTTTTTTTTTCGGCAGGCCCCGAAGGTCCAGACTTAAACTAAAACGGCCAACAGGTAGAGAAGAGACATATTACAAATTACATGCGCAGCTCCTTTAGAAGCGGAGGCCTAGAGCACCCATGACGGGATGGCGTTTTGGTCCTGTGACTTTAACCGTGTGCAGACCCGACGAGTGCAATGCTGTTTTGCGTGCTATTGTGACGATCTGCTGTACTTTTCCGCGGCAAAACGGGCACACCTAGGTGACAAAAGCAACAAGGTTCGGCGTTGAGATGGAAAGGATGTAAGAGGTTGAGGTCAGGGCGAAGCTTCAAGAGAAACGCTGATTAGTAAGATAAAACACCAGGTCCGAGTATTGGTGCGCAACACAACATAAAAACGAGGAGAGTACAGCAAGGAAATCACTGTTTTGAAGCAAACATTTCAAAAAGGTAAAAGACGTCGGGCCGTCGGACTCGCGGTTTTTATCATGACAATGAAGGGAATGCTTGCTTCAATAAATGAAAGTTGAATGCATATTGCGCGCACCTCGCGGTGGGCCACGAACGTGTCCATGGCGCACTGGTAGCACACGCCGCCGTGGCCGCAGCCCAAAAACACCGCATCGGGCTCGCGGTCAAAGCACAGCAAGCACTGGCCAGGCACGTCGTCTTCTTGGGCCGCCAGCTTTCGTCGGAAGTTGAGCTCCAGGGCCTATACGCGTGCGGGGGCGTACGCCGAGGCAACGAACAGCACAGAAGAAATAAAAGCACCAAAAACAAGGAGTGAGCATCGGAAAAGCGTTCAAATGTAAACTTCAAGAAGGAAAGAAAAACTGAACATTAATTGACGTCTCTCCTACGCTGAGATCTTATATTTATTCGGCAGAAATACTTACTTTTTGCTGGTCCGCCTCGGAATTTTGCACTACCACCTGGTCCTGTCGTTGCTCTGGAGGCTCAGGCAACAACGAGGCGTTGTCATCGTCTTCTCTCTTCGCTCTTAAGTTTGGGTTTAAGCTCCTGCCTACATTGAGGCATGCTAACGTGGCACAGTCATACGACGCGCTGCCTCCTTCGCTGCTGCTGCTGTTGCTGTTACTGCTTCTGCTGCCTTCCGACCTTGTTCCTACTGGCGATTCAGCTCCAGCAGCTGACTTAACCTCTGCTGCTGCTAATCTCTCTTCTGCTGCTGCCTTCTCCTCTGCAGCCGCTGCTTCCTGAGAGGGCGCCGCTGCCATCGCTGCATCCGTAGCAGCCACCGCCTGGCTAGGGGACATAATCCCTGCGCCCACTAAGGCAGCCGCTGCGGCTTCAGCACGGGCGCGGCCTGAAGCTCCCTCTTCAGGGAGATGCGCTGACGATAACGGTGCCACCGCCACCTCCTTACCTGCTGCTGCCGCTGTCGCTTCTGGCGCTGCTGCAGCTGCCTGCTGTTCGGAGTTCTCTGCGCGTTCTTCTGCTAAAATGCGGGCAGCCAGGGATGATTCCCTCGGGGCAGAAGGAGCATGGCTGCTCCCAGGAGCTTCTGCAGGAGTTGACGCCGAGGGAACTCCTGTTGTTTCAGTCGTCTCCCAAGGCGGCGTCAAGTTCAGCTGCATGCAAAAAGTAGTGATGCGCTGCGACACCGACGCTGCCGTGTTTGGGTCGAAGGGAGACGGTGCTTCGCAGGCAGATGACGTGTGGCAAACAGTGCCATCCTCGAGCAGCTTAGCTTTCTTTAAACCAAGCACTCGCAATTCCTGCAAGGACACGGAGGCACGTGGTAATAATGAGAATGTTAAAAGGTGGTGGAAGTGGCGAAGGCACGAAGGAGTGGCAAAGCTTGTGCGGTGCTGTAAAACAAGAGAACTTTCGCGCCAGAGCACCGAGTGTTTCTTAAAAGCCAAATGCGATAGAGATGCCATAACAGTTTAATGATGTCTTTCTGGGTGCCGCCCCACTCCCTCCACCCCCCGGACGCCGAGATGGATACCTCTTCGGTTGGACGTGAGTACGAAGGGCTCCCGCCCTCTATACGGCGAATCACTAGAACGACAGGCTTTTCCGCTGCCTCGTGGTAAGATTGAGCAGCCCTATATAATTCACAAAAAAGGGGCTTAATTGAACAAAAAAAAAAGCAATGTGCAGAAGAACTCGCTCGAGATTATATTGTAAATATATGGGACGCGCTTTTTCTTCTACTCATCTGTACATCCCTACAGCTATTCCAGACCCAACTTACTCTCTAAGCGCCTCTGGATCGACAGCGTACGTGCCATCTTGCAACATCATCTGCACAAACAATGAGAGCGTGGTTGAGTTGAGAAGCAGGCGCTTGAGAGACCGTAGTATCATAATCAGCCACAACGAAAGTAACTGGAGATAGATGACCTCTTCATCGTCGAGATTTTCGAGGGCAATGCCGGTTGTCCCAGCTCCGATAACAGCGAGCAAGACAAGAAAGAACATCTTCGGCCCTGCAGTGCACCTACACCAACGCCCTATTTGTTTCTTGTCCGCGAGATCGAACCTTCCCCAGTAGCCATGTCTACTGACTGGGACAAAAAATGAGAAACTCCATCACGCACAAGACAAGAAACAAGAACAAGAACAAGAACCTTTTATGCCAACCACAAGATTAGAGACGTTCACGGATTTGTTACTGAAAGTTTCACTATTACTGAAACTTTCAGTAAGTTTCAGTAGCTTGGTTCTTGTGGTTCATGATCTCCACAAACCAGT
>Ga0307930_1003345_pt1 | contig 11843 bp, 9 predicted proteins | sample OrgLakmetageno46_FD_203161 | JGI IMG/M metagenome (GOLD analysis project Ga0307930, IMG submission 203161) | Saline water microbial communities from Organic Lake, Antarctica - #46 | ecosystem: Environmental > Aquatic > Non-marine Saline and Alkaline > Saline | place: Antarctica: Organic Lake... | reverse complement strand
AACTTTGCGAAGCCCTCAACTCTAATGCAAAATTTCATTTCTACTTAGTGACTCGTAGCGTCCGCGATGCTCTCAAGAAGAGTTCTTCGTTTCGAACTCTTCGTAGGCTACACGAACTCGCGAAGCTTTCAACTCTTACTACTTTCACGGTGTGCAGTCCATATAGGACTTCACTACGACCCTAGTAATGCACCAAGCGCGTCTGATATTGCCTCTCCATCTCCGGAGTTATGGTGGAATCAATCGTGTCTGGCCATTTGGAGAACTCAGAATTCCTCCGCTGCACGCATTTCCAGCTCCGAAAGAAATACGACACTCAAATGACCCAAATACTCCTAGCGGAGTACATCTTTATTTATAAATTAAAAAAAAGCCCTTCAATCTTCAGTACAGTACGTACTGTACATCCTTATTATTGTACTGTACTGTATCACCCACTGTGCAGGGCGATATTTTTCAATATTTAGTTCACGTCGTTCATCGAGTACTTGGCCGAACTCGAACTCGAACTAATACAAACCCAAATGACACAGAAGCCAATGCTGCGGGCAGAAGTGTACGCGCATGCGTTTCGCGCAAGTAAAAATCGAAAGGAGGATAGTGATTAGAGGGCAGGAAGCATAATACTTCCACCCCCCTCTAAAGTTGAAACTGTTCATGAAATAATTTTGAAACCGGACTTAAGTCGTTTCTGCGTCTGTTTCTGCATTGAAGAGAGCACGCCGTTGTTCAGTCTCTCGGGCACGCCGCGCCAGGAACCTCCCCTACGCCCCCACCCCCGTATTCTATGTGGGTGCCTGGCCTTGGCACCTTTCTCGAATGTCATGGCTTTGTGCCCCATTGTATGCTAAATATATGTGGTGCTCAGAAACTATCGTACTGGAATCTTTTTCACCCGGAAGTGACAAACATAAATTTAGACCGCTATCATCACTTCCATGGCCACTCTGGCATGTGTGCCTAATCAGCTTCTTACTTTGAGCTGCTTTGCTTTATATCTCTCCCTGCTGTTAGCCTTCTAATGCCGGAATGTTTGCCTAATTAGCTTCTTACTTTGAGCAGCTTTGCTTTTTATGCCTGTGTCAGAAATTTAAATGCGATTGGCCGTTACTTCTAAGTTGAGTGCACTGCACTCACCTGTTAAGAAGCAGTAGCTTCTCTAGCGGTCAATTCAAGATATTATGAACTTGTTATCATCGTAAGTACGTCACCAAAATATGTGCAGAATCAAACTATGAATGAGGCAAGACCAATAACGAATGAATGTAGAGTAGGAATCGATGGAAGTTTCTGTTTTAAATATTAAAAAAATATCGGGAGTCGTCTCCTTCTTTCAGTGCCAAAACGCCTAATCAAGAAGTGTGAAGTATATGACCTATATGTTGCTTACCAAATTGGAATTAGTTAGAAGAAAAGAACACGAGCTAGTGCTCAATGAGATCATTTGCAAGCGCGATCGAGGTCGACCTCAACATGTGTTTCGACGAACAAGTCTATGATGCTGTCGCCTTATAGATACCATGAAGTTGTGCCACGACGAGAGAAGCTCATGACTGCAAGACTGACTGCAACTGCAACATATGAAATAGATAATTAACATTTTATAAATTGATGAATAAAATAATGATTCAAAGGACCATTTCCCATTAATCCAGAGGTCTGGATGCATCTTTGATCTGGTATGTTGCGCCCATATGCACACATCATTGTAATAAACGTCATTATATGATTTATTCAAATTACTGAATGGTTGTTAATAGCCCAGATGATAATCAAACAAGCACTATAGCGAAAGCTGGAATTATACGAATTTCACTACAAGAAAGCAGGTGAATCGTCAAGTGGTCTCGTCGAGAATAGTTATAACTTTTATAATTTGACCACCAATTTGCGATTGTCGATACGTCGAACACATTCTCAATCAATAAAGCGAGGAGTAGTAGCTTAATGTATTTCCAAGATGATTCTGTGAAGGATGCTTGGGATAACTTTAAACATCAGAATTGTCCTAGTTCTTGTACTCTTTGATATCGCACGTGCAACAATAGCTTCAAATCGAACACATCCTTGGGAGAAGTACTTGAGTCCATACATCGAAGTGGAGCGTAATCAAAAATATCCTCAATTGCGTTTGCGCAGTGCAAATATGGGACCCGACGCACACTATGGCCGTAATGCATTAGTCTTCAATCATAATCCAAAGGCTGCAGGTACTTTTGTCACACAACTGTTTGAAAACACACTATCCAAGTTACCCGGGAAAGAGTTTAGAGTCGAAACCGAAAGACAAAGCGTTGGTCAAAGTGTTGGCTTCACCATCGGAGCTGTTCGCGAACCTTGTGACCACCTTGTGTCACTTTGGGCTTTTGGAAGCCAAGGTAAGGGTGGATTTAGGAAACGAATGGTGCGTTACTTGGGTCAAAGGGAAACTGAACCTCTTTACGGGATAATGGCACCATTCAACACATCAGAAGACGTCTTACGCTTTCGAAAGTGGGTTCGGCACCAAGGTGTACAGGGCATGATGACTGCAATGTTCGCGCATTCTTATTCCAATATAAGCGATGTGGATTGCTTCATCATCGCCGACTCAAATATTGAAGAAGAGGCCACGCGTTGTTTGAATAGCTTTATCCTTCAAGCAGATGATTTGGTTACCATCAATAATACAATGCAAGAATCATCGGCAAGTTTAAACCAAAACTCCGGATCGCACGCATCGTGCGATACATATTTTGATGAAAAGACAGCACGTGAGGTTGAGCAAAACGAATGGCCGCTTTACGATGCTTTTGGTTGGGCTGCATGCTGTTCTACTCTACCATTTCGCAAGAAACCACCCACCTCCCTGGACCATTCAGTATTGTACACTGAAAGTAAGAAATAAACCATGCATTCGCAATGGGTCAAACCACGAGCCTAATGTATGCTAAAACTCTCGCGAAATCGATGACAACAAATTATGATTTGCATGGAATTATACCAGTGCGTAGGCAAAATCATTGAAATATGCGAGGATTTTGAAATATTTAAATATTTTGTCTCCGGCATAATCAGCATTGAACGTTGAATGGTGACAGTAATTCTGGGAATTTTCCCTTATAAAAGAACACCCAAAGTCCACTCTCGTCTTAAAGCATACAATCAGGCCAGCCCAAAGGGTCACAAGAAGAAATATCACGGCTATAGGGGTTCTTATGTAGTGGCATATGACGTCGATGTACCCGAATTCAGGAGACAAATAGGTGCGGTCTCTGTACAGCCAGTTGCGGGTGAAAAGAAACACTCACGTGAAGAATTTGAGGTGTAAAATTTAATGATTTTTAAAAGAAACTGAGGTGCATTGGCTACGGCTTCTAGAAACGAGGACCCTTCTGTGCTGCCAGTCAGCCGGTCTCCTAAGAAACCGAGGGGGGGCTCAAGCGGGAATCCAAGAAACGGCCTAAGAAACGAGGGAGTCGGCCGTTTTCCTGCTTTCTTATCACCCGCAACTGGCTGTACTGAAATACTGAAATAGTCCTCTCTAATAGATCAACGTAGTTTGATGTTTAGTACCTGCATCTCAAAACTGCTCTCACTGAAAAATGTCCGTCCGTCCGTCCGTCACATCACAGACACAAAAAACCCTTGCGTGCTTGTTCTGTTCTGACACGTTGTCACGTCACTGACATCAACCATGTTCTGACACCTTGCCACGTCATTGAAATCAACTACGTTGATCGTGGCGTGGCGGCGCGCACGCCGCTGCAGTGTGGTATGGATGCCTACGAAGTTCCTTCCTCTCGTTTCCTCAGTTCTTTCTGCTTCAACAATGGCCAAATCTTGCACACATTAACACCTAGTTTTCCGCGGGGACGATTGATTTCTTAACCCTAGGAGTATGCGTATCTTTACTATGAAGTCAAACGGTTCAGCTAAACTGTTTTAGCGCTGGTTCTAGAATGAGTAGGTCGGTGTCGAAGTAGTAGTGCTTGTTGTGCATTATAGGACTATTTCAGATGTGTACTTGTTCATGAAATGCATCAAGTGCAGTAGCGCCTCGATAGAAGACAAGCTACATATTCTGAGGGATTAAAGTGTAGCGTCCAATTTGTAGCGCGCTCTGCTTAAATGAAATTATATTTTGGGCTTACATTAGTTGCCGCCTGGGGAAGTGTCTCTCTCTCGGCGAGCTCGAGTATCCATTGGAGCGTTGCAACGGACATTGCCAATGACACATTCACAGATATGAACCTTGCCCAGATAGATCTGCTACACGCTTCTGCATCCTGGCCTTACATAAGTAGCAACAACACTGCTAATCGTCGCTTAACGAACGATGCACTTCGATCTTTCGGCGTGTATTGGATTCACACTCCTAAAAGCGGTTAGCATATTTTCACTTTTTAGCATTAGGTCCTAGCTTTGTTCTTATTATCGTGACCTTGAATACAATGTGGCGTACGCACCTTGATTTGCACATTGACCTCTCGGGCAACGACATCGATTTTACGTTTTACCCTGCAGGGAGTTCGTTTGGGCTGGCCATCTTGCAAGCGTGTGACCCTCCTACTTTTACGGCCATGCGAAACCGCCCCACGAACCCCAAGGTGAGAGAAAGCGCTTGAAAGAGAATATGAAGCCTTTCTTCTAACTCGCCAGTACCGCGTGTTTCATCTTCTCGCATATTTTTGTTTTAATCGCCCTCCGAATATAAAGCTGGATTCAGTCACCAGCAATCATTTCAGCGGGTTTTGCAACGACTGGCTGACTAAGCTGGTGATCGGAGAGGTATGTCCACATAAAAACAACAACTGTAATCGTACTGTTTTTATGCGCCGTGTTTTCGAAGTGTTTGTTCTTAACAGTTGAAAGAAGTTTACAGAATACGGTTTTCTAATAATTTCCTCTCTTGCCTTTTCCCGCTTGTCTGTACCATCAATACCACTACTATCCAGGTGCCTCCTTCATTCATGGCTGCATGCCACAACGTGCAAACGGGCATCGGGCATTTTCACTTCCCACCTCATTTGGACGCTCACAAAGCAGTGATGCTGTTGCGGCAACCCAAGAGCCGGGCGGTTTCGAGCTTTTTGGACTGGCCCTCGCACCACGAGGGCATGGAGGTATAGTCTACTATAGTTGAGCATATGGGAAGCAGACGAGAACTTGAAAAGAAATCCAGCCTTTGAGTGTTGGCAACCACACGACGCCCTGTCTTCTATCTAAGGTGTTATTATTTTTTATCTTCCTTGCAATTATAAACAGGCTCCTTTGTGGGACAAACTGGTGAAAGACCTTGTGGCCGCGTCGCCCATCTGTGGTGAGTGAACCTGATTAAGCAATAGGTCTATGGTCGCCAGCAGCTTTGTGGTATTGTTGCAGGCATCAATATTGATATTGCTGTCCCGTCCTTTAATATGAGAATTTATTGGCAATCTGGTCCCTTATGAGAGCGTTGCTACGATTGCCAACGAATGAAGCTGCAAACTTGCTCATATATTAGCAACATGCAACCGCAACAACAACAATACACAGGCAAACCTCGCGACAAGCATCCGCGCACCGGCAAAACCAAACCATGGTCAAGCTGTACGGCAACCGCTCAAGTGTACCTGTCGCACACCGGCCTACAGGGATGCGTCGTGAAAACCTTGCTGGGGCTCAACTGCTATTCGTCCGCCAAGTCTCCTCCTTTGACGATGGCAGCGACTGAAAAGGCAGCTGAAAGGCTTAAGGTGCCTGCAATTTTTCGAGCATAAGTTCTTCCAGCACTGTATTTTATGAGCGGTGTCGTTTTTTTCTTTTCATCTTGCTCTTGCACCTCGATATCTTTTGCTTTGTACTTCGCCTACCCTTTCCTTATAAATTATTGGTTTATTTTGCATATTTTCAGACGCCCTCTTTACAGAACCTCTTTTGGCTCTGGTGTTGCTCCTTCCCTCACCTTCTCTCTTTCTTTTTTCCTCTCGGTCGCCTTTCCTGATATACTATCAGCAATTTCGGTTCGTGGGTCTTCTCAGCGACTGGGAAGCTACTTTAAAAGACTACCTATGGCTCAATTTCCCACCATCTTTAGCCGCTTCCTACAACTGGGATGCCCCCCTTGATTCCATGCTCACCGCAGTGCACCGCTCCGGCGACCACGCTCTCGCGCAACAAATTGCAGAAGAGGTACGTCGTAAGTGGATACTGCGCAGGCACCATCCACGCTATTCAAGGGGATACAAAACGCACGAAATGTACGAATCAACAAATATCCCTTCTTCATCACTCGAAGAATACACAACGGTACACTATGAACCCATGTTTCGTGTCTGCTTCAGGTGAAGTACGACGACCCTTTTGACGGCCACTTGTACAGGGTAGGGGAGGAACTAGCCAAGTCGTTCCGGGCCTTGCGGCTTGAGCGTCAGGGGGCAGGGCGCGACCATTGGTCTTGCCGAAGCACCAGTGGTGGTAGTGGTGGCCGTGGCGGTGGTGGCGGCAATAATGGCGGTGGTCATGGTGGAAAGTCGCATGAGACGTCTGCGCCCAGCCACCACGACCTTTCTACGCCACCTTTGCCTTCATCATCTGGAGCTCCACACAGCAGAGGTGACAGCAACAGCATTAGCGCTGAGAGTGGGAATAGCGCAGGGCTGAGCGAGACTGGTGGCGAAAATAATCCCCCAGCTAATAAACGGCTGAATGATCCGAAGGGCAATAACAAAGGTGTGCGGCAATCCCATGAAAAGTGGCAAGCACATCAAAAGCAAACGCATCATCAGCCAAAGGGGGAATGACTGAGATGTACATTCACATCCATAAATTTATCTGCAGGTGTTATCCATGTGTAATCTCTGAAAGGCGCGACCCCCAAGCAGGGTCAATTTGGCTTTTATTTACAAGCCCCTGTAGTCTGAAGTTTCTGTCCCGGGCTGTGTGGTGAGGAAGCGGCACAGTTTAGCCGGGTTTATCATAGTTTGATCATTTGCCATTAAAATCTGTGCGGGATTTGTATTGCTTTTATTTTTATTGAAAATGCCAATGTAAAAGTGAAGCAATTTCTTTGACAATTTCATGTGGCTGATAACACATTGAGAAACCTACGCAATAACGGCCCAAATGTTAATTGTATTATTTGTAAGATGTCTCTAAAGCACTCGTACGTACAGGCTTCTTATACGTCATACGTAGTAAAACTTTTAGTTCGTTGAATATTGGATTGATAATGCGGGTGTGTTGCGTCATCAAACGTGCGCAGTTTTTCTTGATGGTTTCTTGCCACCTGACGCAGAACTCTTCTCTTTCGCTGTGGCTTTTGAGAGGCCGTCCAGCAGTGCCGCGCTGCCTGGCTCCAGCTCTAGAGCAGCGGCATAGGCGTCGCGCGCTTTCATTGGCTGCTTGAGCCGGAGGTAAGTGGCGGCTAGGTTTTCCCAGATGGAGCCTGGCCGTGACCCTACAATCGAGCCGCTTGGGTCCAGCTCGATGGCCGCCTAATTTTGCACAGAGAGGGTTAGTGTAAAAACATGAGAAAAGAAGAAGAGAAGATGAAGACGATAGCGAGAAAGAGAGATGAATGAAGAAAACTCACTAATGTAGATGTCATGGAGCTACTAGGAATCTACTCTTCATCCTAAAAAAGTGCACCTGAAAGCAGGTGATAGCTTCTGCGTGGCGCCCCAGTTTCCTCAAGCACACCCCGCGACCGTAGTGCGCGCCTGCGCTGTTGGATGGATTGGCTTCAGCGGCTAGTGCATACAGGGAGACTGCGGACTCGAGGGCAGCCGGCTTGTCCTCGGCCTTGTGGGATTGGGTGAGGTAACAAGGTATAGGACAGAGAGCGTAAGAAGAAGCAGCACAGATAGGGAGGGAGAGAAAGAGGAGGAAGAGCGGAAAGGACACGCACATGCAAGTATGAATAGAACACACGTGTACAAAAGTAATGCAAATGGCAGATAGGTTGCAATGGAAAAATAATAAACATAAGTCGAGCATGTTATGTGCCGCTGATCTCAAGCGCTATAGGTCGCACAAATAAAAGGGAACCAATCAAGGTTGTTGCATTGCCCGTGTGCTAGTACCTGGGCAGCTGTCTTGCGAAGCTTATCGGCTTCGCGCGTTAAATGGCCCGCTCGGTCGGTGGCTTTCGGCGACCTTCGTGCTGGAGAGGCCTTGCTTGCGCTGCGAGCCGCCAAAGTGGCTACCCTGGCCGCGAGAAGAAGGCCACCACCGCCACTGCCGCTGTCCCCACTGTTACCATTGCCGCCACCACCATTGCCGTCCCCACTGTTTCCACTGCTGCCGTCACCGCCTCCTGCTCCGTTGGTGCTGATGTTGTTTTTGAAGCCTAAGCCTAGGCGTTTGCTAGAGGAAGAAGATGCTGCTTTTGGCGGCGTTTTTGGCGGTGAGTCGGGAGGTATTGGGAGATTAGTCCCATCAGAAGGTGGTGGTGCCCCCATATCAGATGAAGAAGGTGGAGGCGCAGTTGAGGGTGGCGCCATAGTAGGAGGAGCCATAGTAGGAGGAGCCATGGCAGGAGGCGAAATACGGTGACTCTTCGTACTCTTATGGCTCTTCTTGCTGCTGCATCGGCTGCTGGCTCGACTGCTGCTGCTGCTGCCGTTGCTGCCGTCAAAATTGTCGCTCTCATCTGGTACGGGCGTTGCAGTCTCGGTGGCGTCAGGAAGGGGGTCCACAGCCTTGAAAAGCGAAGACGCGCGCAACTTGGAGGAGGGCGAGGCCGAAGGCTTGGGCAACCCTGGCGGCGTCATGAAGTCGTTGCGACTAAACGAATCGTCTGCTGTGGCCGACACCGAGAGGGAAGCGGTCAGTGACTTGGTGGCAGGCGACCAAACTCCGCTTTGGTCCTCTCCGTAGTCCTCGGAGAAAGAGACAGGTGACAGGCACAACTCATCATCAGCACCAGCACCAGCAGTAGCGTCGCCATGATTGCTGTTTTTCTCGCGCTGGGCTGACCCGGCTAGTAGGGGCTCTTCAAAGACCAACTGCTTTCCCCTTGTGGGTTTCTCGGAACTTGCCGTCTCCGCAGTAGCGCCGGGGAGGGCTGGCGAGCGTGGTTGAGCCGAGAAATTCAATGAACTGGAAGGTGAGATGCGGTCACGAGGTGGCAGCGCCGGTGGAGACAAGGAAGCGCTGCTGCCATGAGTTCTTCCTTCTTTTTCTTCTCGGGACGTTGGCGCAGGAGGAGGCCACGGCCCTTCAGAAGCAGCAGCGTCACCCGATGACGACGAAGTAGCGTGAAACGTGGGCGAAAGCGCTCGGGGCCGCGGCGGCGACTCGACTTCTTTCACCAGCAATTCACTGTTACCACTGCTGGTGGCAGGTTCTTCCACAGGGCTCATTTCCCTGCTAGTAGGGCTGGTGGTTGCACTCAATTTCAACGGGCTGTCGCCACCGCAGTAGCTGCCTAATGGGCGGCGAAGCTTTTTCACGTGGACTGGTTTGAAGTCCATCGCCACCAGGGCTGCGTCGTCAAGCGCTAGCAAAGCTGAAGACGACTTGACCCCAGCTTGCAGCACCGGCCTCAAGAACGACCCCAGCGCGCGGTCTTCCAGGAATTCATGCAAGTCGCCTGACGCAGCTCTCAACAGCGCAGGAGATTCTTGCGCGTTTCGTGACGAAGTAGAGACCGCTGCTGAAGCACCCTCGCTTTCCTCTGTTGCACCTTCCTCGTTTGCTGCTGCTGCAGCTGCAGCTGCTGCTTGTAATTGAGCGGCTTGCTGAGAGTTGCGCCTTGCCGTGGCAACGTCAGCCAGTGAATACTGGGGCGGCGTTTCGTCCTAAAACCCACCAACAAACGTTTCAAATGACCATTAGTTAAAACGGAGAAAACAAATTTATTCAAACAATTTAAATTATACAGTTACCATGCATATTCTATGCAACGTACCCGGTTGAAGAGTCTAGCAAGCGAAGAAGCTTCAAGAACGCGGAGGAACTTTTGTTTCACGCTTCCGCCGCCATTCTTCGGGCGGCCTCTTACAGATTCGGAGTAGTCGATCTTATTCGAATCATCGCGCTGGAATGGGAGATCAGCAAGGTCATCTGCTGAAGCAGCAGCAGCAGTGCCGTTTCGGACCGCTTCTAATCGCTGCGCTGCGGCCAGCGCTTCTAACCTCGTGATGCCCTCCAGACACGGAGATTGCGGCAGGGCAATGACCTCATCGCCCCCTTCCGACGATTCATCACCCTGAACAGAATCGATCAAGTCGGCTCTCCCAGAGCGGGCTGAAGACGAGGAAGCAGATGCAGAAGAAGAAGACGGCAACGACGAAGAAGCGCTTGATTTCTTGGCATCCCGTGCGGCCAGCTTTTGGCGCGCTCGGTAGGCCTTGGCCGCTGCTCGCAGCGTTTTCACGTCCTGCCGGCGCGCCGCTGCTGAGCTGCCTTTGTCACCAGGGTTGGTGTGGATGGTTTTGTAGAGGGCAGCGAGCGAAGCTTTGCGTGCTGCATCCGCTTCTCTTCGGGCTTCTGCTGCCGAGGAGGAGGAATCGCTCGCCTGCGTAACAACAAATAGCAAGATGTGAGACGTCTATGGTGCAGGAATGCACGTCACATGAAGAGGCTTCAATGAAACTTGAGTGCCATCGAAAGTGGAAAGCCCTGCAGCTCAGGCTTTTCAAGCCGCGTCACCTGAGTGTGTTTCGGCGGCGGTAAAAAAGGAAGTGGGGCGCCTCCAACTTCGATGGAAGGTCGCCGGCTCCTCGCTGCCTCATGATTCAACGGCCGCGGAGGAAGGCCTGCGCAAGCTCCATTAGGCACCGCATCTGTCGCATCATCGGAAGGCATAGACGGTGGTCGAGGGGTAATGGACTCGCGGTCGACCACCGTGTCGCTGAAGCTGACGCGCCGGACTCGCTTGGTAGCCGAAGTCGGCGTCACGGGAGCCTTGTGGTCCGGCATGCTTTGTGACCTGCGAAGCCCGCCTTTTCCTCCTACGCTAATGGAGCTCGACTCCCTTCTTGGTTCGATGCTGTTCATAGGCGCAGAGGCTAGTGCGCAGCATTTTCGCTGCAGTGCAACCACTCGACGGTTAAAAGTGGCCAAGGCAAGTACCGACGAGTCATCATTGCGTTGTAAGGCAACTGGCACGTCTACAGCTGAAGTCACGTTTGAGCTGCCGGTGTTAATGTTGCCTTCACTAATGTCACTGTAACTAGCACCGCAGTCTCTTCCCCATTGTAACAAGTCTTCCAATAGCTGAGTGAGGCCTTGTTGTAGGGCTTGAAACTCTGGGCTTGGAATAGGCGAAGTCGATGAAAGCTCCGAGCAGCGAAAGAGCACCTCGAGCACAGAGGCGAGTTGCGCTTGGTACAACTCTAACGAGACGGTAACATTGAAGTCCTCCGACGCTTGAAGGGCCACTGCCCAGAGCCCGACCCCGTCGTCAATCCCAAACGGTGGTGCAGCCATGGCAGTTACCAAAAAATATGTTCAAACGAGCAATTATAATGGCTAGCTAGCTTCGTATCGTCAGATGTTTGTACACACAGAATGCCCCTAGTATCTACAGACGCTGATGAAGCATATGATGAGTGGACGACGAGGACACTATGAAAATGCCGGAGAGATAGACTGCTCAACAAGCATTGTTCTCAGCTCGTATCTCGATGACTGAAACACGTCGCATGTCGCGAGTCGCGAGTCGCGAGTCGCGATGCAAGGTCGCAACAAATCGCATGATGCAACAGTAAGGCCGGTCCTTATGGGACCCAAAAACGCAAAAACGCAAAAACGCATCACAGAGGTCTCGACCAATAGGAGGCGAACTCGAACTCGAACTAATACAAACCCAAATGGCACAGAAGCCAATGCTGCGGGCAGAAGTGGGAATGCGCGTGCGTTGCGCAAACAAAGCA
>Ga0307930_1003342_pt1 | contig 11845 bp, 8 predicted proteins | sample OrgLakmetageno46_FD_203161 | JGI IMG/M metagenome (GOLD analysis project Ga0307930, IMG submission 203161) | Saline water microbial communities from Organic Lake, Antarctica - #46 | ecosystem: Environmental > Aquatic > Non-marine Saline and Alkaline > Saline | place: Antarctica: Organic Lake... | reverse complement strand
ATAAGGTATATCGCCGCCGGGAGCTGCATGGTGAGCTAATTTCATGATTTACGACCAGAACAGGTTCCGAAATCGCACACCCAGTCCTTTAAAGAACGTCCACTTTCTGGCCAAATCGTCGACCGTGCTGGCTTGGATGCAGGTTGATTCTTGATTATTGAGTGAAACAAAGGAAGTGATGAAAGATACGATATTTAAGATAAAATCCTCCCTGTAGTCCGGAGAAGTCCATTTCGCATTCACTTTTCTCTTTACTGCCTTTTAAGTTAAAAGCTCTAGACTCTATGCTACAGGCTAGGCAATTGGCACGGGAGAGGGCCGGACATAGCAACGAGGTGATTTTGTGGCCCCTAGTGCAATCTAAGCTCACTCTGGCCCTCTGATAATCCTCAGCTGTCGCTTTCAAAATTGGCGTCCTTTTGTCTTCTGGCTTTGTTGGGTGTTCGTCGTTACGTGCTTTACATGCGGAGAACGAAATACAGTCTGCAGCACTGCCGATGTTCGACGGTTGCCTTCGTCAGAAACCTCCTTTTTCTCTTTATTCATGGCCGAGTCGGCTCATGCCGGCGCGCTTCATCAAATCAATAGCTTCCCGGTAAGATGGGCGCTTCTCTAATTCTGCCACTCGCGTGCCGCCTTCGCCGTCTTCCTTTTGCTGGATGATAACCTGCTCAACCACATTTAAAAAAATGCCCGTTGACGTAAATTGCTTCGTCTGGACTTCATCCACAATATACTCTCTTTGACCCCAAGTAACCTTCTCATTACCAGGAAGACCCCGCAGCAATCACGGATGTAGGTTCAGAAACACACGAAATACGCACCTGCCACGGCTCGGGGTAAACCCGATAGAGCCACCCTGTAAATCCTTTGTCGCGCAGAGGCTTCAAGTAGTAAATGGGCTCGAAATACTGGTAGAATCGGTCCGCAACTGCGCCGATTTTCGGGAAAATAAAGCGGTTGTAATACCTACACCCCCCCCACACACAACAAGAACACACAGGGCAGAGTCAAAGGCATTTCAATTCTTAAATTGATAAAAACCTACCCGATTTTTCCAATAGAATTACAGTACATCTTCCCAATGCAGTTGATACACTCACCCGTCGCGGACTTTGTCGAGTTGTCCGTTGAGAACGAGGACTTGGTTCCCGGGCTGCTGCAGCAGCTCCACGTTCAACCTTGTGCATACGCGCAAGAGGTAAAGGTATACGGAATGAAAGTAGGTGTAAGCGAAGAAATTATCATCAAGATTTGTGTGCGGCGTTCAGCGTGCAGAGAGAAAGGTCAAGGGTGGTATACAAAATTGAGACGAAAGCTAGAATGATAACCATCTCAAAAGGGTGGAAAGGTAAGAAGATGAAGTGTGGAGAAGATGAGAAAAGTGCCTAATGAGCAAGAGCAAGACACTAACCAGTCTTCTAAAGGACCGCCGTCTCCAGGTTGCACTGCGAGCACGAGCTCCGGAGCTGCACCAGCAGCCACAGCATTCTCATCACTTGAGGGCGATGAGGGGGCGGAGTTTGTAGCTACTCCATCTGTTGCGTCGTCTTGTTTGCCTCCTGTGACTTTTTGGAGCTCTTTCTTGAGCCAATCAGTTGAAAAGAGACCAGCAGCAACATCGGCTTTAGGACCTACTTGGCAAATATAAGAGAATGGCAGGCAACAGGGAAGTAATTACGCAGATAATTCTAGGGTCAGGATAAAAAGAAAAATAGAGGCATGGCTATTTTCTATTTCACGAAAACAGTGTGAGTAGCAATAGCTCGAAATGAATATGGAATCAGTGGAAAGAAGGCGCTGGCTTACACACAGTATGGCTACGAGTACTACGAGCGCCTTACGCACCTCCTAATTGAGCAGCAGCAGCATTGAGTGTCGTTAAAGTCCCCGCTTGAAACTTTTTGCCTGGATACGCTTCCTTCGCCAGCTCGAGTTCTGTGTCATCGGCAAAGACCACCCACAAAGAAGTCTATTGTCCAGCCAGCACCAGCAGCAGACGAGTTCAGGACCAATTCGAAGCAAAAAGGGGTGTCGTTTAAATCAGGCTCATGGTTGCCACAATTGGGTAAGCAGCAGCGTTGTGAGAATGGATTTTAGTATTGATACAACATTGCCGAGGTGTCAGGCCAAAAAGAAAAAGTTCACTAAGGTAGTCTATTATACCTCAAGCTCCTGTAAAGCTGCTGCGGATACGAACTCCATTGCCCAGTCGCGGTTGGCGTCTAACACCTAGTAAGCATCGTTCAATGTTAAACAAAAACGCCTAGCAAGCATTTGAAAACAAGCTCGTACGTAAGAATGTAGAAAGCTCGAGAATACTGGATTTTAGGTGCAAAAGAATGAAATCAAGGAAGTAAACGAGGCAATTCCTAGCACCTCGATGTTAGTGTAGTCGTCAGTCGATCGTTTGGCTAAGCGACCGCCGAGAAGAGGTGGAAACTCGATCTCCATCAACGGAACGTTGTCAGCTCTTGCGGCTAGGAGTGCCTTTCGAGCTACTGCTCGAATCTCCTGCTGAACCTATTTTAAAGTAGCGCACGCACGAACGAAACGTTCAGCCTAGAATACGAGAAGCCACAACAAATACCCACCCCTTAAAGTCTAGCAAGGCATTCATATGTAAGTACAATTATTTTTAAAGAAGTCGCAAACTCGGTGTTACGATATTCGTTGTCAACGTTTGCAAGAAACCTACGTCATCGCCTAGTCGAGACGTGCTGTATGACGAAATGCCTTCAGGGAGTGAGGTAAAAGGTGACGAGGTAGCCATCACTCGCGTAGCTATTGGTGCTGAAGACGTTGGTCGGGGTGCAATAAAGCCATGCGCTATCACTGTGAGCACTGAATACAAGACAGTAAGGCCTAAAAGGCGACAAGCTTTGCCCATTTTCGATATACTCTGCACGTTACTTCGTTACTTCTCACTTACTTCTCACTCCGTCCGATGACGTGGGTTGTTGGTTGTTGGTCGTGTCGCAGAGACGGTGCAGTACAGGGTATTAACAGAACCGCTAATTACAAAATTACACTGAAAGTTGGCTACTTTGGGCATTTGGGCACCTGCCAGCATCTGCTTGAACGCCTAGCCCGGAGCGCTTGAATTGCCCGGTCTATGCGAGAAACCGGCTTAGAATGGTCTCAGAATAGAAGCCTCAGCTCGCCGCTCGTCACCCCGATATGGCATATGGCACGTGGAGATGGAGATGACCAAATGTCCACTTCTCCAACGGACATGTGGCGCATCAATGCTTCAGTAGTACGAAATCGCCCGACCAATGTTTGAGCCCGGAGTTCCAAGGTAGTTCCGAAGCCTAAAACACATATGCGGCTTAAATGTCGCACATGTGAGCTATAATCCACCAGTCACCAGGCACCTTATAACTTATAAGTACAAACAAAGGCACCAGGTTATGATTGCGATGGTATAAATGCCGTACATCAAAGCCGAACTACTGCACACATATGTTATGAGACAGGCCCCGAAGGGCCGGAATTAGAAGGCTAACAAGTAGAGAAGAAAAGCAAAGCAGCGCGAACCAAACCTAAGAAGCTAATCAGGTGCACATGCCCGAGTGGCCATGGAAGTGATGGTAGCGGTCCAAAGTGGCACGCTCCTCCGTGCTCTGAGAGTGCAGCTCAAAAGAAGAGTTTCCGCCCGCAGAGCAGGGGACTGCAACGAAGTCCCTCAGGCGATCCAGAAGAAGGGTCGCCCATCCCCGAGCAATTGCGTTACGCCAATTTTGACTTCAAACGCGCGCTCGTACGAGCGTCACTCGTTGCTCTTCGTCGCCGTCGTCGTATTTCACGTGGTAACTGCCGTCGCCATGGTCACGCACGATGGTTCCCGGGAAAAACTTGCTTTTCCCACCGAAACGCCCCTCCACTTTTTGCCCGACCAAGAGGGTCCCTGCCCGCGCTGGCACGGAAATGTTGACCGGCAGCACGGCAGCGTCGACGTCCCCATCGTCGAAGTGCACCTCCCAGGTGCCAAGGTCACCGTGAGGGCCCGACGCAAGAATGGCCCCGTAAAATTTGCCTTTGCCTCCAAACCTGGCTTCTACGCGCATTCCCGCAGCCCACATATCTTCCTCTTTTACGTGTCTTTGGTTGGCCCCGACAGCGCCTGCCGCTGGGCTGTTTGAGCCCTCAGCTACCTCTTCCGTACTAATAACAAGAGAAGCTGCTGGCGTTGCTATTGCTGCTGCAGGTGCTTCAGGGTTCGTTGTTGTTGAACCATGCATTCCAGCAGAAGAAGCAGTAACATCTTCGTCGGGAGTCACGGGAGACGCCGGCGCGGGCGCACTTGGAGGCGGTTCATCCGAGGATTCACCCGACGGCATCTTTCCATCATCAGGTGGCAAAACCGACGGCACAGCTCCTCCCGGCAATAGAGACCCTGCAGGGAGTGTCGAGGTAGCCGCGGCTGCATCATCCGCAGCAGTAGCAGGAGCAGTAGAAGGAGAAGGAGCGTCACTGGCTACTAGCAGTGCCGCAGCAGCTCTTGCATCTGTGCCTACTAAAATTACTACCGCTGGCGCAGGCGCTGCTACTACCGTCGCTGCTGCTGCTGCTGCCTCAGCTGATGTGGCCAGTGCCGTTGTTTCCATTCCGATAAAGCCATCGGAAGGCTCTATATTCGGATCCAACGGATCGCTACTAGTAGTAGGTGGTGCTTCTGCAGCAGGAAAGTTAGTCGGAGGATTCACAGCCACAGCAGCAGCTGAAGCAGCAACCGCCGCCGTAGCTGCATGCGCCGATAAATTGGCCGTGGCAGCAGCAGTTCCATCAATGGGAGCTGGCGTATTCGATTGCGCAGGAGGTGGTTGAACAACAACAGCAGCAGTAGCAGCAGCAGCAGTTCCAGCAGCAGATCGAGATCGGGCAGCACTGGCAGCTTTGGCAGTGCTTCCTCTCGAAGTACTGCCAGCTCCTCGAGTAGCAGCAGCTAAAGGTACGGGAGGATACTGCTGCTGCTGCTGCTGCTGTTGCTGAGGCTGCAAGCCGCTCAGTAAATCTGAGCTATTCGCAGCAGTAGCAGCACCTGGTGCGCCCCTAAGCACTTGAGCTAGAGTGGCGGCATTTGGAGCATTGGGTCCCTGTAAAGCAGATTTAAAAAACAAAAATTTAAAAAAACAGCGCACTAACAGATGCTTGATACAACGCAAGCGTTAGGATGAAACGTTCTGATTTTGGAAGCGCAAACATGAAAATAATGTCAAATAGAAATATAGAGGGAGAGAAGACTGCTCTTGCACACTCCACTTACACACATTCACCCCCCCCACCCCCCTCCTCCTCTAGGTGGATTTCACGAAATACACCACATTCGTGCATCCACCCCACACCCCACCTGCAATTCCGCCACCAGGGCGGCCAGAGCCCCCATGAGCCTTCCTTCCGACGCTGCCGTGGCTTCTTGCTTCCGGGCCAGCCATTGCCGCCACCACTTTTGCACCACGGCGGCGGCTTTACCCAAAGTCTCGCCCCGCGCTTCCACCAATTGGTGCAATCGACGGGGCCCAATCACGAGCTTCCGCTGCCGCACCACCTAGTATTCATGGAATTGATTGAACAGCACAGCGAAAGCATCCAGGGGAGTGAAGTTAATGGGCCATAAATTGACGTTGATTGGATGGACAGAAACGCGGGAAAAAAGACGAACTAGAGTACATAATTGCCCCCATTCAATTGAAAATCGAGTAATATTCTGCCAGATATTGGTAGTGGAGTCATAAAAAAGATCTACTACAAGCGAACATACTACAATGTATAGTCTTACCTCTGACGTCAGCGCATTCGCCCATTCCTTGGCCCGCGCATTCAACTGCTCGAGCTGCTGTTCCACGTGCCTCCGGCGCCCGAGCGGACCAATGTCAGCCCATTGGCCAATCGACGCCGCCTGGTCATCAATATGGTGTTTGTTCGTTGGTTGATTTGTTATACAGTTGGATGTTAGCACGTATGCGCAGACGCGAGAAGAAGCATGAGGAGGTAGAGATAAAAGCAGAAGAATACAGCAGGAAGCAAGTAAAGATGACGACTACTCTTGGAGGCATACCTGGCTTCTTCCGTGGGCATCCACCACGTCCAAAAAGGTGACCTTGGTTTGCCCTGTACTGGCATCGACCGCCTGCATGCGCCGCGCCCACGCGTACCACCACCGGGACGCCTCGGCGTCGTCGACCATTGTTGCTGTGGCATCAGTCGCAGGAGGATCGCGAGTAGATTTTACGGTGGCGGTGGTGTTTTCATCCTTGACCACATTCTCGGCCTTGTCGTTGTCGTTAAATCCTTCAGCAGCCATCGCAGCCGCAGCAGTCTCCGCATCGGCCATTTTCACTTCGCCTTCCCGCCATTCTTGGAACGGCCACCCTATCGCCGCTGGCATTTTGAACCTTTCACTTTTATTAGATGGACCACCTTCAGTACCGTTACGGCGCTGATAATGATTGAGTTGGTCTGGAGCATTGTGTTGAGATTGAGGATGCGTGCCCGCCCGGAACCGTCGAATGTCCTTTGGCACCGCCCCCAAATCTTCCGGTAGAGACGCGCACCACCAAGGGCGCTCCGCCCGGAGAGCTGCGACCGTGCGCTGCATCGCCACTCGAGACGGATGTTGCTGCTGCGACGACGGCGGCGGCGGCGGCGACGACGACGACGGCAGGTATGAGGTCAACGGTGGCGCACCGGCAGCACGAGCGGTGCGATTCCCAGCGCCGCTATTTGCTTCCTTCTTTTCCGCTTTGCTTTCGTCGTCGAGAGCACTTACACCTGGAGGGCTCTGGAGCAGCAAATTGATGCCTTCCGATCTAGCCACCGCCAGCGAAGGGGGTGCCTGCAAGAAATCTATCATGTTTCGCAAGTGACTCCCGTGCTGTTTACGGGCGGCAGAGGCGGCCGCTGCGGCTGCTCCTTCGACATGCTTGTACTCGCCATCGTTTTCTTCTTCGCCACCAGGACTGGTTGCACCATAATCAGTGTTGTCGTATCGACGCCTATCCTCCTTGGAATGGATCATCGTTTGCGCCCATTGCCAGTCTGCGACTTGCCTTGCCTGCAGTAAAGTTGCCACATGGTGTTTTGCGGTTAAAAGGTCGCCGTAGGTGTTGAGTCCGCTGCTACCGTTGTTGCTTTTGGCCTTGTGAGTGTTTACGTTCTTGCCTCCAGTGTTACTGTTGGAGGTGGTATGGCTGCCACTGAAGTTCGTCTTGCTTGCTAAGGGGGTCTTGTCGTCCGCCGAATGCGCAGCCGCTGTCTTGCGTTTGTTCTCGGCATTGCGCCGGTTTCTCGCCAAAGTATACACTTGGTGCCGCAGTTCCTCTGGGCCCGGGCTCACATAAATGCTGTCATTGTCCGTGCTGCTGCTGTAGTTGTCATTTCTTGTAGACGTACTACGGTGGTGCTTGTTGTTCTTTTTGCTGCTACCGATGTCGGCTGGGTTGCTAGCTCCAGCACTAGCATCATGACCACCACTGCGCTGCGCTCTCGCTCGTCGTCGCGCGGCACTTTTCTCCGCTGCTGCGCCGAGGTCGAACACCTCACTAGATGGTGATGACAGGGGCGGTAATTGTCTGCTATTAGCGCCTTCTCTTTGTGTAAGTTGCTTCACCGCATGATGCAAGCCATCCTGAGCACTGAGAACTGCTGCCTTCCTCTCGATCGCAATCTTCGTAGCCAAAGCGTCGTTTTCAAGTGCTTCCATGGCGAATATTTCAGCTGTCCTACCGGTAGCCGCAGTAGCAGGAGGCACCGCAGCGCTAACATTGCCACCGTCACCTTCAGTAGCAGGCTTTGGTGCATCATTCTCATTGGACGCAGCGGCGCCATCTTCCGACGCAGCATTCAACTTTTTTGCAGTGGCTGAAGTAGTCGCAAATTTACTGGTGCTTTTGCTGAGTGCTTCGGCAGCGTTCCTGCGAATTTGGCGGTTGGTGCGAGCAAAGGTCTTGGCCCGTTCTTGCTCTAGCTCTTGCGCTCGGATGGCGCCCTGTGAAGACGTGGATTGAAGGTAAAAGATATGAAGTGCATAGCATCGTGCGAATTCATGTCAGATTTTGAGTTTTATCAAGCAAAAGTATCAAGAGTGCACAAAAAAAGGCCGCAAAGCAATCTCTGGCTACACTCTGCCTTTTCGCATTCTTCTATATACTCCATGTTCACAATAATCCTCGGTTTCCCCCCACTAGGACAGAATACATTCGTTACCGTGGTGCTTTTCAGCCGATCCAGCTCGGCTTCCAGCACTTGTCTCCGGTGGCCCCTCGCAGCATTGGCGGCGGCTACTCGCCTCGCTTTCGCCGCCACTTCCGAATGCACTAGGGCCACTTGCCGCTGCTGCCAGCCCCGCCAGAACCGCTGCACGCACACCGCGCTGGTCTGCTGCCGCTGCTTCCGCACCCGTTGCCACCGCCCTCGCCAGATGGCTTGGACGTAAGTGGCGGCGCGCTCCGGAGATCGCCACGCAGGAATGCGCCGGGAATTCAACCCTGCAGCCGATGAGGAGGAGGATGACGTAGACGACAAAGCTGCTGACGAGGCCTGGGCTGTGTTCGCGCTTGTTGGCACACTTGCGCTTGTGCCACCACCACCACCTTCAAGGTTCCGTTGGTTGCGTCGTCGCACTAACTCTTTGGCGCGGGCCTGGCTGGCTTTCAGTTTCGCTCGTTGGTCCACCATAGGATCCTCATGAGGCACTCGAAACAATTCTTCCGAGGATGCTGCTGCTGCTGCTCCCCCTTCTTCTGTTGCGGGTGTTGTTCCAGCTGCAGCGTTCTTCACTTCATTGGCAAATGCTGGCAAAAGCACGGGCTCATTCGCTCCTTCAACCACGTCATTGGCGTCTGCGTCAAGAATGGCTGAGGAATGGTCGGCTTCCAACAAGGCGTCAAACTGCAGCGCCCACCGCAGGGGTTCCGCTAATCCATCACCATCGTCGCCTTCATTGTCGTCGTCATCGTCGGCATTGTCTTCAGCATTTTCACCGTGGCCGTCCTGATCGTTGCTAACGTCACCTTCGCCTCCTCCATTCTTGCTCTTCCTTGCTTGCGCACTCTGCATTGACGCCCGCATCGCAGCCAAGGCCAAAGCCGTGGCTTCTTCCGGAGGCACTTCCAGCATGAGCCCACCGCTGTAGCTCGAGTTGGTGTTCACTGCTAAAGTTGCACCTTCTCCTTCGGCTTCTCCTCCAACAGCAGCAGCAGCAGCAGCAGCGGCTTCCTCGCTGCCAACACCACCACCACCATGAGCAGTGCCATCAGCGCTAGTAGACCTTAGCTCCGCACTGCCTCGCAGACTTTGCCGCAGCAAACTTCGCAACGACGTTTCCACTGAGCCCAGCACCACTTCTCGCATGCGGACTTTGCCCTCTCTTGAGGCACCCGTAGCACCCCCGTCCGCAGAAGAAACAGCTCCAGCAGCTCCTTGCACATCATCATGGTGGTCGTTGTTATCGCCGTCGGCATTTTCATGGTCAGGGACCAGGCCGACTAACTCCACGGACACCCGCTCACCTAAACTACGGTATTGGCCAGAGCGCCGGGACTGCATACTCGCACGCACTGCGCCGTCCACGCACGCTACCGCCATCAACTCCTCGTCTCCTTCCTCGTCCTCGTCATCTTCGTTACCATCGTCGTCGTCATCATCGTACTCGTCGTCGTCGTCGTCATCGTCTCCAAAGCCATAATTGCCTTGACGGTGGTTGGGGGAAGTACCACGGGCCGGCAGTGGCGGAGGTACCATTCCTCCTCCCTGCAGAGACAAGCGGGCAATGGCGCCTTGCCATGAGATTCGCATGTCGCCGGCCTCGGCCACTGCGGCTGCTACGGAGCTGCCCGTGGGTGGGAAAAGATCAGCTCCGTTGGTTGGGCCAGCCCAGTGCTCGTTGTTGCCACTGTTGCCATCAACACCAGAGGCCATCGGAGCAACTCGTATGTTTGCTGCTGCGTTTTTGCGCCGCGATGAAAGAGGGATGCGCAACATTCTGAGGCGCACGAAAGTCGACTGAATTCCGGACAACAGCTTCATTGCAGACGGTGGCCCCATGGGCTTCGCTTCTAACACCTGCCAGAATCGTATCCACATCAATCGTCAAGGTAAAAGAGGAATTGATTATGCAAAAAGCGTACCGCGTGCATGATCTGGGCGTACAACTTAACGCATGAAAATGTATAAAGCAATCGCAAACACATATATCCAACATTCCTATTCTCTACAACAAACCTTAATGCTGAGCGCCGTCTTGTTTGCACGGTCGCGCCCGCCTCCGGCTAGCGCTGCGACCGTGCGAGCAAACCGCGACGCCCGAGTCGTGCTGTTCTCCTCCCCCACTCGTGGAGACTCAGCGAAGCTCAATTCTGGTCCCCTTGCTTCCCCATCACCGTCACCGTCGCCATCGCCGCTGAAGATTGCGCGACCATCAGCGGCGGCATTGGCTTTCGCCTGAGGTGAAGAAGCGTCGTGTTTGCGAATCGCTCGTTTGTCAAATGGCCCCTGGTGGCTCTTGCCCACTGCGACCATTGCCGACGCCACCCCTAGGCTCAGCTCCATGCGCACGGTGAGGTTCTCTTTCGGAGCAGCTCCGCTATTGCTGTCATAACCACCGCCGCCGACGCCGGTAATGCCACGCGGCGTGGCCAGTTGAGACGGCGAATCAGCACCCAAATTGAGCTCCACTACTTGTGCTGCACCTCGTTCAACCCACTCTTGTGGCCCACTCCGGTAACCGCTGCCAGAATGGAAACCCGAGCGAAGGCTCGCCAGTACATGTGCCGGCAGCGCAGCTGTGCCGAGAAATATATTCGAGCGCCATAGTTCTAGGCGCACCTATATTAGGTTTAAAAAAGCAGGCAAGAATGAGAAGAAGAAGGCATTTCAAAGCTGAAAAAGGAAGTAAATGGACTAAGTTCGCCTCGCCCAAGAGAAGACCAGAGGGAAGTGAGAGTAATTTACAGACCAGTTACGAGAACGCCAGAAAAAGAGATAGATTTGTATCGGTAAGAGTACATACCTGCATGGGCCCGCTGCCTGTCTCAGCCCATCGCAGAGATGCTGCTGGCAAATCGACCACCGTGCCCACACCCCTACTGTTGTTAGCCCCTCCTCTAGTCATTGCTGTTGCTTCTGCTGCAGGTGACGTGCGAAGGAAGACAGTAGCAGGTCCGCCCTCCTGAGGAGTGCTGTTGCTCACTCCGTCGCTGGTACCAATAACACCACCACCAATGTCACTGGTAGCTTTGCTCTGCCAAACTTCCGACCCATTCACGAGTAACTTGAGCAACAGGTTCTTGTTGCTGCCATCTTTGCCTCGCCGGGATTCCACATCCTGTACATCAGTAGCACCAGTAGCACCAGCAGCAGTTCCTTGGAGCGCTCCTTGAAGATCACCACCGCTCGCTGACGCGTGTAACAAGCAAAACACAAGCCTCTTGGGGGGTAATCCCAGCCCTGCAGGCTGCTGACTCAGCAGATCGGCGAGGTCCACTGACTGTCCTTCGGGCGCTACTGTCACCACTACCGCGGGTGACACTAAGCTGTCGGTGCTGAAATTCGGATCTAGCTTTCCATCGTCGTTGTCGTTATTCTCATCGGTGCTGTCGCCGCTGACGTACTCGACCTTCCGTGGCCGCGCTAATGTAGTAGCCAGGGAAGTGCGAGGCGACTCGGCAGGTGTAGCACCAGCGAGAGGCTGAGCTGCGTCAGCAGGCACTTCGCCACCACTGCTGCTGCTGCTGCTGCTGCTGCCATTAGCGTTGGCAATTTCACTGCTTCTCATTATTTTGTCAGTAGGGGCAGTGGCAGTGGTGGCAGTACTAGAAGTAACTGATGGGCTACCCTGTCCAGC
>Ga0307930_1003339_pt1 | contig 11851 bp, 11 predicted proteins | sample OrgLakmetageno46_FD_203161 | JGI IMG/M metagenome (GOLD analysis project Ga0307930, IMG submission 203161) | Saline water microbial communities from Organic Lake, Antarctica - #46 | ecosystem: Environmental > Aquatic > Non-marine Saline and Alkaline > Saline | place: Antarctica: Organic Lake... | reverse complement strand
CCATGTCACCCCCCCAGCATGGACACGTATAGAATGTCACCCCTCTAATTGAGCCTCCTAGAGAATGTCACCCCCCTTAAAACGTCTGCGTTCAAAAGTCGCCCCCTGGTTGTGGTCGCTCTTGAATTGTCACCCCCGGAATTAGGTCGGTCGAAATTGTCACCCCCCACTAATGTCAATTTGAATTGTCACCCCACAAAAAATGTCGATTTCGTAAATGTCACCCCCCTAATTCCGAAAGCACCCTATATCATATTATATCGATAAAATTCGTATTATATTAATCGCATGTTATATTGCCGACAACAATACTGCTGGGTGCTTGTTGAAATAATGCGTAAATAGCGAGTTACTAGATAAATGCACTCATCATACTGTACTGTAGCAACGTAACAACAGTGTACCAACTAGGCTCCTAACGGGGTGGCTACGCCAAATTCTGAGAATTACTCACCGGATCAAATGTGTGCTCAGTACTATCTGATCTATCACGGGTACTATAGTCGTCTGCAAATAGTCTGTCTGAATGAACGAATGCTACTGAAGTGAGTGTAAACCTATGCAATACATAAGGATTGAAAGTGCGTCCAAATGAGTGCTAGCAAGTACCGAGCCTCCGTACCTTATTCCGTACGTACTAAATTCATACGCAGAGAGCTCATGCACACTGCGGCTGTCGCAACAAACCGAACTCATGCTACTGTACGTGAATAGCTAGAAGTCGTGTTTGACAAACGCCTTCTTGTTCATTGAACGCACTGGTCTCGTATTTCGTGGTTGCCTCAAGAAGTGTCAAGATAGGAGTTGCCGATCAAAAAGACTTTCTTCGTGATTGTTAAGCAGAGAATCGGCGATATATGGCCCGCCGACTTGTTCGGAGGAAAGGCGCCAGTTGGAGCCTTCATTGGCCTTCTGGAGCGAATTCGCTAGCGCATATGCAGCTCAAGTGTATTCTTTATGTGCTTCTGTGACTGCTGTGTACTTGCCTTTCTTTGTTTTTGGGAGGGTATTAACTAGACTAGACTAGATGGCATCAAAAGTAAGCAAGATCCAAAGAAAAGAGACCTTGAATCGCCTCATTCTTTATAATAATGTCGACAGTGCCGCATGGCATTTTTTTTAGTGACAGAAGTATCTTCGAAGTCCCTTAACGATAGATATATGTACACGCCGTACACGCATACTTATACCAAGCCACGAAGATAGGTACAGTACAGTAACTGCCTTGCGATACATCACTCGTAAGTCATGCACCAAGAATGCATCAATTGTACCGTTTCCCAACTTAGCCTCCATGCTCTTGTCGGTTCAAATAGCGAAAATATATATTCCCAGCGTCGCATTGATAAACGATGAAAATAGTCCAGCTTTTCGCAAGTTGTTGCTGCTTCATTCATCAATCAATTGTTTCTCACTGGAAGATCGAGGACACTCCATGTTCAAATCTAAAGGCCTGTTTTTTTTGTTCCAAGATCTTCCAAAAACGGAGTACTTCCACGATGCACAATTGAGTACTTCTAGACGGTCGGAGTGACATTCAATTTGAGTATCTCTCTCTCTCTCTCGTCAGGTTCATGGTCCGTACAACCAAAGTACTGCATATACTGCTTGCTAATCGCTAAATGGTGCCTGGAGATTCAAATAATATTGATATATTATAAGTAAAACTGATAGGACTGTGCAAAGGACTAAGCGGTGCTGATATGGCGGTACAATTGATCGTACATTAAAAAAAATCGCACGCTACTCGCAACAGTACTCTGTTGGAGTCCGTTGACTAATCATTTGGCTCAAGGTTACGACCTTCTGCCAATTGTAGCATTGTCGCAATAGCCCCTTTAAGATGATCTATTGCGTGCAAAACTGCAAACGAACCCGTTATCATCGTTCCAATTAATACATAATGGCGTCGAATGCATTGGGAGGTGTAAACGGCAGGAGCAGAGCCGCCATTCTCTGCTTTGACGTCGATCAATGCCGATAGGCATCGCTTCTTGATTAACTTGGCGATGCACAAGGATCTTGCAATTGCTGCGCTTGGATTCTCACCAAACCAGCAATTTAAGTTGTTCAAATCAAGAAATTGACAAGATCTCTTTCCAGGGACAGAATCCCTCCATGCTTGATCGAGGACTTCTTGATCGATACCTTGTAACATTGACATCGGTGGTTCAAACGAGATCAAGAGATGCCATAGGTCTGAACTAAGTGTTGATGTTTTACTACACCAGTCCCTCCAGATCAACACTAAGACCATCATAATCTGACTCAAAGTTCAGCCACGAGGGATAGCAAGAGAATGTCTGTTATGTTTTGTGCCGCATTCAACTCGTAAATGCAGTTCGTCTTCTCAGTAATTGTTGCGCTTGGTTTCCCACCGAACCAACGACGTACGGAGCATGGTCGATACCTTGTAACGTTGACATCGGTGGTTCACATGAGATGAGATGTGTGAGTATACTATAGGTCTGAACTTGGTCTGAACTAAGACCATCACAATCTGACTCTAAATACAGTCAGTTTGCAGGCGTTGAAGGTAGCACCGCTGTCGTCATTTTTGGTGACGAATCATCAATAACAGATGGCAAAAATTCGTAAACTCTCGTAGACGTTGTGTCAACGATTGCTGCCACATCCTACAGTAGGTAATTTTGTCAATAAATCTGCGGCATCCTGGGTAATACATTCTGAATTCTCAGAATTTAATAGCTACTAGCTGTCGTTCCACAGCGAATCGAACACAATAGATAGCGACAATGAAGCAATTGTCAACGAATAAGAATGCTAGTCCTCTCGATCTCTCCGTTGCCCCTACTCCTATCTACACACTAATTTACTTTTCTGTTGTTATCGCGGCTAGTATTGCTGAAATCGATACTTGATCCAGTATAGGCGGGCTCTAGATTACTGTCTTTAAAGTACTTGTAAGCAACAATGAACAAACGACCTACTTAAAGCTAAATTAAAATCGCTCATGCCCTCGCCAAAATACACGAGAGCAGGCAGTGGCGAGAAGTCTGATCGCGGCGAGGAGAAGAGGCCCAAAGATGGGCCATCAGAGTCCTCGACTTTTCAAGCGAACCAGCCCACGCCTCCACGCTCCAATCTCTTGACGTATCTAACGCGCAAAAATCAGCCATATGAAAAGTTTCAGGCTGACATGAGCGACTTAGATGACTTTGACGACGACGAACTAGCGGAAGCAACGGCAGCACTCGGTGATCAGTCTTCCCTGAGCTTGAGCAGCCCTGTTCCAGGTGCACCCCTGCCCGCAAATTACTCGCACAGCTCTCCTAGCGACGGCAAGGCGACAGACACCGGCACTGAAGACGAAGACGACGACGAAGTATTATGGTGCGTCTTGCAACAGCCGAGTGCAGCGATGTTGAAATACGTCAATAGTCTTCTCTTCTTCTTGTTGTTGTTATGAAGTAGACCACTACTTAGTAACACGTGGTTCCCACATGTAGGTACGTCGACAATTACGAAGCCAGCTTGTCGAAAGAACGCGCTGGGAGCTGCCTCTTTGGTGCTGGTGGAACGGCAGCTGCCTTTGAGCAGTTGAAAATTGTCCTTAGAATGGGCGCACCGATCTGCGTCGAAAAGTTTAGCGCTTTCATACCGAACTTCGTGCTCTTGGTGCGTTTCCTTAACCCATCAGGAGGTGATCATGTGCCTTCAGATCATAGAAAAATATCATCAGCACTTTTTTCACTTGCCACTCCCGCGATTACCTGCGCGAATCTAATTGGTGCCCATATGTGCACACTCTTCCTTTGTTCTTCTTCTATTCTTTCGCAGTTGTTTTACGGCCGATTGGGTCCTGGCGAACTCGCTGCCGGCGGCTTTGCCTTCATGGAAGTTTTTGTGGGTTGGCGTGTCTTTAAAAAATGTTTGAAGCACTCTCAGGCGAACTATGATAGGAAGTCCTAATCAATTTAGGTGTTGTAAGTAATTGAAATGTGTATGTGTGTACGTATATATTCGTATTGCCGTTGATGCGATGAAAAAGGTTTGGGAACGTCACAGGCATCAGTTTGGTTGTGGGCTTTGCACTGGGTCTGCCCCCACTGGTAGCACAAGCGTATGGCGCTGAGAATTACCCTCGATGCGGGGAACTCCTGCAGCGGCAATTGTTGATTCACGTCACTGTGGTGCTCCCCATCGGTAAAGGACTGTAAAAATGCGATAGAATGCACAAATGCACGCGAATCCACGATGAAAGATTCACACTCGCTTTAAAGGATTAAATTCTATTTTTTTTAAACATGAAAATTAAAAATAGTCGCTCATTTCCCTTTCTGGTATCCCATCCTAATAACATTTTATTTGCTTGTAAATGATTGTCTTTTGCACGTTTCTTCTGGGCACTGTGTAAGTGGCTATTTTGTGGCTCAATGCTGAGGAGATTTTATTGGCAATGGGGCAGCCTCCGGCGATTGTGAAGCTTACCGCAAGCTTTCTGAAGTGGCGCCTGCCGGGCATGCCCTTTCTATGCATCTCAGAGTCTTTGGGGTACTTTCTGAAAGCGCAACGCATCGTGGTATACGGCTAACACGTAGGGTTGTATCTATCACGTAGTATCGTACTGCAGCCTTAATGCTTCATTCCTCCTGTATCCTCCTTCTTCGCTCTTGTGATTCAATCATAATCTTACACCAATTGACCTCAGCACCTACTCCTATGCTACAGGTGGCGCCCATGATAGTAGTGGCCAGCATCAACATGTCGAGTTTGTTGTTGGCGGTTGTATTCGTACTGCCAGGCCACGGTAGCTTGAGTGTAGGGTTCATTGGTGGTCCTCTCGCGCTGTCGATTGCGAACATCGCCATTGCCATTGTGCTGGTAGTCAACACGCCGAGATGGCTCCGAGAAAATGGCGTGTCTGCGTCGTGGCCGCGGTAGGTGATGCATATTTGTAGGGGTCCTGAGGTAACAATAGAGAAAAAGCACGTCCGTGCAGGTGCTCGTGTTTCATTGGATTGCTGCAGAGGCAAATTACTACTGTACAGTAGGTTAGTCACTTGGTGGTTCATGTGGTGTACATGTGATCGAATTGATGGGATTCATGCCTGTGTATGGTGCGCGCACGTGAGTGACACAAGCTTCTCCAATTTTCGACAGGTGGTCTTTGAGCTCTGCCTCTATGGGTTGGCGCGAAGTGTTAAGCTTGGGACTGCCAGCCGCGCTCATGATGTGGGGGGAATGGTGGGCCTTCGAAACCAATCTGTTCTTGGCGGGCTTGTTGTGCAGCAACGACAGTAGCAGCAGTAGTAGCAGTGGTGATAGCAGTGGTGACAGCAGGGGTGGTATCATCGGTGACAGCAGGGGTGGTGATAGCAGTGGTGATAGTGGCAGTGGTGGTGCACCGTCGTGCTTGCAATTAGACGTGTCTGCGGTGATTGCCAACACCATGGTGCTTGCGTACTTCTTTCACAGCGGCTTTTCCTGGGCTGCTTCCGCGCACGTGAGCAATTTGCTCGGGTAAGTTGAACGGCTGGCTAAGGTAGTGTGGATGACAACGTGCCCAAAATTATTCGTTTCGTTCCATTGTCTTTTTAGTCAGTCAGCTCGTTTTTGCCTTTTCTTCTTTGTATCCCCCTTTTTTGTTCTCATCTTTACTCTATCATCAACCACCACAACGATCATCCTGCCCTCTGCCTTGCATTTCTTGCTTCTCCTCATCTCTCCTCCCTAACGCTACCCCCCACAGTGCGGGTGATCCAGCGACCGCGAACCTCACCTGTAGAGTCACTCTGTTGCTGGTGTGCTGCATCAGTGGGACGATGGCTACCTCTTTAGTAGTAGGGCGCCACCAGTGGGGGGCGGTGTTCACGGATGACCCACATGTCGTAGCCGGGGTCGCGCAACTGCTGCCGATTGTGGCTGGGTAAGACGGACATGACTTCTGTCCTCGATTTTTTTGTTCAGGGGGGAAACCCGTTCTTGCGCAAACCTCTGCTTCATACTTTTATGGTCTTGGGTGTGAATGCCTGTTAGGTACGTGTTCATGGACGCGATAGGGCCAAGCGCCTTGAACAGCTTGTTGCGCGCCCTCGGAGTAGTGCACGGTCCCGCGGTTGTGAACATCGTGGCTTTTTATGTCGTTGGTACGAAGGAATGTTCCTCATAACGTTCTACCTTCTACGCCTTCCTTCTTGCTGCATTCTTGTAGCACTGCTCTCGCTAAATTCCTTCGCTTTTCCTGCGAATCCTGTTTTTGCAAACAGGCATTCCGCTGGGCGTGTATTTGACGTTTGGCTCTCCGGATTGGGGCCACACGCGAGGGCAAGACGGTTTGTGGGTGGGGCTAGTGGTTGGGGTCTTCTTCATGGCAGTAGGACTGGGTTGTACCCTGGCTCGGGTAGACTTCGTCGCTACTTCGAAAGAAGTGCGCGCTCGTGCCCTGGAAAAGACGGACATTGGCAGCGGCGATGACAGCAGCAGCAGCAGCAGTGCTAGTGGTCAAATAAGCATAGACAGCAAAAATGAATTCAATCCTTTGCGCGATTTAGAAGTCGCGATTGAAATGGCAGATGCGCTCATAGCACCAGATAAGCAGTTTGGGTCTCGGTCAAGAGATGATAAGAGCTAAGCATAAAAAGCAAGCACATTCATTGGCAGCACTGGAGAATTCCACATGGCTTTCAAGTATAATAAATTATAGTATTAAAGTGCGCGAGCGAAATTTAATACTATTTGTGTTTCCAAGAAAGAGGAAAAGGAGGGGCGGGGGTGTGAGCTGGATTGGATAAGATATTATAATATACCCTAATTGAAAAGAAATATCAACACATTGCTAAAAGCTTCATATTACACAGGGCTGCAAGGGTGCGATTTACGTACACGCGTAATTTACGCGCCTCGAGCTTAATTTTTACTTCACGCGTGAATGTGAATTGCGTGTAATTAACGCGTACTTTACGTGTGCTATACACGCGGTAGAAGTTGTTTAAAAGACAGATGCTTGGTGTCCTTTGCTAGTGCTTTGCCCTTCCCAGCTGACTTCCCTACTTTCTCTTTGACTAGCTTACTGCCTTTCTGCCTGTGCGCCGGGCATGGTCTCTGCCCAGAGGGAAGTGGTACGCCTTGCCGGCATGGGTGCCGTTCTAAAGTGCCTACGAGCAGTGGTTGTGCTGATGAGTTACACCCGGAAGAGTCAGGGGATAATACGGTGACGTCACTATTGTATGGGCGGGTTTTTGTGACGTAATTTACGTCTTATAGTTGAAAATTACTTCCCCGCGTAATATACGCGTAATTTAAGGCGTAAATCGTATCCTAGCAGGGCTGAGTGTCCTTTTGCGTAATTAAATCAGATTACACTCCCCAATTGCAAAGAAACATCTAGTCTAGTCTAGTTAATACTCCCCAAAATACAAAGAAACTCCACTGTGGCAAATAGCAACAGAAAAATGTAACCTTCAGAACAAGTCTGACTGGGCTGAGTGTCCTTTTGCGTAATGCAACTGTAATCATTTTCTCTCAAGGTGCCCTTCAGCCGTCAGGCATCAGGAGGTTTGGGAATGGAGTGAGTCAGCTGTCTCCACTTCGACCTGTCCTTGGCAATGGCGATCCACTCACCGAAATCCTTCGAAATGCCCTTACTTTTGAGCGCGTTCTCCAACGTCCTGCCCCAAGTCATCTGTGGACAACCAGGGTATCGCAAAGAAACATCAACATATTATAGCAAAAAGAAAAGGTACGTATTGGTAAATCCTCCAGAACAAGCCTGCCTGGCATATCAGATTAGATTAGATTAGATTAGATTAGATTAGATTAGATTATACTCCCCAATTGCAAGGAAACAACAACAAGCAGCATAAAGCTGCGTTTCGATAAATTCTCCAGAACAAGTCCGACTGAGCTGAGTGTGGCAAATGTCCATCTTTTACTCTCATGAACCCTGCAGGACAATACTTGGAAGGGTGTATGGCTACGAGTACGACCGCCATCTCCACTCCGACCTATCCTCTGAGAATCAGGACATCTAGGTGTGTGAGTAGATCTAATATTGATAAGTCAACGGCGACGCGAAATCGAAATCGAGAAAGGGCAAGGAACAAGAACAGGGAAATGGATATTTGGACTTCAGAATTGCATTCGAGACTTCGGCTTAAACTCCTAAAATTCGCTCCGGAGGTTTCTCCGGTATTCCCCTTGATAAAAGTCCGCTTTATATGGGAGAACTCGGTGCTCGGTGCTCTTCAATACGATTTGGTCTGTGTCACACATGTACCTGAGATGTGGCGAAGTGACGATCAGATGAGATGGGATCAGAAAAGGATATACTCCCCAATTGCGAAAAAAAACATCAACAAATAGCACAAAGATGAGCGCAGATGGTTGCTCCAGAACATGCCTGACTGGGCTGAATGTCCTTTTGCGTAACCGTGTAGAAAAATTCTCAGAATGATTCACAGGCTTGAAGTTGCGTGACACTCAGACGAGCACTCAATCCCCTCCCATCTTCCATCTCGTTCGAAAAAAAGAATCTGCAATTGGGACCATCTCGAACTCGAACTCGGACTCGGACTTAAGCAAATCCAAAAGACGCATAAGCCAGTGATTCGGGCAGAAGTGTACGCTTGCATTGCGCGAAAGTCCGTAAGAAAGAAGAGCCCTTAGGAAAAACCGTTAAAAATGGCGGCTCCCACCACGTGGGAGCCAGGACCGCCCGCTACATCGCCGACATACTCCACAAACCACTCGCAAAGCTGCGATTAAAAAAATCCTTCGTACCATTGAATGACTTTCTAAGCATCATCGGCCTCCTGTTAACCTGCACTACTACCTCTAAAAGAACGTCGGTTGTACCTTCTCAAGCTGGCATCACCCCTCAGGCTCTAGCGACCCTCAAAAGCCGCCCAGTACCTCTTCCTAATCAAGATTCCTTAGGCTTTCTACACTCGGCACTACTTCAAGCGGATGTAGCGATAGACCGCCGTGTACACGTCCATCAGGATACCGCACCCTTCGCCCACGACTCCGACACCCCGGGACACCGCTCAGCGGTCCAGAACAAAGCAAGCGCCCACCAGCTCGCGCTTCCAGCCATAAGAAGCTCAGGAGCTCGCCCCGTGCTAGATCGCCAGCGCCTAGAGAAGACGGCCAACGCGTCCTTAACCAATGACTCTGACACTCCAGGACTCCGCTCAGCGGTCCAGAACAAAGCAAGCGCCCACCAGCTCGCGCTTCCAGCCATCATAAGCTGCCCCATCGCCCCCAAATGCCCACATTTCCAACTTGGTGAAATGCCACGGCAAACTCTGTACAACGGCACATGGTGGAGCAGTCGACGAGGACTGGAGGCTCGAAAAGGCAGGAGCTCGCCCCGTGCTAGATCGCCAGCGCCTAGAGAAGACGGCCAACACGCCCTTTGCCAATGACTCTGACACTCCAGGACTCCGCTCAGCGGTCCAGAACAAAGCAAGCGCCCACCAGCTCGCGCTCCCGGCCATCATAAGCTGCCCCATCGCCCCCAAATGCCCACATTTCCAACTTGGTGAAATGTCACGGCAAACTCTGTACAACGGCACATGGTGGAGCAGTCGACGAGGACTGGAGGCTCGAAAAGGCAGGAGCTCGCCCCGTGCTAGACCGCCGGCGCACGGAGTTCGCTCCCCAAGACCAACTTCAATACCTCCGAGCTCGCAACAGTTTCGACACCGAGGTCGTTGCTAATGCCTATTAGATGGCGCCCTTTCTGCTAGTTACTAAATCCAGTCCCCCCTCGGGGGGGGGGCTCAGAAAGAAGTCCCCTTACGTGTTGAACACTTACGTGCCTTAGCTTGATTGTGTTCAACGTCTGCGGCCGGTGTACCCCTGGTTGTCTGTGTTTTGGGAACGTGTTAATAGGAATTCGTTAAAGTAGTTTCGGCGTTTCGACATGGGAAAACTGCAACTGCGGCCACGTCGAGATTTACACCAGAAGAGTTTCGTGCTATCTTCCTTGTGGAAACAGACGCTAAAACGGCTTCTGGTAAGAAAATTATCGCATGAAAAGTTTCCACTTCAGAGGGGGCTGAAAGTATTATGCTTCCTGCTCTCTTTAAACGGCCCTCTGCATCTTTGAATTGAATCATTGGCTTCATTCAGTGCCATTTGGATTTGTATTACTTAGTTCGAGTTCGCAGTAGAAAACAAAGGCACGGCTCACAATCTTACACGGAACGCTAAATCACGCTGCGCTCCTGCTGATTAATATAACTATTCGCGACAAGAACCGAATTCCGCCCAATCAGAGAGGGAAAAATTACCCTGTCTGTTAGTTACTAAATCCAGTCCCCCCTCGGGGGGGGCTCAGAAAAAGGAATTTCTAGAACTGCGGTATGCGGCACGGATAGACGAAACGGAAAGTGTGGACACAAAGATCCGTATTTCTTTCGTTTGACTACGCACGCGCAATTCCACTTCTATCCGCAGTATCGACTTCCGTAACGGCGCTCAGGAACCTCAAAATGTGATAACCCACAATAAGAAGAACCGCCCTCAGCAGGGTCCACTTTTAATTTATGAGCTTTTCCATGATGGACCCGCCGGGGACGCAGTGGGGCAGCCCAAAGAAGCTGAATAAGCACACGCACGGCATGAAGGCAGAGACATAGCTCCTGTCAATGTCTTTAAATCCGAATCGCCCATACAACTGTTTGGCTGGGTTGCCCGCAACCACGCCAAGTGTGAGTTTCCTCGCGCCCCTTTCCCTCGCCCGAGCCTCACAGAACTGCAGCAGCCGCGTGCCGATTCCTCCTCCTCGGGCTTCCGGTAAGACGCTCATCATTTCAATGTAGACCTCGTTTTCGCCAAGCGAGTGGAGGCAGTAACTAACTGGGTCACAAGTCATCGTACGGTCCGTCATCTGCACGAAGCCAACCACCTTACCATCGGACTCCCTTATAGCGATCGCCGTTGTTGACATTGCATCGGGAGTGCTGTACATCCTACGAAACTCTACCATTGTCGTAGGGAATAGCCCCAGTGGGAGAATGCAACACAGCCGCTTTCTAGCGCCATTGCGAATAAACTGGTTCATTACCCCCAGGGTAGCAGCAAAGTGCTTCTCACAAATCGCTTCGATTCGAATCGCACTCTGCGGGGGAACAGGTGATACCTGCGTGACGGTTCCAACACAGAAATATCACATTTGCAATCAGGAAAAGGCAGGAGTCAACACAGTCACACCAGTGTGGGGCCAATCGTACCATTGCCAGTGCAAATTTATAGTTCCAACAAAAAACGCAAGAAGGGCAGCATAGAAAACGGACGGAAGGAAGATACAAATGTTCACACCTCCGTACTTGCCATGGTAACGACGAAGAGACCGTTTACAAGGGTTGAATGAACATAAGAACCCCAGCCCTCGTTTTCAGCCTGTCTGGCCCTAGACGAGTGCCCCGTGTATCCCGAGATCCCGAGGCAATAGCCTTAATCCCGTCAAAATTAGTTCGGGAAAATCTCGATTTTAGCTACCTGTAGCTAAGGTCATCTTCGCCAGGCCCGCCCTCATCGCCCACGCAACTTCAAGAGCTTATACTTCGCGTGTATATCAATTGTTACATTCCGGACCCATAGCAATTTATTTTTTTTAATTTGGATGCGTAATAGATGCACAACGGCGTGGGATCTGCACGCCCTCCGCAAGTCGCCCGAGGCCTACACCGAGGCCCCAAAAGGTCACTAAATGAGCTCTCGTCGCTCGGAGGCTCGAACAGGTAATGGCTATGGTAGTATTTATATGCACTGTATGTGCCATAGGTTCGCCCTAAGCCATTAGGACACCACAGCTCTCATCTTGCCACTTCACCATATTGTGCAGCTTAGGTCCATCGGTATCAGGCCCTGGGAGTCGACA
>Ga0307930_1003334_pt1 | contig 11854 bp, 8 predicted proteins | sample OrgLakmetageno46_FD_203161 | JGI IMG/M metagenome (GOLD analysis project Ga0307930, IMG submission 203161) | Saline water microbial communities from Organic Lake, Antarctica - #46 | ecosystem: Environmental > Aquatic > Non-marine Saline and Alkaline > Saline | place: Antarctica: Organic Lake... | reverse complement strand
GCGCGACGACGAGGCCGTGGCCTCCGTCGCGCCAGATGTCGAGGTGTTCTTGTCGTCCATGTCCTATTCTCCTTCGATCGAAAAATAGCGCTCAGAACTGTCTCAAGAAACCGTGCCCCAACCCAGTTGCGGCCAGATGCGCACCTTTGTCCTTCAGTGCCGCCACGATGACCTGAAGGTCGCTGAGGGACCGGGCCAACCGGTCAATACGGGTCACGACCAGCGTCTCGCCCGAATGAATGAAGTCGAGGATCGTTTTGAGCTCGGGCCGCCCTTTCAGACTGGTGCCGCTCTTTTGTTCGGTGCGCACCATGCCGCACCCGGCATCTTTCAAGGCGGCGATCTGCGCATCGAGGTTCTGATCAATGGTCGAGGTCCGCGCGTATCCAATTTTGGCCTGATATGTGTTCATTTTGGGTGTGCCCTCGACATAATATGTTCATTATATCGAAATTGACCCAAAGTGAACACGAAATCTGCTTGTTCCCGTGTTCACGCACGGCGTCACCATAAGTATACCCATAGTGACGCCTCATTCTCCCATAACCCACCGAGATGCCCTTCGCGTTTTCTGCTTCTGCAGTTTCGCAAATTGCTCGGCGATGACATCGGAATGGATCTCGTCGTGATCCCAATCAACGTATCCGGCCTCTTTCGCCCACTCATGTTCTGGGTGGTCTTCATCTGCACGTGCCTCCTTGAAGACCTCGTACATCGGCGGGCCGCCAATATCCTCAGGCGGGGTCGCCCACTGGCCACCGACAAAACGCGGCAAAGGTTCATTCGGTTGGACCGGGCGTTTTGAGACGAGTTCAACTCGATGCACCCAGTTATCCCCAAAATCGTAGGTGTAGATCACTGGCGGCACCTTGCTGTTCAGGAAGAAGTCCAGCTTCTTCGTGGTGACTTCCATCACCGGCGGGCCGAACATAGGTTCGATCCAGAAGTCTTCGCTTTTCATCTGGTATTTCTGATCGCCAATCTCAAAATCCCACAGATGCATGTCGTTCCACAGGAAGGCCGCCTGAATGGCATCGTGCAGATGTGGCAGGGTCTTTTCCGACCTGATCTCGATTTCGCGCCACGGTGCGGCGTCAACATGCTCAAGGGTAATTTTCAGTCGTAGGACTTGGGGTTCTTTTTTCGCCATGAGTGCCTTTATGCGGCCATGGGCTCAAAATCGATCCGCTTATCCAGATCGACCTCGAAGCGGCCATAAGGGTTGATGTGTAGATAGATGAGCGGGGAGAGGCCGCGATAATCCTCAGGGGACAAACGCGCGACCACATCGGGGTTGCGCAGCACCGATTGAACCATCCGCGTATTCACGTAGACCAGCGACGATTGCAGCAAATGCAGAGCATGAGCGGCTGTCTCCTGATCCCGCACGCGGTTGGTCGCGATTTCGCCGCCCTTGCCAAAGAAGACAAAGCTGTTGGCGCTGTTCCAGTTTTCCACGACATTCAGACCTTCGTGGATCTCCCGGCGGAACGCCTCTGAGCGCAGATACCGGCATAGAAAAATCGTCTTGATGGCGCGGCCAAGCTCCGCCAGCGCCTTGTAGGTGGGGTGCATCACGTCGGAACGGGCGAACCGGCGCAGGATAGCCTCAGGATCAGCAGTCCCGTGTTGCATGGCCGCAGCGTATTTGACCATTTCGTCATACTGACGCTCGATCTCATCCCAATCAACGACGCCTGACAGGATTGGCAACAGATTGGGCAGTTGCGCCCGCATACCCGTACTCGGAAGGGCCAGTTTCTGTCGCGCGATGGCCTTGAGGCGCGGTGCAAGCTCGAAGCCCAGAAGGTGGCAGAAGGCAAAGCCGACTGCGCTTTGACCATGGCTGTCGACATACTGTCTCTGGATTTCCATGTCCGTGCAATGCCGCAGGACGCCTTCGATCATGGCTGCGACTTCAGAGGACGAACAGCGCTTCAGTTGCGAATAGATGCAGGTCGCTTGGCGCTCGACATGCCAGTAGATCATGACACCCCGCCCGCCATAGCGCGCGTGCCATTCGGTCATCAGGTTACGATCCCAAGCTCCGAACTTGGTGGAATCTCCGGCACAGGTCGTCCCCGGCGTGCCCCAGACCTCTGGGTTACGGATTGCAAGCGTCGCATTGGCAACCTGCGCGCAAGCCGCTTTCAAGGAGGCCGGATCAATATACCGCCTCCGTATGTGCAAGAGTTCATCATAGCTGACATCGGACGAGCCTGATGCCACCCGTTTCAGGCCCGCGTTAGTGCCTAATCCATAGAGGCACAGCAGCAAGCGTTGATTCCGAAGACCTGAAGGCAATGCCTCCCGGCTGGCCGAGGTTTGAAAGCTGTTCAGGAACCCGGTATCCAGCGCCGTTTCCTTCAGGACATCCAGCAACCCCGTCATGGGCCAGGCCCGAGCGACTTCGCTTTTCAGCGCAGCCAGGCCGGGCGGCTCAGGAACCGGTGTCAGCGGCGTAACTGAAATCCGGTTCTCCCCACTCCACCGCAGGCGCACCTTGTCATTGTCAGGCAACGTCGCATTCAGCAGGAAAAGTTCCTGCTCCAGATCAGCCTTCACGCGTGCTACGAAGCTCTTGGAATCCTGCGGCAGCCTCAGATCCGCGTAATAGGCATCTCGCCGTTCCGCGAAATCTACAGGTAGGTCATCATCCGGATTGCGGTAGCGATCTGCGCCTTCAACCCAGATCTCCTTGGCGCGAATGCGTTCTCGAAGCTGCGTCAGCACACAGAGCTCAAGGGTGATGACATTAACCCGGCCACTCTCACCCATGACGGCATTGCGCCATTTTGCGGGGATGAGCCCAGAAGGGATGTTATCTTCTGGAACCACCCGGCGGCCTGCCGCCGCAAACCGGACAATTTGATCCAAAGCGGTCAGTATCGGGCGCCACATCGCGTTGTTCGACCGAAATTTCAACGCGGTCAGCAAAGGGGGAAGCATACGACGGTAGTGGCTGGCATAGGAGCTGCGCATGACCTGCTGAATACGCGTATCCAGCGCCCCCTTGGCACGATGCTCTTCGATGACTGCCCGTAGTTTAGCAGCTCCGGCGATGGGAAAGATGACCTCTTCGATACGACCGTCAGGTTGGTCCAAAGCCGCCGTGGCTATATCGACAAGCAATCTCTCCTTCCCATGGACGGCACCAATATCAGCAGCAATGCCCTGAATGACCTTGCGCCGCGATCGCGTTCCCAAGCGGTGGACGACCTCCAACAGCAGATCAATCAACCCGTCGATCAGCTGTGACTTACGGTGCATCAAATAGATGGCCAGCAGCCCAAGCCGTCGGTCGCGCGCGTGCCGGCGCATCTCGGACGCCGTTTCGCCTTCCACCTGACGCGCGAGACGGGCCACCCATCCGCGATCAACAGCAGCAAGGCTCTCCAGGGCAAGGTCGAGACCCTCAATAAAGGAAACCCTGCGGGCGGCCAGGAGGACGCTGTCCAACGATGCGGCCCCAACATCGTCTTTCAGACGCTGAAACCCAGTTTCCGCCAAAGGCTCCGAGAGCGCCAATTCCAGCTGCCTGGCGGTCTCGGACGGCAGCCGGGAGGCCACCAACGTCAGAAAGTCATCGCGAAAATTTCGGCGAGCAGCGCGGGCCAGGCGTTCCATGATCTTGTCTGATGGAACAAACACACCCATTCGAAGCGCCTGCTCGTAGCCGCGTGAAACCCAATCAGAAAGGGGCAGATCGCGTCCGCCGAAATGCGCAACCATCCACGACTGAAGTTCGACGCGGTCTCGTTCTGATCCCCGGCGTATTCCACGAAAGTCGAGAACATCCCCACGCTGGCGACGGGCTGTGTCGCTGGAAAAGGAGTAGGCCGGATCGTCGGCCACGCCAATTTGGTCCGCAACGTATTCGATAACATCCGGATCAAGTTCGCTGCGACCTTCGGGAAATCTGCCGTGCCGACGCACGAAAAGAAGTTGGCACGCAAGCATGACCTGAGACTTCGCCCCAAACCGACTTAGAAACTCGAAATCCGCATATGAAAGCCCCCATACCGAGGCGAATGCCTGCTCTGTCATGATCCCTCCTAGACGGTAGTATCATCCAGCGTCAGTACAGACCGTCAACCAAAGCTTTGTTCTTTATTCGTTCCAACTGGAGCCCAAATAAGCAGCTTCGGGCCAGCTAGGCCATGTAACCGGGCTCGTATGCCTTGAAGGCGCTGTGTTTCGGCTTGGATGCCTTGGCCGTGAGATCGCGCAGGTTGCCCACGCCATGCCGCCGCAGGCAGCGGTCCAGCCCGGAACGCGAGGCGTTCGGGTTCAGAAACTCCCGCACCACGGCCAGCAGATCGTCGAGCGAGACCAGCAGCGTCTTGCGCAGTGCCACAGCGACGGCTTCTTGGGCAGGCGTCAACGTCGTTTGCAGGCGATGCGGCGTGTGGCTGCGATCCTCGACGCTGTCCCGCTTGCGCCACTTATAAATGGTTTGCGCGGTAACCCCGAAGCGTTCTGCAAGCGCCGTTCCAGCATCATCGCTGGCCTGAATGGCTGCCCTGACCTTTGGCGTCGTTGTCGCTTGCTTGTGAAGATTAATCAGCATGGTGGCTCCCCGTCCCGAAGTTCCCTCAGAACCGATCTTGCCATGAACAGCGCTGATCGCCGAGGGGAAATGTGATCATCCGGGATGGAACATCTATGCGCGTATCCGTTCATTCTGTCTAACGCGGCGAGCGGCAGCTCTCCGCCCAGCCTTACAGACAAGCCATGCCCCGCCACCCTATCGAGCAACCAGCTTTTCGCCATCCCCCTCCTGCAGCATCGCTTCCATTTCATCCAATCCATCCACGGCGGAGCGCATCTGCGCCTCATCAACGACGCTCGCAGCGTCAGCATTCACGACCTGGCTCTCAAAATCCATCTCCATCTGACGCTGTTCCTCGGCGATGACGGCTTGAACGACGGGCGCGGTTTTCTTAGGAACGCCGTCAGTTTGTCGTGACAGTTGACCCCCAGAAACCTGAGCTGAGTTTTCCACGACGGCGTCGGGTCCACCTGGTCCATTCGAAGGCGGAGTCATCGGCATGGCGCGCACACTCAGCGGCAGGTTCCCCTGCGGCCCCCCTCCCCCCGGCTCCGGAAACGGTAACTCGCCCGTCTGCGCCGCGTGGATCGCGCGGAACAGCCGATCATCAAAATACTGGATCCGTTTGACCCGGATCGGCATCTGGCCGTCGACCACCATGACGATCTCATCGAGTGGTAGCCGGCGCGCCTCATCTTCAGGCAACAACGAGCTTTCTTCGGTCCGTGTCGATTGGCTGCGCCCTTCAAAGGGGTTCTTCCCGATGGACTGGGAGCGCGTGATGACGGTCTTCGTGGTCTTGCCAACCGCCTTGCTCAGCTCCTCCACGGTCTTCTCATCCGAGGGCGTCAGGTAGAGCTTCACGCCGGCATTGCCTTGCAGGGCGCGTCGGGTGTTCTCGCCGTAGATTTCATCGAGGGCGGGGATGGTTTGGGTGACGACGGCCAGATGGCCACGATAGGTCCGCAGGGTCTCGATGCTTTCGACCACGATGGGCATCTTGCCGAGGCGATTGAACTCGTCGAGCATGATCATCACGGGCCAGGGCTCATCCGGCCCGGGGTCCTTTTCCTGCATGGCCGAGAGGAGATCGGAGAAGAAGAGCCGGATCAGGGGTGCGAGCGGCTTCACCATCAGCGGCTGGACCACAAGATAGACCGAAAAGGGCTTCTTGCGGATCGTCCGAAAATCAAAATCCGAGATCGCCGTGGCCTCATCGATGGCCGGGTTCTGCCATTGGTCCAGCCCCGAGGTCATCAGGAGCGAGACGTAAGAGGTCAGCGTATCGTTGTTGGTCGAGGCCAACCGCGTGAAGATCAGCTTGGCGGCCCTGTTGTCGACCTCGTGACCCCGCGCGAAATACTCCTTCTGCTTGTTCCCACCGGAGGCCGCGATGCGGTAGATCTCACCCAAGGTGGGGCGCTTGCGCTGGAAGGCCAAAAGCCCTGCCGCCACGAAGAGATCGATCCCGCCTTTCAGAAGCCCCTGCACCCGGTCGTTGTCGCTTTGCAGGAAGAGGGTCGCCAGGAGCTGCAATTCCATCTGCTGGCGCGCGGGATCTTTCAGCTCGAAGATGCGCAGGAGCGGGTTGTAGCGATGCGTGCGCTTGCCCTCCCAGTCGGTAGGGGCAAAGCGGTAGACCTTGTCGCCCTGGGCCGCCCGGTGTCGGGCCGTCGCCTCAAAACATTCACCCTTCACATCGAGCGTCACGGCAGAGCCTTGCCAGGTCAGCAGGTTCGGAATGACAAAGCCCGTGGTCTTGCCGCGGCCCGTGGGGGCCACGATCAGCGCATGGGGGAAGACCTTCGAGCAGATGTAATTGGCGCGAGACCCCGGCGGCCCCAGCTTGCCGAGAATAAACCCGGTCCCGGGCGCCCCGAAGAACCCGTTGGCCTTCATTTCGCGCGCGGCCTGCCAATGGGTCTGGCCAAAGCGTGTGAGGGCCGATCCCGAGAGGGCGAGGCTCAGCATCAGGCCGGCGGCGGCAAAGCTGCCGATGATCAGGTGGAGGAGTTGGGCGTCCTCCGGGCGGCGATCGAGGATCGCCATGTAGTTCTGCGCGATATAGGCGAAGTCGATCTCGGCCCCGAAACCGAGATCCTGATAGGTCAGCACCGCCGAGGCGATTGTATAGCCCATGGCCCCGGTCACAAGCGTCACCAGCAGGACGCCCGTGGCGATCCGCGCTTTTCCCATCGCGGCGCTCAATGGACCTGGCCCCGCTCAGTTTCGCCATCCACATCGGCAGTGCGATGCCGTTCGTATTCGGTGTCGGCTAGATCATCGACCACCTGGCGCAAGGCCTCTGTGTTGGCCGTCGCGGCATCGGATTGCAGGTAGACCTTGGCAACATAGAGCCGGTCGAGGCGGTCCTCGAGAACCTTGTCCAGCGCATCGGCATCGCCGGATGTGAGCCGGTCGCGTAGGCGGTCATCCAGCACCCGCGCGATCTCGCCGCGGAAGGCGTCGCGCTCCGCTTCCGTCTCGAAGGGCGCGGACAACTCCCCCGCCCGCTCATGATCCACGACACGCGCAATCTCGTCTGCGAGGCGGTCGCCACGTTTATCAGACAGCATTGTCGTTTCACCGCGGGCTGCGAGGGCTTCGTCGCGCGTGCCAAACCCAAGCCCGTCGCGCATCTCGTTTTCGCGGCGGACCTGATTGATGACCTCCGTATCGCGTATCTCTACGACGGCCGCATAGGTCGCGCCCAGCCCACGGGCGAGGTGGGACGGCATGTCCGGATAGCGCGCGCGGAATTCATCCGTGACAGCATCTGCAACGGGCGTTCGGACGTCGCGTGCCGCCATGATCCGGTCGACCTCGCGGACGATCTCGCTGGCACGTGCCGCATCGGTGATGGTCTCCCTGTAGGGCTTGGACCGGTCGATCACATCGCTAGGGCGTGCGAGCAGGTCCGGGTGTGCCTCGAGATATGTGCGCTGCTCGGTCTCGATCCGGCGCTCCGCCCGCGAGACAACCTCCCAGTCCCGGTCTTCGATCTGCTGCGTTGTCAGGCCGTCCGCGCGCATCTCCTGACGGATTGTCCCTTCCATCGCCTGCACCGCGTCCTGGTGATAATGGAAGTGCTCGCTGACCGCTTCCTGCTCCACGACACCATCCCGGCGCAGCACGTTCTCGCGTTCCAGCAAAGTGCCGAGCGCGACATGTACTTCGTTGAGGATGTCGCGCGCCTGTTCCAGATCTGCGCGGCGCTCGAGATTCAGCTCCCGCGCCTCGGCCACCTTGTCAAGATCATCAGCGATCCATTGATGCTCCAGCGCGGCATTTGAGGCGCCGGTCTCGATACGGGCCACCACTTCGGATGTGCTAATGCCCGTCCCCCGTAGCGCTACGTCAATGCGCGACCGCAGGTCCGGCGCGGCCAAACGGTCCAGCTGGCTCTCTTGGATATTGGCCTCAGAATAGATCCCGCCCTCCGAGGGGGTCTCTGACAGCGACCCCGAACGCAGCCCCAAAGGCTGCATGTGCTGCACTTGCGTCTGGATCGCGGTGAGTTTTTTCTCAAGCGCGGGCCGCTCGGCATCGGACTTCGCGGCGATCATGCCCTGTACCCGCGCGAGCTTCTCTGCATAGAGGCTTCTCAGGTCCTCAAAACTTTGATCCTCGGCCATATACACATCTCCTGTTCGGTCCACCTGCCCGCCATGCGCCAGCACCTCCCCCGCACGAAAGAGGGCCGCGGCAATATCCTCGCGGGCCTCGCGGGAGGCCTCCGCGGCAAGCGAGTGGTAGATGGTTCTTGTGTTGGCGATCTCTGCCAGCGTCCGCGTCAGGTCCTGCCCCACCCGTTCGCGTTCCACAGGCGCGCGGCCCTCTTCCTTCGCGGCATAAACCTCGCTGGTTCGGGCCGGGTAATGCACGACCCCGCGATCCACCCGGCGCGTGGCCTCGAGGCGCACACCGTACTTCTCCGCCTCCTCGACCATGGCGAGGCGGAAATCGTCATAGTTGAAGCGATGGTTGCGCCCCAGAAAGAAGAACTCGCCTTCCTGCGAGCGGCGGTTCAGCACCAGATGCGCATGGGGGTGATCGCGGTCCTCATGCACCGCGATGATGTAGTCGAAATGCCCCTCATCGGTCTGGAAGAACCGCTCGGCCACATCCGTCGCGATGTCGCGCACATCCTCGCCCCGCGTGCCGATGGGGAAGGACATGAGCATATGGGTGGTCTGGCCCAACTTGGGCTTGAAGCCCGCATCCCACCGCTTTGCAAAGCGCTCGGTCAGGTCCTTGATGTCACCCGCCTCGAGCTTCGCCTTGCCATCCAGGAACCCGCTACTGTCCACGATATGCGTGGACTTCGTGGTGAGGTAATCGAGCTGGTTTGCGAGCTGCGATTTGGTATGCGTGCCCCCGCCCCGGATCGCCTTGAAGACCGCCGGCCGATGCCCTGCTGCCGCGCGCACAAGCTGGGACTGCTTGGCCACATGCAGCCCCTGCATCGAGCCCCGGACGCGGCTCCAGCCATCCCGAAAGACCTCGCCCGTGACGGCATCAACGGCATCATTCAGCCGCATGGGCAAACTCCCTCAGCGCGGCTGTGGCCTCAAGCTGCATCGCATCGCGACGACGCCGTAGGAGCAGGTCGATCTCGTCCGCGGAATCCAGAATGAACCGCGCCAGCCCACGCATCTGCGCAAGGCGCAATTCGGTGAACTCGGCACTCGTGCCCCCCACGGCCCCCTGCCCCCGCCGGTTGGCCTGCGTCATCTGCTTGGCGATCTGCGCGACCCCATTACCGACCTCGTGCAGCGAGGCGCGATAGCGCGCCATCTCTGCTGCCATCTGCGCGTCCGGAACGAACACCCCGCCTGCAGCCTGAATGAGCCGCCGCAGCCCCTCGGCCCGGCTCTCGATCCCCGCCTTCTCCAACACCGCGTCGAGCGCCTCAAGCTCCGCAGCCGTGACCTTCACACTGACCGCGGAGACCGGGATCGCGGCATCCGTCTGGCGCTCGGCATCGGCTTTGAGCGTGTACTGAATCGCTCGCACCGACACGCCAAACCGTTCCGCCAGCACTGAAGTGGAAATGCCTTCCGCAGCTTCGCGAACGATCTCCATGCGCTCCGCATCGATGAGGCGTTTTGAGCGAGACATGCGAAGAAAGACCCCCTATTTCCTGCCACCTTCTACCAAGGCTGCCCCAACCTTACGATAATATACTAAGCTGTCAATTATATACTTACGTTGCCTTCAGTCTCAGGCAGCCTTGGTGTCCGCTTCCCCCGCGGCCCGCAGGGACGCGGGCCTGTCTCCACCCTCGCCAAAAGGACACACCCGTCGGTCCCTGCCCCCGGCCCTGCCCGAGGTCTGACCGAACAACTTTCATGTTCGGACGGGACCACGGGCGGGACGTTTCCGCAGCTACGGGAGCGGAGATCCGCGCTGCTCTTCTGGCCGCCTCGCGACCGGATTGGTTGCTGAGCGGTGAGACTGCCGGATCGGGATCTTCGGGACCGACCAGCGGTCTCGGTTGGTCCTGTCAGACCTCGGCGCAACCCTGCTTCGGTCGCGAGCGACCGGCATCTGGTCAGGTCGCCTCGTGTGATCTGACCCGCCGGAACCGGCGTCCCTGGAACAGGGAAAGGGCCGCGCTGTGCGCGGCCCATCCTCGTCAGAGGATTTAGTCCTGGGGGTCCTTTGCGCTCGGCGGGAACATCACCAGCTCCGAGACAGCGACCGGGAAGTCGAGCTTGAGGCTGAAGAACTCCGCGCCATCCCCGTTGCGGGTGTTGCGGAACATCGCCCCCACGCGTTGGAAGCGGGTGCGCTCCTGGCCATCGGTGTCGGTGAACTTCACGGGAACGGTGGCGACGTAGTGGTTGGTCATTTGGGTTACTCCTTGTTGCGATGGGGATCACCCAGCACGGGGGCAAGAGGCCCGGTCGCAAGCGCAAATGCGGAGGGTCCGCGGCTCCGCCGTGGAAGCCGTATTTGTGCTTGCCGAAGCGTGAGCTGAGGGCACGAACGGGCCGACCCCGTGCGATCCACATGTTAAGCAAAAAGGAGAGACCTGGATGACCTCTGCCATCACGCAGTCGCCATTGGCCTCGATCATGTCGAGAGACGCTGGCCCAGTTTGCTCATGCCCCCAACGTATGGGTGCCATGTTCCGGATTGCTGCCGCTTGGCAGGCGCTTTTTTCAGCCTCAACCGTGACGTCTCCAGCCCTCGCGTCTTGACCTGCCGACGATGCCGGTGAAGCGCGCATAGCCCCCAGCCCGAACCGACGCGGATGTGCCGCACTCTGGCGGACCGGGTGGACGGGACGCCGGTGCTGGCCGCCGCCCCCTGCCGATCACGCCTCACCGACCGCGCGCTCCGTGAGACATGACGAAAGGGCCGCCCGAAGGCGACCCTCTCAGTTTACATCTCCGCGGTTTTCTTCGCCGGATCGGCGACCCGCATGACCGTCAGGCCTTTCGCTTCCGCCTTTTGCCCGAGGTTCAGTGCGACGCCATTGCCACCGAAGAGGACAACCCCCGTCGCCGCGAACTTGTCGTCCAGCATTTCGTCGTTGCACTTGAACGGTGCCGCCCGACCGTGCGCGGACCAGCGCGGATCGAAGCGCGCCTGCGCCACTCCGCGTGCCCGGGCCCACCGCGCCGCAATCATCTCCGCCCCGTGCTTGCCACCCTTGTGGCAGAGGAAGATCTCCTGATTGCGGTTCTGTTTGATCCGCTCCCGAACCTTGTCGAGCGTGTTGAAGATCACATCGACATCGGTCCAGTCGGTGGCGCCCGAGACGATCAGGGGCACCCCCTCGACTTCCGATTTCTCGGCAGTCTCGCGATCGTGCTGCTCCAGGAGCTGCCGCGCCTCGAAGACCGCCCCGGTCTCCTGCGCCCGGACGCTCGCGCGCGAGCCTGCCGCCGGGATGAAAGCGTGGCCTGTCTCGATCTCGTAGCATTCCGCCGCTGTCTCGCTCATCACCTCGATGGCGCCGACAATCTCGCGCAGCTGCAGGAAGCGCGCCTGCGCCTCTTCGAGCGCGGTCTCGGCGATCTCCGATCCATCGTGGGATTTTGCCAGAGCGCCGATCTTGTCGGCGGTGCGGTCGACCTCCTTGCCGAGCGCCACCTTGCGCCGCTGCAGGATCGTGGCGAGCCCATGGGCCAGCGGTTCGATTTCTGCCTCAAGTCCGGTCCCGCGCAGCTGACCGAGCAGGGTCTCGAAGCTCTCGCGGATGATGCGGTCGGTCAGGACGTGATCCTCCGGGATCGGCAGCTGTGCGTCTTTTTCCGTCAGCCCGAAAAGCTCGATGGTCTCGTAGGTGTT
>Ga0307930_1003332_pt1 | contig 11858 bp, 13 predicted proteins | sample OrgLakmetageno46_FD_203161 | JGI IMG/M metagenome (GOLD analysis project Ga0307930, IMG submission 203161) | Saline water microbial communities from Organic Lake, Antarctica - #46 | ecosystem: Environmental > Aquatic > Non-marine Saline and Alkaline > Saline | place: Antarctica: Organic Lake... | reverse complement strand
GCGGCTGTTGGGCGCAAATTGAAACTTGCGCCACTCGGGCCCTAAGTGGGACAAGTCGGGCTCTCCTCCCTGCTGCTGTGAGCTTGGCTTGCTGCCGAAGCCCTTTTTGCTGGCGCTGCTAGCGCCGAAACCCTTGTCGGCACGTGCCGCTCCGACGGTGCCAGGACCATTCCTCACGCGTGTCGGCCCGCTCCCACCGCTTCCGCCCGACGGTACGATTTTCAACGCGGACGCTACCGTTGTGAATAGTGCCGCAACGAATAGGGCCTTGCGTGTAGCCGCCATGTTGCAAGAGCTTCTGCTAGTATCTTCAACTGTCCTACACGGGAGCTGCGTCCCACGTCCCACGTCCGACTATTTCCGATGACCTAATATGGTATATGGGTCATAAATACATAAGATCCTGATGGTTTTGTCTTTTCTTTTGTGTCTTTTTGAGACAGGCCCCGAAGGGCCGGAATTAGAAGACTAACAGGTAGAGAAGAAAAGCAAAGCAGCGCAAACGAAACCTAAGAAGCTAATCAGGCGCACATGCCCAAGTGGCCATGGAAGTGATGGTAGCGGTCCAAAGTGGCACGCTGCCTTTTTCTTTTTCTTTTGTGTTCAGTCTGCTTCTTCTCTCTTGTGGGCTGCTTCCCGCTTCTATCTATGTAAACTTATAAGTCAAACCTCATGCGCATTAAGTTACATAGGAGTATGCCCATCGCACGTGCTCTATGTGGATATATACGTGTAGTAAAGCACTTTGAACTTGAACTTGAACTTGAATTCCCTACTTATCGATTTATCCCGCGGATTTGGCAGTTTGACACCCATTTGTAATTAAAATCAAATGCGCATTTCCAAAGAGAGGTAGAGATTGCTTCGCAATGATACCTTGAGGTAGGCGCGGTGACTCGACTAGAACCCCTGAAAACACTTCTCGTACGGCACGATCGGAATGGGGTCAGAACTGTCGTCGCGCCCCCGCTTGCTGCTGCGCTGCTTCACGCGCTCCCACACCGGGCTCACTGCAGCCGCTACACCAGGAGTTGATTCAGGTACCGCATTTGTGCTCTTTGAATGCTTCCCGTTTCCACCGTCCACTTGCGCAAGGAGTGTAGCTGGCCAGGCATGCGGGGACCCTTGAAAAGGCAAACGCTGGGCTGGGCCAGGCTGCTCTGGCACGTACGGGAACCCTTGCATCTTGGGCCAAAACGCAACCATCAGCGTCACGCGGCGCTCGGTGCCTGCGCCAGGAATCGTGCCCCTGCCCGGTGGGACCCCATGCAAGAGGTGGCCTTGGAACGCGGTGAGGCGGTTCAACTTGGGCCGAACCAGGTAACCCGACGACGCCATCGTCGTGTCGTTGATGCCTTGGTTGGTCACGAGCGTGGGACCGCCGACGTGTGGGTTGCTGAGGTACAGCACCGTGGAGCAGATGGGGTTCTGGGCACCGCCCTCGGTTTCGCCTTCAAAGGCCGAGTCAAAGTGCAGCTGGTGGCCTGCCGCATGGCACCGGCAGTGGGCCCACCACTCGGCCGTTTCAGCCCTTTCCACGTCGGGCAGCCACGCTGCTGCTTGCGCGCGTACGCACTCCACGGCGGCCTCAATCAGCCGCGTCGAGGGTGCTGCGGATGCTTTGTGCAAAGGCTGAATGTAGCTGAAGTACCCTGTGTTCGGGTCGTGGTACTTATGTTCTTGCCAAAACGGTGCCGACGGAGAGAAAGCTTCTTGCAAAACTTCAAAGAGATGAGGCGGAAGGGCGTTGTCTACCACCATGGCTCCACAGTCTTTCGGTAGGAGCGACTCTGTGGGAGGAACTGTGTAGTGCAGAACCCCTTTGGAAAGTCGAAAGCTGAGGTCTAGTGTAGTCAAAACCTTTGCTGCTTCTTTGTCGCGCCCTTCTAGGCACAAATGCAAAGCCAGCAATTTCAAAGCGCTCAGTCCTGCCTCCAGCCCTTTTCTTGCAGTAGCCATGGCAGCAGCAGCAATCGCCGACCGCAAGGATCCTTCATAGCGGCGCAACTCCCCGTCATCCCTATAGCGTTCAGCCAATGCTAGATACGACCTCGGGCAAGGAGAAGCTCGCGTTGCTAGCTCGAGGGAGCGCCGTGCTAGTCTGGCCTTCCCGACGGCCAAAAATCTGGCTGCTCTGCGACGATGCTTGGCGCATATTCTCATTCGTGTGGCTTGCACAGTCTGCCATGCTATGTCTTTGAGGGTAGCAGGCTCAAGACGCTTTGATTTGGAGCTTCTAGGGCCTCCTTGAGTTCCAGCGCAGTGAACCTTGAACGTTTCAAGCATGACGAGGCGGCTAGAGTCGTCGAAGTAGGATCCTAATGAGCTACTCAAACAAGTAGCACCATTTTCTACATTCAGCGGTGCTGAAAAAGAGGAATTTAGAGTTGAGCTAATGCTGAGAGCCATCGCTATTCGTTTAATCTCCGGCGTTGTTTATCTTGTTCGGCTGTTAGCCTCTCAGGGTTTTGGGCGTTTTGAGGTGTGGTACGGTATGGAATAATCATCGCGTAATCGCTTCATCGCTTGATCACTACTTTCTTCTTGACCAAGTTATGGAAAGTAACCCTGTCTGATCGGTAGTTCGGTACATTGTTGAAAGCCAACGCCTAAAATGGAGCCTCCGGGCAGTGCGCCAGGCGTGCTAGCGCAGACGAGCGGCCCTGCCCTCAAGAAGTTCCGGCGCAACGGGCAAATGGCTAAATCGCTGCCGCCGCCAGAGCTTACCGAGGACATGCTTCGGCGCACGCGCCCTGCGCACCCGAAACCTGGGCATGCAAAAGCGCCCATTGAGGCTTGGGCTACGCCTGGCAAGCCACCCATGCAGAAAAGCATGGCAGTAGGTGCTCAAACGCAATACGGGAAAACACTGAGCTCATCGGGGAAGAGCATAGATCAGACCGGGCAGTGGGCTACTGCGCCTCCGGCCAAAGGTGGTGGAGGCTTGGAGTTACCGCCTCGGCAGGAGCTTGCCCTTGGTTTCCAAACATTCAACGGTACCGCTACAGGCAAGAATAGCAACACCGGTAGTAATTTCGCGAAAACGGATAACGACAGTAATTTTATGAAGACGGCGGGTCCTCCACAGCTATCTGCTACTAAACCTCTCGCTGTCAGCTTCGCTGGCAACAGCAACGGCTCCCGGCCACCGCTGAAAGCTTCGCTCAAGGCGCCTCTGAGCACTCAAAACAGAAACCGCACGAACGACTTAGAAGGCGCATACCTGGACGAAGGTGCCGCCTTTGGCAGTTATGGAGTGCCAGACAAACTCGGCTATCGAGCTGACTCACACTCGGGCAGCAAAAACAACAATAATAATAGCGGGCCAGGCAGCGGCAGCGGTGGTGGTGGTAGAAACGGCGCTAAACTAGCCCTCCCGCGGCTAGGCCTCTCCGCCGAGACCAAACGCGCCAATATGCCTGTGGGGAACTTGTTTGAACGCGACTCGCCGCGGGCGAAAGGCACTTTGAGGAGTTTCTTGCGGCATTTCATGGAAGAAGGAGGGGTGAAGCTGAAGACCGACATTGACCTCGGCAAACACGCGCTGTCCACGGGGGAGCCGATTTCCAACGCGTGGATTCAAGAACTGTGCGTGATGCAGCCCGACTTGAAGCGGCTGGGTCTAGCGGAAGGGTTTGAAGTGACCGACGTCGGGCTGTGGGCGATTGCGCGGCACTGCCCGCACATCGAAGCGCTGGACTTGAGCAAGTGCAGCGCCATTTCGAAAGTGGGCCTCCGCAGCTTGAGCTTGCGGTGCCAGGGCTTGGAAGAACTGAAATTTGACCACTGCACCCACGGTATACGTGCAACTCCTCTTCATGTTCCCCTCCTCTTTTCTCTCTATCCTAGCTTAAAACTTCTAGTCTCTCGCGGTCTCAGACTATCTCTTGGACTTCGAAGGCCTATTCGTACCCTCACACCAGTCTCTCTTAATCTCAAATTTCTGTCTTATTCTATTCGTGTGCGTGCCTTTTCAACCCAGTGGACGATCAGAGCTTGCGCACAATTGCGGCTGGTTGCTGCAACTTACGCTATTTGTCCTTGGTCAACTGCAACGCAGTCACCGACACCGGAGTCTCAGAAGTCGCCAAATGCTGCCCTCAGTTGACCCACTTAGACCTGAGCGGCTGCTCGAAAATCGGCGAATACGGCGACACTGCACTGCAGGTGTGTGCTGTGCTCCCCAGGCTACTCTCTTGTGTTGTTTCTGTATCTCTTCTCTGCATCGTTAAGTTTTGTACTCTTTTCTATCTCTCTTTCTCTCTCTGTTACTTCAAGGAGGATTCATGCATGCTTCTTTGTGTATACATGCATAAATTTTTTCCAACATTAACTTGTGTGTAATTTTCCTCGCGCTAATCTCTCTGATCTTCTTGCTTCTTTTTTCTGGCACATCTGCAACGCAATAAAAAATATATGACCAATTGAAAACAGGACTTGGGGCGATCATGCCCGTTGCTGACGCATTTGGACATGTTTGGGTGCACCCACGTAAGAGACACTGGCCTCGCGGCCATTGCACAGGGGTGCCCCAATTTGCACACGCTGAGGTTGACGGGGTGCCATGCCGTCACCGACAAAGCGGTGGAGAAGCTGGCGAGCCATTGCCACGAATTAGTTGACCTCAGCTTATCTGGGTAAGGACGAGGACTTTTGAAAAGACAGAAAGGGGAGAGATGATCAAATAGATGTACATAAACTAAAAAAGAGCTTTGGAATTCATGCCCTGGCCATTTCTGGTTTTTCTTTTCTTGCTCATCTAACCCCGTGTGCCTTCTCTACCAACGAATCAAAACCACAGGTGCCCGCGCATTGGCAACAAAAACTTGGCCTCCTTAGCGCGCCGCTGTCCGCATTTGACCAAGCTAGACTTGAGCGACTGCCACGGGGTAGGGTCCTCTGGTTTGCAGGCGGTAGTGTCGCATTGCCGCAAACTGAAAGTGCTGAATTTGCAGCGCTGCGCGAAATTAGACGACGGCGCTTGCCTGGTAATATATATTTTAGTAGAGTTCTTTCTCTGAATGCGTGATGAGGAGGAGTAAGCAGTTTGTGTGGCACAAGAAGTATAGCCATTTCACACCTCAACCTCTACATATTCAAATTGTCTGATGGGTGTATTTCCTCTGTGATTGCTCTATGCCAATGCGCCGCACTCATATTTTATCCCTCTTTACGCATTCATTATAACTTGTTCTTCTGCCAGGTGATGGCTCACGCGCACCAATTAGAATACCTCAATTTGGGGGGCTGCCCTGCCGTCACCGGCCGCGGGATCACTGAAATTGCCGAGCAATGCACCGGTTTGGACTCCTTAGACATCACTGGCTGCACGCAGATTAGCCGGCGGTTTCTGATGGAGTTGGTGGGGCAAATGGACTTCTCGCAGCCAGCAACCAAATGGTGAGACATGAGAGAGAGGCAGTAAGTGTTGCAAGCATTCGTGTTTGCTTGTTTTCTTAAATTTTCTTGATTGGCCGACAATGCTTCAAGTGTGTGCTGATAAACACATAGCATATGAATCCTCACTTCTTTCTTTACTCCGCTGCTTTTACCCCCGTCACCTCCTATGACATCAGGTTTGGGTACGAGCCTCGGTCAGATACCGAAAAATTGAAAGCAGCAAAAGCCTTGCACAAACGGCGGCACACTGCTGCCGTGCTCATGCAGGCTCACATGCGCGCCTATTTGGGCAAAAAGAGGGCGGCCGAGCGGTACCGCGAATGGGTGATGGCAGCGCTGCTGTGCAAGGTCCAAGCACGCGTGCGAGGAGTCCTAGCGCGGTCACGGTGGCAGAAGCGACGGCTGGCAGCTCTCACGCAGAGGTGCGCTACCAGCGTTGCGGCTGCGATGCGAGGGACCATGGGCCGAAGACGAGTAGCGCAGATACGGAGTGGAGTATCTGACAACCGTCGAAACGAGGTGAGTGTGCGATTATTTTCATTTTTATTAGTTTCTTTCTTTCCTTTTTAAAGGGGTGGGGGGAGGGAAAGAGGAGAGGAAACAAAACCCATGACTACAAGTGTCTCCATGTGTGTGTAGTTCTCATCTCAACTTCTGTATATCATTAAGACCGTCTCCAACCACGATCCAACTCGCCAACAGGTGCTCGCGATGCTGGTGCAGCGCACCTGGCGCGGCTACGTGGACCGCGCCTTCGTGAAGTGCCTGAGGCGCGAGGCCTACCAGAAGAGCATTGCGGCCGCCAAGCACCGGGCTCGGCTTGAGCTCAAAGCGAGGATCGTGCAAGGAGCGTGGCGCCGGCGTCAGGCGAAAAAGGTGAGACTAAGACTACAGAGAGAATCAGAAAGAGTGGAAGATAGTCTGCTTGAACCTTTTTGTTTGTTTGCTTTGGTCTACTTTGCTTCTACTTATGCCTGAATTCAACGAAAGCTTAAGATTATAGAATATAATAGGACTAAACAAGTACAATAAATATCTTTCTTGTCTGTATCTTACCCATTCTATCTTCACGCTGTTTTTTTTTCTCTATCAACCTCCACTGCACAACCCCCCTCCCCGTCAGAACTGCGACTTGCTGCGCGCCCTCCGTGACGCCCGGAACGCTCGCATCGCTCTGGAGTTGGCGTCTTGCCAGCAGCTTCAGCGGGTGCTGCGGGGCCATTTGGGCCGGGTGTGCTTCGCGCGGGTGCGGCACGAGTACGACTGCCGCTTGCTGGAGTGGCGCGAGTCGATCGTGGTCCAGGCCGCCTTCCGGGGCATGGGGGGCCGCCGGCGGGCCGCCTACTTGCGGTGGTTGGCGGCCCGCGAATGGGCCATCAAGTGCGCGCTGGTGATTCAGAGCGCGTGGCGGGCCAACCGGGCGAGGTACCGGGCGGACGTGACCCGCAGCTTGCGGGACTTGCGGCGGACGCAGTTCGCCGCCGCCCGGGAAATCCAGCGGTGCTGGCGTGGGAAATTGGGGCGCGAGCGCGCAGCGCGGCGGAAGCTGTTGATGGCGGAGTTACAGCAGCGCGAGCGGGCGGCCATGGCCGTGTGCCGCGTGTTTCGAGGGCACAAGGGCCGCGAACGGTAAGAACGAATAAGAACATGAAGGGAGAAGGAAAATAATTGAGAATATCTTCTTTTGCGCTCTGAATCTCTTCTCGTGTCGATTTCTCTCTTGTGTGTGTGCCCTCCCGAGTGCTTCTTCATTTCCCAAGCACTCAATCCCATGAGTATCAACGCCGCCTCCTTCTGTTTTCTCTCCACCTTCCCTTTCTCATGAAAAATAGTTGGGAAGTGGCGTTTCAGCTCAAGCGGCTGGAAAAGCTCGCTGCACCCCTGTACCAGCGGGAGCGATGGCTGCTGGACGACAAGCAGAAGGTAGAGGAGCGAGCCGAAGTGGTGAAGGAACAACTCGAAGATACGGTGCAAGATGCTGCGGCACTGCAGGAAGAAATGGAGACGATGCTCACGGTAAAAAGACAAATTGTTTACTCATACGATCGAATTCGGGTCGATTGATATATGCACGTGGTGCTTTTTGTTTCATTTTCTCTTGTCATTCTTTTACTCTATAGATCCCTCTTTCCTCATTCTATGTAGTTGTAATTCCTTTGTTTTCTATCTCGCCCTGTCTTGTCTTCTTTCGTTCACGTTTTGTGCTGATTTTTTTTTGCTTTTTTCTTCCTTCAGGTCACCGCCAAATATTGGGACACCTCTCGAATCAGTGGCGCGCCGCAGCGGTTCTTGACCGAGTTCTTGAAAATTCGATTGGCGGAACAGTTGGCCGAACTCGAAGCCAAGTGCGAAGAGCTCAAGGACCAGTACCAAGAAATCACGCTCCAAGTGCGGCAGCGAGAACGAGAACTGCGCCAGGTATGCATAGTTGGATCGTGATCATGGAAGAAGTTAATTACTTTCCTTTTTGTACTGCATGTATCTCGCACCGTACAAACTTTATAACATTCGTCTATTTTTTCAGTCTCATTTCTTGCTGACCACCACTTTCTATCCATGCCCACCAATCTGGTAACAGCCCATTTTTCAATTTCTTCTATCAACTCGAATACTGCCGTGACAGGTGCGGCGCGAGCTCCAGCCTCTGACGCAGGGCACGGCCGTGAAAACGGTCCGCGACCGGAGCGTGAGGCTGCGCAACAAATGTCGCGACGAAAAAGCCGCGGCCATCACCATCCAGCGCTGTTTCCGCGGCCACCGCTTGCGGGCGGCCCTCTTCAGCTGGTACCGAGATTATTGGACTGCTTCGCTCGACGACACGACCGGAGAAACAAAGTATGTGGGAGGGGGGTTCTCGTTATAGCTCCTGTTGTTATTGTTGTTCTTGTTGTTACAGGCGGTGGTGATGTTCATGCTCTCGTTCCTGTCTTGTCTTATCTATGGCGCGTTGCGCATTACTCACTCCTTTCGTTTTTTAGTCCACTCATCTGTTTCATTATTGAATTGTGTATGGTGTTTAGATACGTGAACTCTTGGTCGGGGGAAGTCAAATGGAAACAGCCCTTAGAAATGACGCTGTTGCCGCACTTATCCAAGGAATACGCGCCACCGGTAGACGAAGAAGGCGAAGACGACGAGGAAGATGACGATGAAGAAGACGATGACGATGAGGAAGAGGAAATTGAAGAGGAAAATGGCGGATGGGCTGAAATTGAAGGCGAAGACGGCGCTGCAGAAGTTGGTGACTACGATGCCATTGCCGGCGACTATTAGGGGTTATGAATGTCCGTACGAGCAACCTAAACTTTATTCCAGATAACCCCGTTGGGGGGTGGCCGGTGACGACAACGAGGGCTATATAATTGCACGCAGCACCTTTTTTCCTCTCGGATATCTGGCGCTGTTCTTCTAGCAAGTTAATACTCTCCCAAAAACAAAGAAAGGCAAGGGCCGCAAGTACACAGCAGGCACAGAGGCACATAAAGAATGCACTTGAGCTGCATATGCACTAGCAAATTCGCTCCAGAAGGCCTATCAAGGCTCCAACTGGCGCCTTTCCTCCGAACAAGTCGGCGGGACCGAGTTCTCGTTTGTGTGTCACGTCCCAGGTCCACGAGGCAATTCTCTGGGCTATTTTTTTGCCCCAGCAGGGCATCGTCTCAATGTTTTTCTCAAGCGCCGGGCGCCAGCCGATCTCAGCACCGTCTGTCCTCTTGCTTGCTAACGAAGTACGGATCACGTTGCTGACATGCCGTAGGCTGTGCGAAAACGAATGAACACAGGCCTAGGAACACCAGGAGTTGCTTCTCCGCTCCAGAAGCGGTACTTAGCGAGGTCGAACAAATATTCGATTGTGCTCAGACTCGGACTCACATGTATCCGAGTTTGGTGGGGGGTTTTCACCCTCATCCTGAATCGAATTCCTCTCCTCCAAGTCCAAAGTCATACCCACTCCACCGATAGGATTCTTTCACCCACCGAGGAGCTGCGAGCCTAGGCCCACTAGGATGAACAAAGAAATGAAAGAAGCCACAAAGCAGGGGAAATCGTAGTGGATTTTTTTCTTCGCAAATCATGCATAAGTTCAGAGGCTGCGCGGGTGACGGGAAACTCACCATCAGCACCCGCGAGCCCCACCGAGGAAGTTGATTGATGGAAGGTAGCTTCGGTGCTCTCTCGACCACAAGAGCATTCCACAATAAGTCGTCGTAGACGATCGTAATGCACTGCCTCCTCTCTTCCACGGTAGGAACTGAACCCCGACCGGGCATGCTGTTGAAGAAGGGGTAAACGAAGATATGGCGGTAATGTGGGCATCCCTGTTCGGATCTGTTCGTACTCATGTCCGGCTTCCCGCAATCACCAATCACGCGTTACTCGTTATCTCCATGTTCATGAACGCCGTGGCCTTGAAGTTGTAGGTCAAGAGCCGAGTGCCACGTCGCTGTAGTCAGTAGTCACCTCGCGTTGCGTTAGTGCGGGCGCTATGTAATTGCCAGCCATGATGCTAAGGTGAAGCTCAAAGGGGTGTAGTAAGTCATAAATCTAAGTCGCCCGCAATCGCCAATCACGCGTTACTCGTTATCTCCATGTTCATGAACGCCGTGGCCTTGAAGTTGTAGGTCAAGAGCCGAGTGCCACGTCGCTGTAGTTAGTAGTCACCTCGCGTTGCGTTAGTGCGGGCGCTATGTAATTGCCAGCCATGATGCTAAGGTGAAGCTCAAAGGGGTGTAGTAAGTCATAAATCTAAGTTCGTAAATGTAAACGCAAATGGGATTCGGCGACTTTAAATTAGGCGTTTGTACGTTTGTGTGAGAGTGCGAGTCCCAGTAGTGGGAGTGCGAGCACGGGGATAATACGAAGTACCCAGCCCGATTAAAGTTTTCTTTGACTTTGTTCTTTAGGCGGACTTCGGGAGCCCCCTGTTCTCACATCAACACCAAGACACGGCGAACTGGAATACCAAGATGTCAGTTCTAGTTCTAGTTACGTGTTATGTGAGTGCAGTTTGTGGTTTGTAAAAAGGCGTTTTGCCGTTTGATTTTTTGTCGAGATTTGTGCAGACTTCATCGACATGAGAAGCGAGTTGTGTTCTCAAGTGGGGCTAGCAATCTTTGCTTTTTTTGTCCATTGGTCGGTTGTGTACTTGAAGCTACCTGCCGCAAAGAGCAAAGACCCTGCTTGTTCGCTAGAGGACCGTGCCGCGCTCAATTGCGAAGAAGCCGCATGTATGTACTGTGCGGAGTCCACTTGCCGTACACATGGAATATTTGGGCCGGGTGAAAATTCTGCTTACTTGGAGTTGCCTGCCGCGAGGAAGGACCCACCAAGGAAGGCATTCACACCAAGTACCAATGGCGACGCGAGAGCCGTAGGCATGAACTTGGCCACAGTGCGGTGCAGGTTGTAGAACGAGTTTACCAGGCCGTGCGTGACGGCGAAGGGCGATGCCACAATGCCGTTCACCACCAGGAACTCATTGGTGGTCACTGCGGTGTAGATGCCCTCAGCCTTGGTCATAGACAGAGCGGTCACCGCCTCGTCGCCGTCCACGGTGCGGAGGCAGTCGCCCTCGGAAAGGCTGCCCGCGTAGGCCAGGGAGCCGTCGCATTGCTGGAGCAAGTGCATCTTGGTGGCCTTGAGGGACTTGCCCGATGCAGTAACCACGTCCACGAACGAGGCGAGCTTCTTGTTGACGGCGTGGGGTAGGGCGACCACATTCGAGAAAGAAAGAGCACCGGTGGCATCCGCAGTTTGGACTTTGTCGCCGATGGCCACCTCCGAGAAGAGCTTGGCCGCGCCGGACTCGAGGGTGACCGAGTCATCGCCGGAAAAGCACACATTATCCGAAGAAGAAGAAGACGGCGAGGAAGAAGAGGTAGTATCGCACTGCCCTTTCCTCGAAGTGCCGCTATCAGCAGTGCAATTCGTTGAGATGGGCGCTGCGACACAGTCGGAACAATCTGTCGAGGCAGGGCATATGTTCATGTCTACGTAGCCATTGGTGTCGCACGAAAAATACTCAGAGCTTATCCCGTCGTAAGCATCTGCAAAACATTCATCTGTAAGAGCCCAGTAAGCAGAAGTGGCTGTTGCACAGTTCGAATCCGAGTAATCGATGTAGCCGGCGTAACTGCCGATCGCGTCGGTGACGCTGTCGTCCGAGCACTCGAGCACCGTATAAAGACCATGACCGGAGATATCCGTGCAGCTGAATGCAGTGCACGTCGCCGTGAAATCATCGCTCCCAGATCCTGCGGTTATTGCATACCCTGATGTCTCAGTTTTGCAGCCAGAGTCGGAGTAATAAGTGAACACGAGGGTATCTGCTGGTACTGTGACATCTACGGTCCCAAGATATGGACATCTACGGTCAAATGGGTTTGATTGGTTGAAGGTGTTTCTGCAGAAAAACAGAAAGAAGGGGACTCTGATTACTTCGTGATACACGTTGTGCG
>Ga0307930_1003330_pt1 | contig 11858 bp, 16 predicted proteins | sample OrgLakmetageno46_FD_203161 | JGI IMG/M metagenome (GOLD analysis project Ga0307930, IMG submission 203161) | Saline water microbial communities from Organic Lake, Antarctica - #46 | ecosystem: Environmental > Aquatic > Non-marine Saline and Alkaline > Saline | place: Antarctica: Organic Lake... | reverse complement strand
TTCAGATCGCACTTAGGCATCGTAATCGTACCATCACTTTGATGCCAGTACCAATATTGTTTGTGAATTCATGCGAGCCCAAGAAATCGCCAGCCCTTTCTCGGTGCACAACTTTTGCCGAATTTCTCCTCTAGCGCTTCTTTGCGCACAATTGCCGCGGGCCAGGAACGACTGCTTGTGATACGAGCGAGCTTTAAGTTGATGTATACACCTAACGCACCTCGCTTCGCGCAAATTAGTTACTGTAGTTCGAAAGAATGTTTCTCCTCGTCTCCAACAACTACAAAAGCCGCATCGGAATCCACTTATTCCAAGCTCTTTTGAATGTGCCACTCCTCGTCGACACCGAGTGCACCTTTAGAGATGGAGTCTACTTCAGAGTCGTCGTCGGAATTTTACTTGGCCAACCTCTTCGACTGCTCCAGCACCTCCGCGCGCCGGCGCATCGTCTGTTTTCGACGTGACGTTCCACCGGAGTCGCATGTACGACTTTCAGAGGCCATCGTAGCACCTAGGGTAGCAGTATTTGGGCAATCCGGCAATCATTGGCTTGCTAGCACAGTGGCACCACCTACCCCTAGGAAGGGTGGTGGGAGCGAAAATCAGCAAGTTTCTCGGAAATAGTGATAACGTGGGTCCGTTGGGTTTTCTGCCCACCTCTTGGTGAATTCGCCCTAAAAATGAGACGAACCATGAACCATGTACTACGAACCACGTGTGTGCCAATAAGAGATAAGAGGTATACAGCATAGAATGTCGTTTGTACCAATCATATCTTTTGCCTGTGTTGTGCTGTCGTAAAGTACTGCGATTGCGATCCCGAATCCCGAGTGTAGAATGTATGGAGATGCGGAGCCAGTTTTGCAGAGAAGATACGACTCTGGAGTCGGAGGACACCCACAAACGCACGAACCAACAAAAGCACTCGTTGCAAGGCTCAAACCATCATAAGAGTTTCGTCGTTCAGATTTCATGTCGCAGTATGCATCCGTGGGCTCACGAGACATGGAGATGGACTTCTCGGATGACGATTTTAACGACGACGTAGACGCAGAAAGCCACGTAAGGGGGGAGCACACTGCTAGCGAAGCCTCGTCGCTATTGGCAGCAGATGGTAGGCCTGCTGCAGGGCTCAGTGATGCACGAAAGAAACCTCACAAGTCAAGCGAAATCGAGCCGCATAGCAAAGGTACTGGCCGTCTGAGTCTGTGGGCAGCCCTCACAATTGCAGCCATTTGCTTGATTCTGGCGATCTATTTTACCGGCGTGCTGAGCGACAACGAGGCGCGATCTGAATCAGACGGAGATGATCTAACGGTGTCCAATTACTACACCGAAGTCAACGGTGATTTCGCGACCAAGTAAGCTATGTGGTCCAACGCTTGATATGATCCCGGCGGGTGTTTTTAGAATGAGATTGGCAGCCGAGTAGCGCAAAGCGCCACGTAGATTAGAAGGAAAGAGGAAGTATGTAGTCTTGATTGTCAAAGCAATAATTCGTTTTTACCTCACTCTTCAACGTGTTACATATTTGTGTATTTTAAAGGTACCCGTGGTCAGATCAGTACCTGATGGTTGAGCCTCACATAACAACCACTTTAACTCTCAGCTCAGCCGTCTACGATTCTTTGGGAGAAGATGTACAGTGGGAGATTGAGGTTGCTGATGGCTCATATATCTATCCTACAGGACGCATCGTCACTGCTTCCTTCAACGACACAGGTTTGCTCCCATTGTGTATAGCCAGCACTGTTTCGCACGAGAAGCAGCATTATTTTGCCCGGAACAGTGATTCTAGTAGTCGATTAATGCGTTCAAATGTTCTCGCAGGTTTTCGAGCTGTGCGCTATGCGAGTACGTCTTCGTCGGGCCGCCGCCGTCGGAGGCTTGCACCCGCCGGTGAAGGTGGTGACGCCGATTCCAATGTTTGGGCGTGTTTGCCAAAGATGCTGGCGCGGTTGATAGCCCGGTCTAGCGAAAGAAGTGTTGGCGGTGATGCAGGGAGGAAACAGCTGGAGCCTCAGCTTAGGCAGCAGCAGCTGGGGCAGCGGCAGGGGCGACGGCCATCTCAACTTGTCGCGTCCGCGGCTCGCGGTTCGAATGCTCCTTTGGCTCTTTCCTCAACGTCCTACACCTGGACTGAAGTATACATGAATTGCCTCTACGTTCGTCGAGAGCTGAGAACTTTGAATGACGATGACCGCAACGCTTTCTTTGATACTGCTGAAGTTCTCTTTCGTACGCCTACGAGTGAAGGACAAGATACATATGGATCTAAATATTATGGCATTGGGACTTTTGCGATGGCCCACAATATTCTAGCGGGCAACAGCGATTGCGACCACATGCACGACGGGCTAGGCTTCATCACAAACCACGTCGCCCAAACGGCATGTATCAGTGGCATTGTCTACATGCATTGTGCAAGTGCTTCATGCCAGCTTAAGTCGTTTCTGTCTATGTCGACAAGAAGTGACAGAAATATTCATCTATACTTGGCCTACTTTGCTAGGTAACGCATCTACCATTATTTGTATCAACTTACGTTTTGGTGCGTCTTTTCTCATGTATAGGTTCAGTTTGAACAGGCTTTACAGTCTGTGAATCCGCGAGTGAGCGTTCCGTATTGGGACTATACTATCGATATGACGGCCTATGAAACGAGTGGGGACATCTCTAGCTACTTTGATTCCGCGATCTTCGGATCAGACTACTTCGGATCTGCTCAATCGATATTGCGCAGCGATAGTGGCTTTGACGATGACACGGTAGTCTCTGGGGTAATAAATCCATCGGGCCGCATCTTGACTGGTCGCTTCACTGAGGTTGAGGTGTCAGCTAGTTACTGGGGCGAAGATAGTGGTTCAGTTCAGAATGCTTACGGCCACATTCGATCTCCCTGGAACAACAACAATGATCCCTATGTAAACCGGTTCAACATGACGTATGGTTTCAGTGCAGTCGGTTCCGGTCAGCCTGATGAACGCCGTAAGCTTTTCAATCTACATTCAGAGATGTCAAAACCGCCGCGACTTCGGAAGGGGAGGCAGCGGAATCTCGGGGAAAGTTCGTCGGATGAGTTTGGGTCTGCCGATTGCAAAACAATTTATGATGTGATGCAGTACACGACATGGTATGACTTCGGTGAAAATATCCAATATCAGCCCCACGGCCCAATTCATACCTTGATTGGCGGCACATACGGCGCTGACTACAAGTCCATGATCAAAAGTCTAGCTGTTGTTGATGTAGATTTTGTCGAAGCCTGGGCTTTATTGGCATTTGGCATCTTCAAAGACATGTGGCGTTCTGGCGAGGTATATACATCTAGTGTTTACATCCAATGTCTGCCGCAAAATTTATCTGTCAGGAATCTACCATGTTGAATGCAGAATTTCTATCCTCGGATGTCTCATTGGATATTCATTTTGTACGTTTCACAATCTATTGATGTTAGTATAGTACGTCTACTCAGCGCTCCCTCATGCGGTATAACAGGTCACTTGCCCGACTTCTTGTTCGGCGGATACGTCAGTGGAAGATTGCAAGTGCTACTGTCCAGATATTGACCAATGGACGAAAAACGCTTCTACGGCTAAGGCTAAGCTCGAAGCAATAGACAGCTCCGTGTGGGCCGACGATACTTACACTACGGTAGAGTTGCTTCGTATAGAAAGTTTGATTCAAAGTGCGCATGAGGTATAATGATCCTTGCTTATTTCATCTTATCTGTTGGACTTTGTCGGTGGCAGGATTCGGATGGAAACGACATTTCAATTTATGTTTTGAAGACTATGTGCAACGATTACGATGGCCTCAACCCAGTAATTGGAGAATCTTTGCAGAGCAGCTCTCCTCTCGACATCACGTTTTGGCCAACACATCCGGGCGTTGACCGTCTATTTCACTGGAAACGCATCGCAACGGTATTTTTTAAACCTCTTCTGTACCATCTTTGTTTTTCAAATCGCCAACATAAATATATCAAGTCTAACTCACGACATTTATTTTCTATTCTTTGATATATTGTGTAGGGATTCGATGACACTGCATGGGGTCCAGATGGGGTTGATGTCGAAATGAAGTGTTATGGCCACTCGCGAGACGATAAGCTGATCTGGAAGAACCTCTTCGATGAGTCGGACTACTATTATACCAACGGCGAATTGTACGACATCTTTGACCCAACTCCAGAAAATGCTGAAGACTACCAGCTCACGTGAGTTCTTGTGAAGATATGCCACATGGGTGTTGACGACTTCAGACGCTCTTGAGGAATCCGTGAATGAATACAAGTTCTTTCGTATTGAACTTCACGTTTGTACGAGGGCCACATATTCTTGTCTCATTCCTGCATGATATATTGCAGGTACGTTTACGACACTTTCTTGTGGGATCACTGCGAAGACATGGGTTATCCTGCCACTCTATTTGACGATGGTCAGAGCACATCAGGTATATTTCCCTTTGTAAATTAGATATACTTCACCATTAGACATGAAGAAACATTTGACGTCCTTGAGGGCATACTTGAATATGTCGAGCTTACCGACTGATTGTGCCAGCGTGCGTTTTTATTGCCCTGCGTTTTCTGCTTTCTTTTTGAAAGGAGCAGGCGATGATGGCGCAGACGACGGTCGAGTCGATGACGACGGTGATGACGACACTTCTGGTGGAAACAACAATGATGTTGCTGCCGATGATTTTGAGTGATAGGCAGGGCACCACGAGCTGCTGTAGCACTCGTGTTATCCTGAGGAAAAACCTGCTCATTTTCCACCTTCGGAACTTCACTTTTAAGAGTGGACCGTTCCCGTTTCTTCGTTATCTCTAATGCCCAGCATTCGTCAGCAAATGATGACGAATGTTGGATGGCTCAACGCCTCTAAGCTCTCAGTTGGCCGATGAGAAGTAGATGTAGAGGTGCCAACAAGTAGCCCGTTTTGTCCAATTGCGAAACAGATAGATCCGGATTTGGGATACATGGAAGGAGTGCTCAGTGCTCAACCATTTGGTCTGTTTTTTCCGTTTTCGGAATCACAACCATAGCCAGCCTAGCAGTCTAGCCATTCCCATCTAATTGCCTTGGAGCTTGGAGCAGAAAGGAAGAAGTAAGGCACGTGTAGTCTAAATCTAAACCAGTCCTTTTGGTACTAACCCCAACAGCCAACAGCTCAAGTGCGTTCTGTATGTGCCTCTGTGACTGCTGTGTACTTGCCTTTCTTTGTTTTTGGGAGAGCATTAACTAGACTACACTAGACCAACAGCAAAGAACGACAACCAGGCGAGTGGTAGTCGCAGAGGTACGCAAGGAATAAACCCGAGCTGTATAAACGCCACATTCAGTGTTAGAATTCGTGTCAGCCCCCTTTTTTAGGAGCTAGGAGGAGTTATACGGCTGTGCGTTAGGAATATGGCCGTTATCCGAGGCATACATTAGGGCCGTGGACTTAAGCACGGTCTTTGCTCCCATGCTAGCCCCCGATTCTGGCATTAATCTCACGGTGGTGATTCACCATCGAACGAGGCAAAGTTAAGCGCTGTGGTGCTGTGGTGATGAAGGCCCCGATGGCCCTAAAGCATCTATCTTCCATCTTCTTCTGTTCTTCTCGAGTTCTTGAGTTGTCAGTTCAGAAGTTAGTTGAGAATGAGAATGAGAATGAGACTCCCTGTAGTTGTCTGGCTCAAACTCGAAACTCGAACTCACAACTAACTCGAAACTCGAACCTCGGATTATCAGAGGCGCGGTTAGCGCGGTGCTTCCTTCTGCAGCTTGCGTGGTTCATATACTGTAAGATAGACTCAAGTGATAACATCAGAAGTACTCGTCTTCCTTGGTAGGACAATTAGTTTCTAGTCGGGTCTGTGATGTCGCACTATGCTCCGGTAGACTCACGCGACCTCGAGCACGACCTCGACGACGACGATGATGACTTGGTCATAGATGGCCACGAAAGGGAGGCACACACTGCTGGCGAGGTGTCGTCTTTACTACCAGCAAGTTTGACGTCAACACCCGGGTCACAGGAGTCGAAGAAGAAGGCGCATAAGTTAGATGGGCCCGATGTGTCTGGAAAAGGTACACGCCGACTCACTCTGAAAACTGCCCCACTAATCATAGCTTTTTGCGTGATCGCGGGATTGTACTTGGCGGACCTATTGCGCGCTGATGAAGCGCAAACTGACGCAGACGGTGATGATCTCACTGTGACCAATTACTACACGGAGCGCGACGGCGACTTCGCAAGCGGGTTAGCTATGCTCCTTTTCTTGCAAGATAGATTGACGCGTGGTTTGATACATGATCATATCTATCTATAAAAGATAAATTTCTTACATGTTTTCAGTTTTTTTTCTTGTTCTATCTTTAGTTGACGCCTCGCCTTTGTACTAATGTTGCCTTCGTGTGTTGTCAAGGTATCCTTGGTCCGATCAGTATCTAATGGTGGAGCCTCACATAACAACCACGTTGCGCCTTAGTTCAGCGGTCTACACATCGTTAGGCGAAGATGTACAGTGGGAGATTGAGCACACTGACGGCTCGTACACCTACCCTACGGGACGAATTGTTACTGCTTCCTTTAACGATACCGGTATGATTCTATCTAGTTCCTGTGCTGTTTCGCACTTTATTTTTGTGTCAGCGCTTATCCTTGTGCAATCTTTTAGGCTTCCGAGCTGTGCGCTACGCGAGTGCCTCGTCATTGGTTCGTCGCCGCAGGAAACTTGCTGTTGCTGTTGGGTGTGGCGATACTGATTCCAAAGTTTGGACGTGTTTGCCTAAGAGGCTAGAACGATTAATAGCCCGGTCGAGTGGTGATGCTGGTAGTAGCGGTGGTAGTAGTGACGCGAGTGGTCGACGGCTGACCTCACTCCACGGCCAGCGGCAGGGGCGGCGGCCGCCTCGTCTCGTCGTGTCACCGGCGCGTGGTTCTAATGCCCCAGTAGCTCTTTTGTCTACGTCTTCGATCTGGACGGAAGTCCATGTGCAATGTGTCTACGTTCGTCGGGAGTTGAGAACCTTAACCAAAGACGACCGGGATGCATTCTTCGATGCGGCTGAAGTTCTCTTTCGTACGCCAACTGCTGAAGGTCAGGCTTTATACGGCTCCAAATATTACGGTATTGGGACACTTGCGATGGACCACAATGTTCTCGCAGGCAACACCGATTGCGACCACATGCACGACGGGCTAGGCTTCTTGACCAATCATGGCGCTCAAACGGTAAACGTTTCGATTCTTTCCCATTGATTTAAATGAGCTTCTGGTTATCTTAGGTAGAAGTTGTGCAATTATTCTACCCTTTTTTCGATAACAGACGTTCCATTGCCTCATTCATTGGCACGTGTTCTCACCCATAGGTACAATTTGAGCAGGCTTTGCAGTCTGTCAATCCGCGAGCGAGTGTTCCTTACTGGGACTACACTATCGATATGACGGCGTTCGAACTGAGTGGAGACATCACTAGCTTCTACGGCTCAACAATATTTGAGTCCGACTTTTTCGGATCTGCTCAAACCATTATACGTAGCGACAGTAGTTTCGATGATGATGGGGTAGTCTCTGGGTTGGTAGATCCATCAGGCCGCATCTTGTCTGGTCGCTTCACTCAGGTCGAGGTGTCAGCTAGTTATTGGGGTGAAGAAAGTGGACCAGTTCAGAACGCATACGGCCACATTCGGTCTCCCTGGAACAACAACAATGATCCTTATGTAAATCGATTCAATATGACGTATGGTTTCAGCGCAGTTGGCGGGGGCGATCCTTACAGTCGCCGTAAGCTTATTGATCTACACGCAGACATAGCAAAACGGCGGCAGCGCCGCCTGGCAGAAGAGACACATAGCAATGGTGATTACCCACCTAGGCAGCGACAGCTGCTGCAAACTAAGGACCAGGAAGCCCAGGACGCAGGGAAGCATCGTAAAGGAACGCCAGGTGCGCGGCGTGGCAGTCATAATGAACGGCGACACAGGGAGCAGAAGGCAAAGGATCGAAAAATTGGCAAGAAAGGTCACCGCGAATTGAGAGCCATGGACACTGAGAATGAAGAATCCACTGTGATCGAGTCAGCCCGCCTAAAGAAAGGGCGGCAGCGGAGGCTTGAAGGCTCGTCGTTGGAATTTGGATCTGCCGACTGCGGCACGGTTTATGACGCAATGCAGTACACTTCGTGGTATGACTTCGGAAAAAAGTTCGAGTACCAGCCCCATGGCCCAATTCATACGTTGATTGGCGGCACGCATGGTGCCGATTACAAGTCCACGATCACTGGCATTGCCGATATTGAGGCATATCTCGTTGAGGCTTGGTCTCTATTGGTGTTTGGCATCTTCAAGGATATGTGGCGTGCCGGCGAGGTGATTATTGTCTACTGAGACAGCAAGTTTCGTCTTTTATTGAACTATCCTAATGTGCATTGCCGTCCTTTTTCTGATTTTTTTCAATTTATTTCTGGGTGTGATTGGAATTTCACGGTTGGCCTGATAAATAATTTCAGGTCGTTTGTCCGACCTCCTGTTCGGCGGATACGTCGGTGGAAGATTGCAAGTGTTCTTGTCCAGATTTAGACCAATGGACGGTAGATGACTCAACGGCCAAGGCTAAGCTCGTGGCTCTCGACTATGCGATCTGGAGCAATGACGAGTTCACCACGGTAATTGATCAGTCGGGAATATGAGGAGAGGTATAGAGGAGCCGCAGTGTATGTGTTGGGCATGTTTCTAGGTTTTGAGATTTCAAAGCAAATGGAGTAGCCCGAACATACTACCACTTGAGTGTTGTATGAATGTAAATTACACTTGATTGGTTAGTGAAGAAATATTTGCCGAACTTACAAACTGTTGTTAATTATCTTCATCGAAGGATTCGAACGGGAACGACGTCTCAGCGATTATCTTGAAGACCATTTGCAATTCTTACGATGGCCTGAGCCCCGTGATTGGAGAATCTTTGCAGAGCAGCTCTCCTCTCGACATCACGTTTTGGCCAACACATCCGAATGTTGACCGCCTATTTCACTGGAAACGTATTAGCACGGTATAGTTTCGCCTCTTGTCCGATGCGAGAAATCTTAAAATGGCTCCTCATATTAAGAAACCACTGAAGGGCCAAATGTGACCTCATTGCGTACTTATCTTTTCAACTCCTTTAATCCAACCCCAATCTAGGGTTTCGGTGACAGTGCATGGGGACCGAACGGTCTTGATGTGGACGGCAGCTGCTACGGTCACTCGAAAAACGATAAGCTGATCTGGAAAAACCTCTTCGATGACTCAGACTACTATTACACTAATGGCGAATTGTACGACATCTTTGATCCCACGACAGAAGACGCCGAAGACTACCAGCTGCCGTAAGTCTTTGTCTTTTAGCTTATTTGTTAATTGTGAAAGGAATCGAGAGATTGCTCGATAAAGAATTAGCTCATAAATATCTCTTGCATACCTATGCCATTTTGCAGATATGTGTACGACACGTTCCTATGGGAACACTGCGAGGATATGGGCTACCCAGCTACTCTGTTTGATAGCGATCACGGCGGCCCAAGCGACGATGAAGGATTCGTAGAGGGTGCACACAGCGGCTCAGGTGGTTTAGTCTTCCCTAGTTCTGTGTAGTAGATGCATATCTTATCGGTTGAAGGAGAAGTATATTCAGCCTCTGCTCTCTTTGTTGATTCTTGTACTGATGTCTCTTCTTGTGGGCGTTGTGCGCGAAACTTCACGGAATAGGTGACTTGGACGACCACGCTGACGATGATGCATCAGCTGGAGACGACTCGCCTGCGGATGCCGATGACTATGAATAGACATGGCTTCAATTAATAATAATTAATCCTCTTGTATTAACAAATTTTATGCGCGTTATCAATTCAACAGTGAATTTCAATAGCTCATAAGAAAAGCACTGAGCCGCAATGGCGAAGAAGGCGAAGAAGTCCAAACAGTCCAATGCCGATAACAATTATAACCCCCCGCCCAAAGAGAAGCACAGGAGCACGGTACAGAATTTTCCCTCGAGAAACAAGTATTACTGCGCTTTAAGAGCAGAAGTCTGAAATGCACGAAGCCAATTTCCACAATTTAGTAATATTTGCCGATTCTGCCGCTGTAAGAGTTCTGGTCCCACTCCATTTTGCGTATTACAATGCGTATTTGGGTCAAAAACGTTATATTTTTATTACAGTCGCTCGCAGTTTCCGGTGCAGCTTTTCAAGCGCACAAGGTAAGGACATACTATCATAATATGCATATGCATCTAAGATAGCACACTTTACTGATAAGAGCTGCCACCTTCATTCTCGGCAGGATCTCGAACATTGCTAGACTAGCTCAACTTCGAAGTGCAGCCGATTCTAGCACAAATTTGAGCACCCATCTCCTCTCAATCATACTTCTTTCGATTGTACTACACTAGCTAGTCAAGTCTAGCCTGTGGTATAACAAATTTACCCTTCACCTCGAGGTTGTGCCGACGTTCAATGCGACGCGTGCGCTCATTATTGGCAGCCTCTATGCTCGCGTCGCAAGTACAAAGCCTAGCACCAACCAGCAACCTCGGCCTCAAGCTGCCTTCAACTTTCCCACCGCTCATATTAGCGAGCAAGAGCCCAACGCGGCAGCTGCTCCTTCGGGAGCTAGGCTTTCAAGATCTGACCATAGTGCCAGCCAACCTTGACGAGCGTGCGATTGGAGATCGGCTGAAGGACAAGCCTGAAGCCCTTGTGCTCGCCATTGCTAACGCTAAAGCTGACGCTATCCAGGCGAAACTCGCAACACCCGGCGATAGTGCTGATGCCACTGTTCCTCCATCAGGAGCTTTCTTGCTCGCAGGCGATCAGGTGGGTTTTGATTATTGCGGAACTTTTTGAATGGAATGGAGGCAACTTAAGGCTTGTTTGTAACATCAACATTCCACTCAGATGTCAAAGATATACCTTCAATTTCTATATGGGCAGGTAGTGGTGCACAAGAATAACATATTGGAGAAGCCAGCAGATGCCACTGAGGCTGCTGCCTTTATGGCTTCGTATGCGACGGTACTACCTTTACATTGCGTGGAAAATTCCGCCTTTCGAATTCAATGCCATGGTAATGACTGACCCTCTGCTGCCGCTATTTTCTAATTTTCTCTCTACGTAACGTAGGCCCCCTGTCGCACTGTGGGCGCTGTCGTGATGGTTGACATGTTAACAGGTCGCAAAGTAAGCGGCGTGCACACAGCGGAAGTGTTCTTCAAAACTATTCCTGATGCAGTAGTGGCAGCGATGCTAGAAGAAGGTGATTGTTTACAGTGCGCTGGTGGGCTCATGATTGAGCACCCGTTAGTGCAAGAGTACATTGAACGTGTGGACGGATCTATTGACTCGGTTATGGGTTTGAGCAAAGAGCTCGTGCTTGACCTCATGTGCCAGCTGCGTCCTCAGACGTGAGATTCTGCCTTATTGCATTTTTCCTTTCATCTCTTTCATTCTCTTAGCCGAAATAGACGTTCAAGGGCATTCAGAAAAAAGAATATCAGCTCACCCCTTCGGTTTCTAGTCTAGTCTAGTTAATACTCTCCCAAAAACAAAGAAAGACAAGTACACAGCAGTCACAGAGGCACATAAAGAATGTATTTGAGCTGCAAATGCGCTAGCGAATTCGCTCCAGAAGGCCAATTAAGGCTCCAACTGGCGCCTTTCCTCCGAACAAGTCGGCGGGACTGAGTGCTCGTTCGTGTGTCACATCCCAGGTCCACGAGGCAATTCTCTGGGCTATTTTTTTGCCCCAGCAGGGCATCGTCTCAATGTTTTTCTCAGGCGTCGGGCGCCAGCCGATCTCAGCATCGCCTGTCCTCTTTCTTGCTAACGAA
>Ga0307930_1003329_pt1 | contig 11862 bp, 2 predicted proteins | sample OrgLakmetageno46_FD_203161 | JGI IMG/M metagenome (GOLD analysis project Ga0307930, IMG submission 203161) | Saline water microbial communities from Organic Lake, Antarctica - #46 | ecosystem: Environmental > Aquatic > Non-marine Saline and Alkaline > Saline | place: Antarctica: Organic Lake... | reverse complement strand
GTTGAAGAGTCATCCAGTCGGCGACGGCGCGGGCTGCTGCTGCTGCTGCTAGTGCTGCTGCTGCTGCTGCTGCTGCTGTTGCTGTTGCGGCGGTGTTTGCTCGTAGCGCCCGCTTCGTGCGCCGGTGGCCCCTGTGCGCTAGTCCAAAGTGACAGCAAATGGTCCAGGCAAGCGGCGCCTGCCGCAGGGCTCAGCAACACTTCGAGCTCCGGCACATGGTCGTTGTGAACGCTGTTGTCACTAGACACAGCTGCTGCTGCAGTTATTGCTTTCGTGCTGGAGGACGCAGACAAGGATGGACTAGATGCAGCAGCACCTGCAGTGTTTCCATCACCAATGCCTTCATTATTGGCCTCAGCGCTCGTCGATGAGTCAGCACCAGCTGCATCAGCGCTTTCCTTGGGAACACTCGTGAAGGCTGCAGGGGCTGCGGCATTCGCCTCGTCTTCAGGCACGACAGGAGTTGCTAAAAGCTCGAGAAGAAGCAGCAAGGGCGCAGCCCACGTCGGCCACGGGCTGTCTTGCGGGGAATCGCTGCTTCGCATACCACTTTCAGCCATCTCCACAGCAGTACTCGTACTAGCAGCTGAAGTAGCCGCAGCAGTAGCCGCGCGTTGAGCTACGAGGCCAAGAAGGTCGACCAGAATAGGCGACAGGCAAGCCGCTTTACTGCGAAGGGCCTTGTCCGACAACACGCCATTGTTCTTCTTCTCGCTCTTGCCACTGGCACTACCTTTCTTTGAGTCGCTGCTCTTTCTGTCGCCACCGCTTATGCCACTACTGCCGCTGCTGCTGCTGTTTGTGTCAGCGGCGGCAGTTGTGGGCTCTGGAACAACTCCGCTGCTAGTCTCACTACTGTCACCAGTGCCGGGGCCGCTCACCCCGCTGCCGACGGCAGTGGAGCTGCTGGAGCCACCTGAGGTGCCACTGCTACTGCTGCTACTGCTGCTACTAGAGTTTAGAGGAGCGTTTGGAGGAGTGGTCTTGCTAGCAAGCAGCGGTGGCGGCGCAGCGGATGCAGCAGGTTGCCGGAGCAAAATGACCAGCACGTGCAGCACTCCAAAAAGCTGGCGCGAAGCAGCTGCTTCTTTTCCTTTCGAGGTGCCATCCTCGGGTGTGCTGGCTGTGCCACCACCGAGGAGTTCGGAAGTTCGAGCTCCCAAGAGAAGTCGTTCAGCTGCTGCTTCTGGGGACTCTAGCTGAGGTGCATCCGTAGCTGGTTCTGGGTCAGCATCAGCAGGAGGAGCCATTGCAGCAGCTTTGCCCTGGTTGCCACGCGGTCGTCTCGCTGCTTTGGAAGCACGCCCACTGGATGTGGTAGCACCTGAAGGGGGGGCGCTGCCGCTGACAGAAGCGTCGTCGTCGTCGTCCACAGCCATGGCGTCTGCTTGATCGCCACTAGCACCACTGCTGCTGCTGCTCGAGGAGTCCGGGGAAATCAGGTCCGGCCGGCCCAGCACTACACCTGCCGTGCGTCGCGCAAGGACGCCTAGCGTAGCGACCAGCGACTCAAGAGACACGAACAAACCCCGGCAAAGCTCTCCTAAGAACTCGGCAGAGGCAAACGAGACCTGGGAGCATGCAATTTCCGCTACAGAGGCCGGCGACAAGAGCTGCGCAAGGGGGGTGGGGGGCGGCAGCGGCCGAGGGCGAGGCCCCAGCACGAGGCTCAAGCCGAAGTCCCCGCAGCAACTCGCGAGAGCTTCACGGGCTTCCTTTGCCCGAGCTACGATGGCCATTGCGTTGGACTTCCGTTGAGCATCCTGTGCGGCAGTAGACGATGTCGATGCCTTCGTCACTTCCTTTACTTCAGTACCTCCTGCTGCTGTCTCTCCTGCTCCTGTCTCTCCTGCTCCAGCTGCGTCACTGCCGCTACCCACAACCGTCACAGGAACGCGCCGCCGTGACGACGCCCGAGCCCGCGACGACGACGACGATGAAGACGAAGAAGATGAAGAAGATGAAGATGTCGGCCCGTTCTCAGGACCTCCTTCGTCGCCTGCGTTTGTTGTAGCACTTGCTGCAGCTGCTGAAGCAGCGGGCGTGGTGCTAGCCGCAGCCCGGCGGGTAGGGCGAGCGGTGCGAGTGCGAGATGGCGCAGCAGCAGCGCTTGGGGCCTCAGCAATAGCAGGAGCAGCACTAGGAAGAGCTGCCGTAAGAGCATCAGCAGCTGATGGGCCAGTTGTATCTACATCCATCGCATTCGAGCTCTCTCCTGCTGAAGATGAGCCGCCTGACGCCTGCATCTGGTCTAGTTGAGACGATCCCAATATCAGCGTGGAGGCATCCGCGTCAGTTGGTGCCGAATCCCCGAAAGGAAACGCCAATAGGGGATCAGTAGCAGCAGTGCCCATAGCTGAGCCTGCTGTGGCGTCTACCGCTGCCGCTGTAGCGCTAGCTGCAACTTCCTCGGCCCCTCCTGCCGCCGCCGTTGTAGTTGCCTCGGCAGAAGTGGCAGAAGTGTTACTTCCCGACAGATCTGGAGCCATGAGTGAGGCCACGTGTGCATCCGCATCTTCAGAAGCACCTCCTGTTGGCAGACCTGGCGCTTCGGGTGAGGCCAGCGCTGCAGCCAGGGCGGCGGAAGGCGGGGCGGGCGCAGGCGCAGGCGGTGCGCGCGCTGGAGGGCGGCCGGTGTACGGGTGGCTCAACATGTAGTCCACTAAAATGCTCGACTGGTTGGTGCTCAGCGTGCGCATCGCTTCTTCAGCGTGGGCCCGCGTGAAGCCCATCGCCACCAAGTTCGTGGCAGTTCCAGGGTCCGGCACAAATGCAGCTCGAGCAGCTGCCAACGCAGCGCGCGCTCGGGCCGCAGGTCCTCCGTAGCCTTCCGGGGACAATGCAGCAGCTCCACCGCTGCCACCCGCTGCCATGGCTGCTGCGGCGGCGGCGGCGCCACTGCTGCTGCCCGCGGCGGCGCCGCGTTCCATGAGGTGAGCAGCATGCGCGCGGGCTGCCGCGGAGAGCCGGAGCGTGGCGTCGCTGCCTTCGGGCATCAATCCCTGTCGCCGCAAATGCTCCATGAAGCTTGCCGCTCGACCGCCCGCGGTCCGCGCAGACGCTAGCGCCGCCGCAGCAGACGATTCACGCCCGGAGCCGTCTCCAGCGGCGCTGGTGTCTTTGTAGATGGTGTCTGGATCGATGGTGGCCGCTGTGGCAAGGCTGGTGAGCAGATGCCGCACGACGCTGAGGAGGGTCGCGAGCGACTCGACAGGCAGCAAGCCCAGTAAGCACGACGACGACGAAGCAGCATTTCCGGCTGCTTCTGCTGCCTCACTTGGCATTGACGAAGCTCGGAGCAGTGGCAGCAGCGCCATCGCCAAGTCCGCATGCAGGGACGCGGCAAAGAGCGGCGCAGAGAATGGCGCACTCTTGCCACTGCTCGACACCACAAGGTTGCCTTCATCGTCATCGCCGATGTCACCGTGGCTGCCGCTGCTGCTGTAGTCGTACACCAAAGCGGAATTTCCCGAGGACGAGGCCACGCGAGCGAGCAGTTGAGGCCGAGACGCCAGCCTCGCCACGAGGTTGAGCCCCGCCGTTAAGGCCGCAGCACCTGGCCGCACGGCTTTCGACGTCTCCGCCACTGCCGCTGTCGGCTGCCTTGATTGTGGATGGTTTCTAGGCAATGAAGCGCCTGAGTGGTCGGCTTGCTGGTACCGCTGCACTTCGGACTGCAAGGTGAGGTTGAGCGCGCTCGTGACCATGTGAATCAAGGCTGGTGTGCCGCCAGTGCGGTGGAAATGCACTGCCAGCACGGGATTCAAAAGCTCGCGGCCGTCGCGCCGCTCGTCGAAGAGCGAGGACCCGATGAGCTCGATTGCTCCCTGAAGTCGAGCACTTCGGGCTGAGGTAGCAGCTTCGCTTGCTGCATCGGCATTCATTCCGTCAGATAGTGCTAGTGGTAACAACAGTTCCATAGCCGCTGGAGCCGCTGGAGCTGCTGCTGCTAAAGACGACGGCGAAGAAGCAGCAGCTTTGCCTTTGCCCTTGTTCTTGGCCTTGGAGGCGGTTGGACTAGGAACAAGAGCGGTTGACGACGGAACGTTCTTGATGTCATCGCCGCTGCTAGACGTGTTTAAGGTATCGCTGCAATGCTGCAATAGCGCGCGCGTGACAAACGTTGCCAGCGGCGCGAGTTCCGGCTGCCGCGGCACCGGTGGCAGAGGGCCATCCGCTGCTAAGCGAGAGGGCGGAGGAGTTCCCCGCGCTGAGGCCACGGCGGGCATGGCTGCCACCCGCGCCAGCACCCGCAGCAGCGTGCGGTATGGGGTGTGAAGCGAGCGCCGCAGCACGCGTGCTCCAGCACCGCGGAGTGAAGTGACTTTTGGGGTGGGCGGTGTGTATTTAGGGCTGTTTTTGGAGCGCACTCCTGCAGCAGCGCCTTCACTTGAAGGAGGAACAGCGCTAGATGCGTTCTCACTGCTACCACTTCCATCCCTGTCTTCTTCCAACTCTTCCGCCCAAATGTCCAACCCCAAGTCGCTGAGAGCCGTTTCCAATGCAGACGCTTCTTCGCTATTCCCGTTCGTAGCTCCCGTATCAGCCGTCGCTGCTGCAGCTCCTGCATCAGTTCGGGTACTGCTGCTGCTGCTTCCGGAGTCAACGGCACGACCGCCGAAGTCCAAGATCTCAGCAATGGGCTCGCGGCTGGACGAGCGCACGGTGTCGGAAATCCAGCCTGACGGAACGCGGTAGCGCAGCACCTGTAAGACAAGGAAGAAGAAGACACAATGAAAAAAGGTAGATAAGAATTTGTTACGAGTACTCTTACTGTAGAGAGCGAGAGAGAGATCTGCAAGTGTAAGATTATGAAGTGTCACATCATTTCGTCAGACCCCAGAAAAGAAGGAGAAAGCAATAAATAATTCCACAAAGCTTCGATGGCACCTTTTTCAACCTCTCAACCTCTCCCACACCAGCTGCCTCGTCTTTTTACCTGGCTCACAGCGCGCCGCTCCGTCGCCCAAAGCACGGTGCCCATTTCACGCGTGTCCACCGTCGCGCAAGTGTCAATTTCCGGCCCGTCCCGCACCACCGCGCCGTGCGCGCACACTACATGTAGCAAAAACCCCGACGGTTCCGGCCACGGCGCACGTCCGTTGCCTTCGTATCCTCCTGATGGCTGTGGCGTGCCTCGGCCTTTACTCGATGCCTTGCCACTTTTGCCTCCTCTTCCTCCACCTTCTAGCGAAAGAGAACCACCAGCAGCAGCAGCAGCATTAGCAGCTGCACTATGGCGCACATTTTCAAGGGCGTCCGCTCGGTTGGCTTCCTTCATGGCCCCCAAATGCAAGCCAGCACAGCGCAGCAGCCCCCGCGCGTCGCTCAGCTCTTTGCACCAGCTCCAGTCCCCAGGCCCGCCGGGCACGACCGCAGCCGCCGCGGCTGCCGAGGCTCCCCCGGGCGGGCGCGCAGCTGCTCGCGCCAGGCAAGCTTTGGTGGCCAACACCACATTGGTGAGGGCGGTGCCAACCAGAGCTACTTGCCTCAAAAAGGCCGCGTACGCTAGAAGCAACGGCGGCAGAGGCTCTCCCTTCCTGCTGGCAGCGCCTACCGCATCAGCGACACCACCACTTTCACCTTCGGTAGCTGGTTGGTTGGAATCAGGAGGTGCGGCAGCTGCTGTTTCTTTCTGCTTCTTCTTCGGGCTTTTCTTTGGCCGGCCAGGCTGACTTGATGAAGCTTCGCTTCCAGGAGCAGTGCCACTTGTCGAGAAGGATGAAGTCGGCAGCAAATGCAATGGCACTGCTGGCGCGCAGTCCAAAATGCTCGATAGGTCGATGACGTCACCACTTCCTACAGCTGCTGCTGCTGCTGCTGGCGCTGACGTAGAAGTAGTGGCAGCAGCGGCTGTGGTGCTCTTGGAAGTGCCTTTTTGTCCACGCACAGACTTCGACGCAGGTACATTGTCGGCTTTCTTGGTCCGTTTTTGGTCCTTTTCCCTGCCATTAGATGCAGCCGTTCCCTCGGTTTCTGAAGACGTCGTTGGCTGAGAGGAAAGACCCTCTACGCTGCCGGCTGCCGCTGCAGCGGCCTCCGTTACCCGATCCGACACCACGGCGCACCCATCGTTGAAATCGTACGCGTTGAGAGCAGCGAGACGCGGCTCCGCCATAGCCGCCTCACGAAGGGCATTGGTCGCAACTCCGAGGGCGTCGACTTCTTCTTCCAGGGACGTCAGCGCAACTCTGAGAAGCTTGTGCGCGCACTGGCAGTGCACTGAATTGCCCAGCTGTTTCATGGCTTGGCCCATGCTTCGACCCGTGTGGTAATTGGCCAGCGGCGCGACGGCTAGACCGCCGCCGCTGCTGCTGCTGCCGTCCCCAAGGTTACCTTTGGCCGTCGCAGCGGACGCGTGCGCAAGGAGAGCGCGGCCGGTGGGCAGGGAATGCTTGAAGAGCGACAACAGCGTCGTCAGACCGTCCGCGGCCAAGAACGGCTCCAGGGCTTCGAGGTGCTGCGGCAGGGTGGCTCCCGCCAGTTCCGCCAAATTGCCCACCTGCTGGCTCGCGAGCGCGCGGGCTTCGGCCGCTGCCGCCACCCCCCACTTTTCAGCTGCTTTCACCTCCACGGGGGTTGTAGTACTACCAGAACTACTAGTGGTTGCGCCAAGTGCGCTGGCAGCTTCGGCTGCTTCTCGCTGGGTGGCGCTGGCCTCGAGCTCTGCCTGCACTTGCTTCAAGCTGTCCACCAGGGCTCTGGCCCAGGCCCCTCGCAGGGAAGGCTGGTAGTGCAGCAAGTCGGCGACGCCGCGGCCGACCACCAAGGCAGCTTCCCCGACGCCAGCAGCCCCCTTGAGGTGCGGCAAAGCATAAGCCGGGTGAGTGAAGAGCGCGAGCAAGCTCGGAAAGGGTACGTGCGCCATCACTTTGGCCGCGCCGTCGGAGGTCAAGCTCAGCACGTGTAAAATGCCGGGAATCACCGACACCAGCTCAGCCGACGCCGGAATGCGGGGCACTCCCATTCGCACTAGCGGCGGTTCAGGCGGTGGCGATGCTGCGCCTTTGCCACGGCGAGGAGGAGGAGGAGGAGGAGGTGCGGGGTCAAGGGCATGCTGCGGTACTTCTACGGGAGACGGAGCAAGGGCGTCAAGGAGAGAAGCGCCGAGGCCGCACGAGTGCACGTAGGCCAGGGACTGCGGGTCGCTGTTCACCACATGCTCCACGACCTGCGCAACCATCGCCAGCACTTTGCCCTGAAACGGGCACCACGGTGCCACGGTTGCTTCCGGACTGGTGGTGGACACGAGCGCAGTCACCGTAGTGCTGCTACTACTGTTGCTGCTGTCAGAGAAGCGCTGACCGTGGCATTGCTTGATAATGGCGTCCAAAGCACCGCTCAAGAGGCCACCGCGCAACTGGGCCCCGCCACCGCTGCTGCCCTGGGTTTGGAACGAGCAGGCCAGCGCAGAGACGAGCGCCATCACGAACTCTTGCTCGGTGCCGGAAGGCCGCCGGTGAAACGGCAACGGCTGAGTGGAAATGCCGGCCAACTCGGCGGCTGACGGTGACGGTGCAGTCGCCGCGGTTACCGCCGCTGGTTCCGAGCCATCTGTAGCGTCAGTCGCCATAGCGTTAGCGTCTGCGACCTCTGTAGTCGCTGCAGCGGCTGTACTGCCAGCGTCCTCTTCAGCTGCCGTAGCGGTGGCGAGATTAGCGGCAGTAGTCGATGCAGCAGCGGCAGCAGCAGCCGCACCTCGCGGTGATGTTCTCGTGGAGCCACTCCGACCAATCTCCGGAGAAGCACGGGCATCCCGGCGATTCCTCTTGGGCGGCCGCGGTTCCTCCTCGGCTGCCCGGCCATCTTCTGAAGCGACGGCTGCATCCTTGTCCTCGTCAACAGTCGCAGACAGTCCCTGCTCTGGAAGAGGTGTGGGGTTTACGCCTGGCGCACAGATCGCTTGTACTTCTGCGTGTAAGCGTCCACAGAGCACGTCCGCACCACCAAGATCGTTGAAAGCCGTGGCAGCGGTCGGGTGGCATGCTAGCAGCGCTTCCAGCACTTGTCCCACTTGCACCAGCACTGAAGTGAGCGCAGGGTGCCGAAACGACACCAGGTTGCTTGCGGGCGACGCTGCTGCTGCTGCTGCTGCTGCTGCTGTAGTCTCTGCAGCTGCTGTGGTTGCACCAGGAGGAGTAGGAGAAGTGCTGGCGGCTCCACTGCTGCTGCTGCCACTGCTGCTGAGGCTAGTGGTAGAGGTTGCTACTACAGCAGTGGTGGTAGCTTGAGCAGAAGCAGGCAGGGCGAGCACCGAGAGCAGAGCCGGCACGAGGCCGCACTCGCTGAGAAACGACCCGCCACTGCCGCCCTGCGCCTGCTGCTGCACCACTACGCTCAAGAGCGTCAGCAGCGCACTGCTCCATTCCAGCTCGTCCTCGCTCAAGTCTCCGCTAGAGCCGTCTCCGTTGCCGCTGATAGTATCGCTGTCGTCACTTAGGCCATTGCTGCTACTGTAGCTAGTACCGTCGCCATCGCCAATGTTTTCTCCACATTCGCCACTCGTGCCAAGGCCAGCAGACCGTCTCCTCGGCCCACTTCGCTCTGAACGCGCCAGTGATGACGATGGTGCCGCTTTCTTCCTGCGTGGGCTGTCCGAAGCTGCCCTGCTGCGCGCCGTGCTGGCCTCTTTTTCTTCTTCCATTTGCTCTGTTTCTCGGGCGCGGCGAGCAGCCTTCACAAAGGCTAACCCCACGGCGAGATCAGCTTCTGAGCCCGGCGAGGACTGCCCACTTGACAACAACCCTCCACTAAACATCCGGCCTTCGTCCATGCCGAGCGGTCCACTGGGAGATCTCAGCTCTCGCCGTTGAAAGTCGGAAACACTGCCACCGCCACTGCTGTTGCTGCTGCTACTCGTGCCCTGAGAGGTCAAGCGGCCAATACACTTGCGCAGGAGCGTGGGCAAGACCCCATTGTACTGCCCCCTCGCGATGCCGAGAGCCAAGTCAACGTTCACATGCCGTGCAGCGGCCAACCCCGCGCCACCTTCGCGCCTAGCCAGGAGCGCGGCGAGCACTTCGAGCGCGAGGGCCTGCAGGCGCAGAGGCACGCTGCTCTTGCCAACGTTGCCGCTGCTGCCATTGTTACTTCTCACGAGCTCACTGCTACTACCGCCACCGCCGCCACCAGCAGCCAGCGGTTGCGGTGCTCTCGCCACGTTGGGCGCTCTGCCGCTCACCAGGTCCACCAACTCGTGCGTGAGCTCCGGCTGCCCCTGCAGAAACGCCTCCAGCACGCCCTTGCCGGTGCCGTGGCAGCCCAGCAAGGCCAAGAGCGCGTGCAAGCGCCGTCGCACTGCTTTCCGCCGTGACCCCACGCTGCTCTTGCGGCCGCTCCCGAAACTCCCGCAGAGCCTCATGCGGGCCAAGAGCTCAAACTGCGTCAGGGGAGGCAGCACACGGTGCTCTGCGACGAGTTCAGCCCACACCTTGGCAAAGCCTTCGCCTCCGTTGCTCCCAAATCCTTCTTCCTCGTTGGTAGCCGCATTAGCCGCGGCCACTCGGGCATGAAGCTCCGAGGCGGGCAGGTAAATGCGCTTCACACCACGATCATCGCCGGACATGCCGTTGCTGCCGCTACTACTACTACTGGTGCTGCTGCTGGCAGTGTTGCTTTCAGCTAGTGCGGTGTTCGAGGAGGAAGGCGTTGCAGCAGCAGCGTCGGCGTCGAAGTACTCGAAAACGAGGTCGCCAGGCGTAGCGGTGCAAAGGTCAGCAGCAGCTACACACGTAGCCATGCCCAGGCCCTAGAAAGAGTCACGCCAACATCGAAAAGCAACAACAGAAGAACGAGAATACGACAGATATAAGAGTCGTCTAGGCGTATTCGAGGAAAAAGCCCTGTGGTGTGTGCACGAATTCAGAAATTCAGATGTTAACACTCAATCGTACCTGGCTGCGGTCTGACCACCCTTGTGCGAGGGCTAGTAGTTTGAAAGCTAACGGGTCGCCTAGCTTGTGGCTTGGCCCTTGCGGCTCCATTTGGAGCCTGTAACGGTAGAAGCAAAATCCGCCACCACATACATTCCCACGCCAAAAAAATAAGGGACAGAAAAGGTTACGATCGTATGACGAACGTAAGATTCGCAAGAGATGCAATCGCATAGAGACGTATCGATCGCAATTGCCTTTCTACTAACAAGTTGCTGCTCACCCAAAACAATCTTTCGACTCAACAAAAATGCGCGCAAGTTTACCACACGCAAAAGTATGAATTACACGCACCGAGAAGGCGACACCGCGGCGGCGAGGCACGAGAGGGCAGCAGCAGAGAGTTCGTCATCGCATGCCCCCAGTAAATTGCTCAAGTGCTCGACGGAGTTGTAAAGCTGCTTGCTAAGCGCTCGGCTCAGTAATCCTGCAGTGAACTTCAGCACTGACAAAGCAACGGCATACGCCTCCGCCCGCGAAGCCTGTGTGTCGAATTACAGAGTACAACAAAGGGCGGCAGACAAACAAATCGAAAGAGTATGAACGAGTCACAGTAGAAATAGAATAGACATTTGCTGTGGATGCACGTAAGGTGCAAGAGTGTGTTTCTTTAAGTCCCTATTGATAGCATTTCTGTTTCGGCGACACCCTGGAGACCCTACCCCCCTTCTGACACTCCACTCGGAACAACATGAAAAAATGAACGATGCCGTCCTCACGAATCACTCAGGAATTTCATTGACTTGCTAGCTTAATTTCATTCCAATGCAGGTGGATGAGAGGCACGATCCAAGGGCAATTCTTTTGAGTAGGAGCTGTCACCTGTGAAATGGCGTCAGCGATACGCTGAGCTTCAGCTGCCACTGGTCTAGGCTTCGGAGGGCCTTCAGCGTCCCAGAGCGCCACCAAACTTGGGTGGGCGCGTAGCACAGCTTCTAAGCAACTGTCCAGGACATTGAGTACTTTCACCCAAGCCCCGTCGTTCAGGTCCACTACCTCTCGCTGGAGAGCTGTCTTCGGTACACGCAGAGCTTGAACCAGTTCCGGCAGGGTAGCTGCCGCGCAGATCGCCGAGCCCCACTGAGTCTAAACATGAAAAGAGCAGTGGCAAGTATTAGGAATCAGTAAAGAGGCTAATTTTTCATGAGTGCTCCGTCATACCTGCTTCTCTAGATGCGTGGAATTCTCCATTTTATTCGAGCCAGCCGAGTTCCTGCATGCACGGGCTGGCATAAACATTTCAACCCAGATAAAAAATAGTGTTTGTAACACTGTTTGGGGCGATTTGGAAAAAAACTGGTGTTTTAAACACCCCCCAGCCGCCAGGGAGTCAATAAGACCAATTTTCCCCGATAGCCCTCTTGGGAAGAGGTTAAAAAGCCTTCAGCTGCTGTGCTGTCGCTTGTGTGTAGCGAGCGCAACGTTTGATTCAAGATGAAAGGACAGCTCTATGACGACTATGACCGTATGAGTCGCTCGGCCTCCCGACTCACTGGTCAAAACGTAAGAGGACTTCTTCCTATTTACGATTTTGACTTGCGCGCAACGCACGCGCGTACACTTCTGCCCGCAGCACTGGCTTCTGTGTCATTTGGTAGGGATGGCTCAACCCATATATATGGGGAACCCGTATATACTGTTGATGTGAGAACAGTGGGGTTTGTAGTCTCCTTTAGGAGCTGCAGAGCTATACAGGGAGGGTTCCTGTTGTTGGTGATGCATTGCTCTTACCTCGTTAGCGAACAGGAACCCTCCCTGTATAGCTCTGCAGCTCCTAAAGGAGACTACAAACCCCACTGTTCTCACATCAACATATACGAGTATATACTGCATATACCGTAGGTCACTTTTCCATCTATACGGGTCCACAGGTCCCGTATAGAAGGTTTCTCAATGGCGAACACGGTGTACACGGTGTCTGGCGCGAGCT
>Ga0307930_1003328_pt1 | contig 11865 bp, 7 predicted proteins | sample OrgLakmetageno46_FD_203161 | JGI IMG/M metagenome (GOLD analysis project Ga0307930, IMG submission 203161) | Saline water microbial communities from Organic Lake, Antarctica - #46 | ecosystem: Environmental > Aquatic > Non-marine Saline and Alkaline > Saline | place: Antarctica: Organic Lake... | reverse complement strand
CACAACCTAGCATCAAAGCACAGACACAAGACAATACATCAAGTCAAGCAACCTAGCACCGAAGCACAAACACAACACAATACATCAAACCACGCAACCTAGCATCGAAGCACAAACACAATACAATACATCAAGTCAAGCAACCTAGCATCGAAGCACAGACAAAATCCATTACATCAAGTCAAGCAGCCTAGCATCGAAGCACAAACACAACACAATACATCAAACCACGCAACCTAGCATCGAAGCAGGGAAGCGCAACAGTAATCTAGCCGCGCAACCTAGCATCAAAGCACAGACACAATACAATACATCAAGTCAAGCAACCTAGCATCGAAACTCAGACACAAGACAATACATCAAGTCAAGCAGCCTAGCATCGAAGCACAATCACAACACAATACATCAAGTCAAGCAACCTAGCATCGAAGCAGGGAAGCGAAAAAGTAATCTAGCCGCGCAACCGAGCATCGAAGCACAGACACAATACAATACATCAAGTCAATCAACCTAGCATCGAAGCTCAGACACAATACAATACATCAAGTCAAGCAACCTAGCATCGAAGCACAAACACTACACAATACATCAAACCACGCAACCTTGAATCGAAGCAGGGAAGCGCAACAGTAATCTAGCCACGGAACCTAGCACCGAAGCACGGAAGAGTAAAAGTCATCTAGAGAACGCAAGGCACTAGTAATAAAATGTCATCGAAGCGGTCAAGCAAGCCCAATAAAGTAAAGAAATCAAACTATGTACTTTACTGTCAACAGTGTCTCACGCACCCTAAGAACCATTAGTATCTACGAGCTCATTGAAATAGCACAAGACATGGAAGTTACCGTGGGAGGAGAGCACCTGACAGGAGTAATCCAGCAAGTGCTTCTAGCATTATAAAACAGACAAAGGCAGCCACAAAACACCCAGCCACGTGTCCATTCACACGCACAGTGCCCCAGTTCGCGCCATAATTATATTGGAAGTCAACTGAAAATGAGATTCTTGCCTTTCATATATCTGATTTGGTTTTTCTTGCCTTTCATATTTCCCTCCAGTATCCTGTAACAGAAGCAGAACCTAAGACAGAAACTGTAGACATCATACTACTGTTGTGCGAAATAAGCAGATAAGCAGGATAGATAGGGAAAATCCTGTGTGCCCGATGCTGCCCGACTAGACGAGTGAAACGGTGGATCCAACAATGGAAAAATCGAAGCTCTTTCAGAATCAGGCTTGGGAGGATAGCACCTTGTGTCATATTTGTTACGAACCGTTTGATGTAGTTGATCTATCAAAAGCGGAGCGAGCACCCATCACTGCGCCGTGCTGCGGCCAAACTGCCTGCCGGAAGTGCATCAATAGTTTTTTTGCCGCAAAACAAGAAGCGATCACCAATCGTATCAAATTCTTCCCTTGTTTGCTTTGCAATAGCGAAAAATCCTTCCATAAAGAAAAGCTGCCAGCACCTCACCTAGGATATGTAGCGTTGATTGCTGCGGTTCGAAACTTTCAATCCGAAATCCAGCGCCTGTCACTCGAGGTATCAACTTCGTCAAAAGCCGCACTTGATGCGCAAGACTCTGTGGAAAAATTGATAGGTGAGCTTAAAACAGAAAAGGTGCACCTCGAGAATGAATTGTCCTTAACTATCTTGAAGTTTGCTGCCGAGGCGCGCGTAATTGCTCTGGAACGAGATGAAGCTCTGGAGGCCAAGCAGCGCCTCGAAGAAGAGATTGGGCTACTGTCTGCGAGATTGCGACCAATTTCGCGAGAGTTTTCCAGCAGCAATCAGGCCCGTGATCGCTTACAACAAGCACCAGAAGTTGGCGCCAATAGTTACATGGAAGTGCATTTGACGAGTGCTGAAGACGTGGCTCAGCTCGACAGGTAGGAAAAAGAAAGGCAGCATGTGACACAACTGGTGGAACAAACGGAGATCGAAAGTTTGACAAGAGACGAAGAAGCAGAATCTAATTGAGATGTTGCTATGAAGCTTATCTATTGTTTGCAGGAGTGTACAGTAGTAAGAGAGAAGAGAGAGAGGCAGTGGGAACTATAACCCCGCGTGGGTTTCTACAATCATCATTCTTCCGTGCACTGACTCAATTTGAATTCAGACATAAATTTAACCTCCCGTCAGGTTTACTTCCTCTTTGAACGATATCGTGCCCACATCCGGTTGTGGCTACACGGTGCGCATCCGCAGGGAAGCCGAGGTGTGGCAAATGCTGGCAACCATAGAGGTTGAGCTAGGGGTGCCCATTGAACGGATGCGGTTGTGGAAACTCAAACGGCGACACAACCATACCAGAAGGCCTATGGGCTGCCTGCAAGCCAAAAATTTGATGGACGTTGTCGCCAGAAAATATGCTAGTAGGCACAATGGGCGCTGCGCCTTTTACATAGAGGTGTGAGCTAAATCGAGTACACGCACGTATGCACGCACACGCATCCACACACCCTAGTAGGATGAAGCCTGTTTTCAATTTCCTCTGCCGAAATTTTACTAATTGTGCATTTTTATGTGATTTGCTCCTTCCATCCTTTTGTGCCGTATTTTACCATCACCATCAACAAACACAACCATCAGGTGCTGCCCGTGGAGTGCTCCGATGGGGGCAACATGGAGCTCTTAAATCCTGACGCACCTTTCACGGGCCTTCAACCATTTCCTCCGAACCCTCTGTGTAGCCTGCCCAAATTCGTGGACGCAGTCGAGGAGAGAAGCTGCTCTTCGACTGCTGCTGCATCACATCGAGAAATGACGAAAAGCCGCGAAGAAGAGCTTTACGATCCGAAGAATCGATGTATGGAGATCCGGAAGCTAGCACAAAAATTTACGGATTTTGATCTTGGTCCCACGCACGGACTGATTTTCGTGAAGTTTTACAACCCCGACTATGTGCGAGCATTGCACGGTGGAGACGGCCACGGAGAAGGGGGTTTCCTGTTGCCCAGGAGTGGTACTCGACCGTACAATGAGCGTGAATTAGTGTTCTTGGGATCGGCCCTAGTGAGACTCGACGCGATCGCCAAGCTGGTGATTCCTCGAGTGTGCGCTGCCCTTCTCGGAAGAGCTTCTCTCTTGGAATCCCCGCTGTTGCGCTTAATGGAATCGATCGAGTTTGAAAACGTGCAGCCACTGGGTAAAGGTACTTTAACGGATTGCAAGCTCAATGATGGTGACATCATATGCTGTCAGAAACAAAGTGATGTCACAACGGTATTTGTGCTTATGGATGATGATGAGGGAGCATTGGAAGAGGAAAACTGCAACCAAAATAGCACATGTTTTGTTACTCCATCAGCTCCAGGAATTGCCATAGCGCTGCCTCGGAAGGTGAGAGATCGATAAATGTTTTTTTTTTTCGTTGCTTTTAGTCTCAAATAGTGAGCAGGTGTTCACCGGTGCTTCTTTTCGCCCTTCTCTTTTCTTAGGGTAACATTAATCCATTGATGTAATTCCCACCTTCATTAGTCAATGTGCGTGTTCTTTGCACCACCTGTATCGCATCCCTTTCTCGTGCAGGTCGAGGATTACTTTAAATATCGTGTGCATCGCCGCATTCTTCGCTTTTACCCCAAGTCTTCCCAGCAGCCTCAAGTGGTTGACTCGTCTTTATTGCCACCTGTTGCAGTTGGTCGCATAAATGGCCACGATGTGAACGACGAGCCTCCTAATTTAGCAACGGCAGCAGCAGCGACGTATGGAGAAATTGGTGGCTTTGCATTGGGTGTGACAAGAGGCTTTGAGCTGGAATTGTCGTCGATGATGACTGTTGAACAGGTACGTGGTGGCAAAGCGTATTGTACTTGCTCTTCTTTCTTTGAACCCTTGGCAACACGATTACAATCAAACCACCGCAAAATACTTTGAGACACAAAAGAATGCATAACATATCGATATGACATTGCCGAACCACCAATCACAGGTGCTCACTGCTCTTGCCAATGCCATCGGTTTTAGTGAACCACTGAGGTTGAAGTTGTGGGGCGTGAATTGTGAAGGTGACACGCCACAACCGTCACATTTCCCTTACAACATAACCGTACATTCCTTGAACAAGAACGCTTTTGATGGGCACGGACTGAGGCTAGGGGGTGCCGAGGTGTATGGCAGCAGCGGTGTTCTGTTTTACGAGGTGGTTCCCTACAGCCTTCTCGAATTACGTGACAACGTTGTTGTGGAACTCGAGGTGATACTTTCCTTTTGCCACAATCATCTTAGGATTTGTCTCTTGATAGGTAGTTATATTCATCCCTTAGCTTGTTGTCCTGTTTGTCTTCCTCCTGCATTCCTCTGATGCGCTCTGATTCTGTACATTTCCATCTTAGGTGGCGCATCACCATTGGGCATGGGTGGCCGGCACATGTGCAAACGACAAGGGCCTCGGCACTCCTTCTGATGTCCCAACAGAGAATGTCGCTCCTCTCTGGCCAGATGCACCTCTTTCTTATCCTCCTTTACGCAATTGTAGTGGGGTTGAGGCTGCATCGGAGGATGAGAATGGGAGTAGCAGCAGCAGTATTAGCGGGCCTCTCTCTCCAGCACTGCTACTGCCAGGGAATCGTGGTGACGATCGGATTGATGATGAACTGTCGAGAATCCGAGAAGTGGACGGCGGTAAGCGTGTGATAACCAAATTCGATCCTGTAGGGGGCACCTGCAGCATCACCTTTCTAGTGCCACGGGGTTCGACAGTGAAGGATGTAGCCGAATCTGCAAGGCGATTGCTTCGGGTCCCTCTATTCTACGAAGTTCGGCTCAATGAAGTGCGTTCATGCTCTCAGTCACTCATTCACACTCACACCCATAAGTATCTACGCAAAATCTCTCGCTTTTCTTCGTCCCTCTTTCTTTCTTCCCCTTATACCTCACTATCATTATTGGTGATAGTTTGTTTCTTTATGGTACTCCTTTTATAATTTGGCGAACCTATTTTCGACCTTCACACCATTCAACTCCAACCCCTCTCGGGGTACCATTTCAGGTGGATCGGATGCGAGTTGTGCATACGTTCCAGGAAAATAAACCTGTCGCGGATATTGCTCGGTCGCCGCTAAATTTGGCTAATTATACGTTTCCAATCCGGCAACGTGCCATCGTGAAGACAGCCCTGGAGTTCGAGTATGACGCCGGATTAAGGATGGCTGCAACTGATTCGAAGTTGATTCAAGTGGTTGTGTTCAGTCTAACGCAAGAAGCCGACAGGAAACGAAAGCAGAATATGGCAGCGGAAAAAGAAGATACAGTAAGATGGGACGCAAACATTCATGGTATTGGGCACTTGACCTACATAACCCCACACGATGACTTCTACAGCGTTCGCAGCCGTGTTCTTGACCGTGTTCCGATGCACTTTCGTGAATTCATGACCTATTCCTCGAGCCGCCCTGCAATCATTTACGACGACGGAAAAGCTGTCTTTCTGAAGCCCTCGGAAAAATTGCGGTGGGAAAAAGATGACGAAATTTCGACAAGTCAGCTCTATGCACGTGTGGTGAGAAGAAAACTGTGAATGAGAGAAAGTACAAGGAATACTTAGTGAGCAGGATTGTAGAGAGCAAATGGTATTTCAAGCGCCGCTTCCCTTTTTAATTGGAAGGCCAGCTTCTAGAATGACTTCGTTTTCCCGCTCTCTTTATGCTCAAGAAACTTCGTTTCTTTTCACTGCCATACTCAGTAATCTCCTCGTCGTCGAAAATTTCGTTTTACACCACAGGGGCACATTATCGACAGCCAACTCGACATGGCGTACACAAAGCGCCCTACTTTGGGCTTTGAAATTCCGGACTTCGAAATGGAGAGAAGAGCAAAGAAGATTTGCCGTCTTGAGGAACGCATTCGGCACTCGGACTAGATCCACAACCATTCTGCATTTTTTAGCTCCGGAATGAGACAGCGCCTGGCAATCTGACTCCGTTACGAAAAATAGGAAAGCGGAATTCAAGAGCATTGTCTTTTGGTACATCAAAGAATGCGGAATTATACGGAAGCCGCCGCGAGTACGCTGTGCGACGCGGTAATAGTTCAAATGGCCATCTCTGTCGTCTGCTAGGTTTTCGCAAAGCGAACATCACACTGTGGTGTCCTTCAGCCATCAGGCATCAAAAGTTTTGCGATTCGAGTGAGTCTGCTGTCTCCACTTCGGCCTGTCCTTGGCAATGGCGATGTGGCAATCCACTCATTAATCCCCTTTGCAATTGAAACTATCCATGATTATTTAATTATGTGTTTCGACTTGGTTTAATTTAGTTCAGTCAAGTTTCGTATTTTCTCCTCCAAAAACAATACAATGCAAGTTTTTTTATGCACAAATACTGATAATCGAAATTCCAGAAAAACTCATATTCCTTAAGTTCACGTGCATTCGGCCATTGCATGTTGCTATGCCGGTTGTCGGACTGGGTTTAATGACCCAATATCTCACTAGCCAGTTCATCACACTGGTATTTTTAGGTAAAATATTAACGCAAACCACGAAGCGCCAGATTTAAATTTAAAGAGCCGACAAGAAGTGAAGTGGCCATATTACACTTCATGGAAGCACCTTCCCCAGCAGACAAGCGGCTTTCTATACAACTTACTTTTCGGAAGCCAAAGCCATAACCAAGCTGAAGTTTTTATACAAATTTGGTCATATAAATGCCCGAGGATGGGCGACTCAACTTCTGGGTCCCTTCAGGGACTTCGTAGTCACAGCCTGCAGCATTACAGCTAAGTGACCCACACTTCGTTAGCAAGAAAGACGACGACAGGCAGTGCTGTGATCGGCTGGCACCCGGCGTCCGAGAAAAACATTGACACGACGCCCTTCTGAAGCAAAATTAGCTCAGAGAAATGCCTCGTGGACCTGGGACGGGACACACGAACTAGAACTCAGTCCCGTCGAAGTGTTCGGGGGAACGACGCCAGATGGGGCCTAAAGTGATCTTCTGGAGTGAATTTGCTAGCGCATATGTAGCTTAAGTGCATTTTTTAATGTATCTTTGTGACTACTGTGAACTTACTTTTTTTGTTTTTGGGAGAGTATAAAATAGACTTGACTATAGTAGTAAGTAGTAATCCCATCTGCGGATGTGAAAGCGCGGGCCACTCCGGCCGATCATCACCACTACTACTTTACTTCTCTTTTGTTGTTGCTGTATTGCTTTGACTTCTGGCTGTTAGCCATCTGATTCCAGTTCTTTGGGTCCTCCAGGATCTCCGGGGCCCCCGAGGCCCGCATCGGAGCCCTCGGGTTATTTGCGAGTGGTCACGCAGTCGTCTTCAGTTGGCAAGCGTTCAGTATAACTCAGTGTTTTCTCGAGCTACAGCAGCTGAAAATTCCGTAAGGACGTAGTCGCTTGAATTAGGCATGCGCCTCGGATATTCCATGGGATCTTCAAATAGCCCTTCGCAGGGGACCCATAAGTGTCGCAGAATTCCGACAGAACCGCGTCCCAGCCCATAGTCGCATACAATAATTTCATGTAGTCCTGAAGTAGATGCAACTGAAATTTCCTGAATCAACTAGCCAGCTTCCGTAGCCGGCGCGTAAACACGATCTGTCGACCGTGCCTCCCTGCCTGTATGTCATACCAGGTAGCCAGGATCATAAAAAGTGAATTATACGCGCAAATTCGCCTGGTTAGCTCCATAGTTTGAGCTGTTTTGCTTTTTATCTCTGTACCTGTTAGCCTTTTATGAGACAGGCCCCGAAGGGCCGGGATTTGAAGGCTGAGAGGTAAAGAAGAAATACAAAGCAGCGTAAACTAGACCTAAGAAGCTAATCAGGCGCACATACCCGAGTGGCCATGGAAGTGATGATAGCGGTCCAAAGTGGCACGCTCCTCCGTGCGCTAAGAGTGCAGCTCAAAAGAAGAGTTTCCGTTCGCAGAGGAGGGGACTACAACGAAGTCCCTCAGGCGATCCAGAAGAAAAGACGTTCATCCCCGAGCAATTGCGTGACCCCATTTGCGTGCAAGCTTCTGTTTATCAATTCCGCCCCCTCGGAGCCTGTGTGTCAAAATGTGAGCCGTACTTACGTCGGTGTGCACGTGTACACAGAAAAGATACAATACGATACGGTACTGTACTGTAATTAGTACATGTACAGTACTTACGGGAGGGGTCAATTAAGGAAGTCGGAAGTCGTCAAGTCAGTGTTGAAAGTGCTGAGCAAATGAAAATGAATGAAGACTAAACAACGTCTTAGTCTTAGTACTCGCCACGTGTACTCATCAGTGGCCTCAGTGAGCACCAGTCCAGTCTTCTGTCATCTTAAATGGTGTCACGCTGGCCCTACTGTTTGAACATGCTAGCAGCGGACTATGCTTGTAAGTAAACTTTAAGCCACCAAATCATAACCCAACTTCTAGACAGGCTCTTCTCAGCTCACACCGCTGCCTGAGACGGTTCTGGCGGCGGGTCAAAAAATGGACAAAGATGGGCACCGAGCTTGGGAAGATTGCACCTTGTGTCATATTTGTTACGAACCGTTTGATGTAGTTGATCTATCAAAAGCGGAGCGAGCACCCATCACTGCACCGTGCTGCGGCCAAACTGCCTGCCGCAAGTGCATCAATAGCTTTCATGCCGCAAAACAAGAGGCGATCGCCAACCGTATCAAGTTCTTCCCATGTTTGCTCTGCAATAGTGAAAAGTCCTTACACAAAGACAAGCTGCCAGCACCTCACCTGGGATTCGTTGCATTGATTACTGCGTTTCAAAACTTCCAATCCGATATCCAGCGCCTGTCACTCGAGGTATCAACTTCATCAAAAGCCGCACTTGATGCGCAAGACTCTTTACAAAGATTGACGGGAGAGTTTGAAACAGAAAAGATGCGCCTCGAGAATGAATTGTCCTTAACTATCTTGAAGTTTGCTGCCGAGGCGCGCGTAATTGCTCTGGAAAGAGATGAAGCTCTGGAGGCCAAGCAGCGCCTCGAAGAAGAAATTGGAAAGATGTCTGCAAATACCCACTTTATTGCAGAAGAATTCGGTGCATTGAAACAGACTTGCACTCGTTTACGCAGCGAACTTGCGCAGTCTATTTCTGAGTGCTCAAAGTTCAAAAGAAAAGAGGAGTGTAAGTCCCACGAAGCTGAGTTTTGGGCTCATGAATTCAAACTGTTGGCGGCTGAAAATTTAAGGTTACGTAGCGAACAAACTGAGCACATATGCCGACCAGTATCCAATCCAGAGCGATCCTCGTTGGCTGAACGTGCTACTCCTCCATCGGTCGATGTTGTTGGCAACTCTGATTTAACAGACACCCCTCTTCCAAAGCAGTTGCCGCCGTCATTATTTGGAGGGCCTGATGCTACTTCGCCACCACAACCTCTCACGTCGCCCAATCCTAGCCGACTACAACCGCGGGCCCTGCTATCGCAAAATCGTGACGATTCATCAGAATCAACTTCAAGCGCTGGCGGCACTGACACCATCAACAAATCTGCCGCTCCTCCTTCGGATCCTAGTCTAATTTCTACAGCAACTGACCCCGCGAAAGTTAGCAAATTGAATGTTGATGCAAACTCCAGCGTTACTCCATCCCACATATCTAAGGGTAAAAAGGACGAGATGCTGAAGTATGCCGATGCATTACGACACTATTTGAATGGGATTCCTCGTAAAAGTATGTTCGTGGAAGCTGCTATGCACACTTCGTGTTCGGTAGGTTGTTTACCTGAGGGCACCTCGATCGAAGATATTGTGAAGACTTTTCCTGCTTCCTTTTATATACTGAAGCACGCGAGGAATTCGCGGAGAGATCAGGTTGTCTTGAGAAATTTGCCGCCCGAATCGTCCACAACACCGCCGGGGTCACCGTCGTTTGATGCATTGGAATCGAGCACTTGTCACGACGCACTTGCCGTAGACAACCTCAGTCACCACCAATCAAAAGTTGCACCCACAATTGATTTTGTTGATTTTTCTTCTGTGATAAATGGTGCAAGTAGTAATTGTCCAGACCAAATTAAGACTTTGCCGAGTCAATCTTTGCCGCCATCTTCTCCAGAATCTTTGCAGGTTCAACCGCCTCTTCATTCACCTCCACGAGATCTCAAGCGTAGCACAGCAATGCAAGAGGCTGCTGCTGCAACTACCCAAGTCCAATTGCCATTGGTTGTCCCCGAGTCGACCATAAGTGAGCAGTCCAATGGATCGGATATTGATGCTCTCGATGTTCAAAGTAGAAAAAGAAGTAAATCTGATTTGTCATTTCAATCTGCACTGGTCGGACAAGATATGGCTGTGGAACACAATACAGACCCACCAGCCTTAAAACGGGCCAAGAATGATATGCCGCCTCTGCATCAAAAATTTGTCAATGAATTGATTACAAATATTGAACAATTGATTGCAGTGTCTGGAGGGGAAATTATAGCAAGTCATTTCGAATCAGAGTACAACTTGTACTTCAAGGACTCTTTGAGGAGCTTCAAATCGTATTTTCCCGGTGTAAACCCAAAAGAAGTGCTCAAGTTTGCTGAAAGATCCGGTGCATGCCAACTGGTTATGAGAGGATCTGAACTTTATGTTATTCGTGCAAAGAGCGCAAAAGATGTGCCAATTCAACAGCGATTAGGGCAGCGACCCGTGTCGGTCCTTGACCGAGTGGGAGCGCAAATTCGAGTGGGTGAAACTGACGCGACTAATCTCAATGGAAATTCAGGGACGAAAGGAATGCTGGAAGATATTGAATTGTCAGGTGCTCACAGTTCTCAGTCTCAAAATCATAGTGACGTGCCGGGAACATCATCATCAGTTGGAAATGGAAGTGATCGATGTCGTTTTGAACAACGACTCGGAATTCCTGTGAACCAAGAACAAGCGCAAATTTCATCGAAAGATCCAGATATGAATGAACTCTTTGAGAATATGAGAACATTACTCACAACTGTGAAAGAAATCCGAGCAGACAAATTGAAGCAGTTGTATGATTCATGCTTTGCCACCGATGCTCAAAACCGAACATTTTGTTCGTTCTTTGGTCGTTATTATAAGATGAAGGTGGCTCTGGAACACATTAAAAATGCAGGAGTGTGTCGTCTTGAATATAGGGGCTCATCTATCATTGTACTTGCGTCGAAGTCGATTCCTGCGATTCAATCAAGCCCGTATGATGGGAAGGCGGTCTTGAAGGAGGCTCAAATGGACCCTACGAAGCTTTACGAAAACATCCGTGTTTTAGTTGATTCAATGGGCGAAGTAAGTCTCGAATTATTGAAGGATCTGTACGATGCTCAGTTCGCTGGAGTTTGCTCTAAGGGAGACCCATTCGATGCATACTTCGGAGAGGAATCTTCTGTAGAATTGATAGTTCAAGAAGCTGAAAGATTTCGGGTGTGTCGTCTTTCTCGGCAAAAAGGTGTAGGTCTCTGCGTTGTACCGTACACTCAGAATCGACCCACTACCAAATACCCAAAGAAGTGAACGTACTCACGTCTTTGTCCGGCCATGCAATTTAGCTATTCCTGAAACTCAATACGGCGCAAACAACGAAGGCCTATCAGTGTGATGCGACACGAATTGGATGAAAGATGAATCAATTTTATGGTGATGGGATCATTCATAGCGACGTTCAAAGTCTGAGATGCAGCGGATTACAACCATGCATTTGAATTGGAAAGATGGGGAATGCATCTATTGAGACAGTCATGTAAATTGAGCTCGAAATCTAAGAATTTGAGTCAGTGAGAATAAAACATTTTACAAATGAACTGAGGCCCTTTGCCAGAATGTTGAGTAGAACTCCAAATGTACCACGACCAACTTCTCCTTGAATTTTTTTCTGTGTGTCCAAAGTGACTTTTTTTTTTCCGTGTCATCTATTTATCTAGTCTAGTCTAGTCTAGTTAATACTCTGCCAAA
>Ga0307930_1003327_pt1 | contig 11865 bp, 12 predicted proteins | sample OrgLakmetageno46_FD_203161 | JGI IMG/M metagenome (GOLD analysis project Ga0307930, IMG submission 203161) | Saline water microbial communities from Organic Lake, Antarctica - #46 | ecosystem: Environmental > Aquatic > Non-marine Saline and Alkaline > Saline | place: Antarctica: Organic Lake... | reverse complement strand
ACGACCAGCTGGCAGGCGGGTTCTGTTACCCAGGAATTATCGAACCCGAACCGAACAGAAGTTCGCTTTCGTCAAAATTAACGAACTCAAACGAACAAGGAGTTCGGCTTTTGAAAAACTAACGAACTCGGCCTAAACGAACAAAAAGTTCGTTAAAATCGCCGTGTTCGTTAACGTTCGGCGAACTCCACTAACGAATTCCGGGCGCTGCAGTGTTACAGTTGTTAAGCCTACAGCTAACGGAATAGAGTACCTGTTTGGCATTTTTCAGTAAGTCCGTCGTAGAAGCAGTATTAGTAGAAGTAGTAGTAGAAGTAGTAGAAGTAGTAGTAGTATCTACAGATTACAGATTTCAGATAGCTCTTCTTTGAGCTGTGTTTATATGGTGATATGGTGACTGTACTCCAAGGGAGGTCACGAGGTCACTTGAACTTGAGCGATAACTGCGCAACCAAAGTGACACAAACGAAGTGTGAGTATTAAGGGTATCTGTAGTTCTACAAACCCTTAATAGCACATGGTGGTCCCCTGAGCCTTGAGTACAGGGAGTACAGGATAACAGAAACAAATGATATCCCTTTTCCTTGTCATTTGTAATCCTACGTCCCAGCGTCCCAGCGGGGATACTGAAGGATACTGGAACGTAGTTCTACGAATTTACGAGAGATGAGGTGAGAGGAGTATGGCATCCTTTCATCCCTTCACGGTTCACTCCCTATCCGAATGAAAGGGAGTGTTCACAGTTCACAGTTCACAATTCACATTTCACATTTTAAGATATTTACAGTTCTGAAGAGTCCTGGATGAGAACGTATAATTAGATTAGATTACACTCCCCCAGTGTAAAGAAAGACAAGAGCAGAAATAACGCGCTCTCAGAGGTGATCTGTATTTATTTGCACTTGTGGCATGTATCTGCGCGTTCAAAGAACGGTATTTTTTTTGTACTTTTATGATAAAAAGATATTTTCTTTTTCTTTGTTCTTCTCGAACACATCATGGATCATGGAGCCTTCTTCTCTAAACGCTGGATGACCTACAGTACAGTCCTACAGTACGCCCCACACGTAAAGCCCGTTCAGTTCGGTCCTAGTTTATCTGGTCGCGTGTGCAAATGAGTTTTAACCTCTACCTAGACAGTAGGCCTTCTCTATCTATTGACCCTCAAATCCAGCTCTTCGGGGCCTTTACCAAAGACAGTATGGTAAGCTCCCTAGCTGTAGGTATCTGATGCTTTCGCACGCGGCGTCAATCCAAACTGTACTTTGTTTGCAATAATATAGCGTGTAGTACACCAGCAAAGCGGTGGCCCATCGGCAGAACAAGTAAATTAGCTGGTCTACTTCGCCCTGTGTGCATTTTGTAAAATTAAATCAAATGTATAGCAATTATACTATTCATACCTTTGCCCGGTGGCTTCTCCTGAGCACTGTTCATACATCAGTGCTGAGCCAGAACACCTCGGGACAAATCCTTGCTCAACATGAAGTTAACCAGCACTGCTTAGTGCTCTCACAGCATGGCCAAGTGTTGCCGCGATGCAATAGCCATGAGCTGACCCAACCTCTCGATGAGGAGCAGGCTTCAATCCGCTGCCCTGCCGGTGATGTCAACATCAACTTCCTTCCGGCTGAAATCAAGCCTGGATTTAGACTTGTGGGCAATCAGCGAGGCGACAAATTTTCTTGCTACCCCCTTTCCGATGAAGATTTTTGGCGGAGTCGAAAAGCAGTACGTATATCCGGATCTTTGTCTCTAGCTAGCCTATAGTGGCACGAAGCGTTACTCATATATCTAGGCGTCTGCCACAGGTACCTGGTGACCTCAGGCGCCTTGCACATGTGATTGGCATGGCTCAACGCGGGCTCGCTGTACGAGTTGCCGTAATTGGCGGCAGTGTAACTCACGGCAATAGTTGCGCCTCATATGCATTGGCACAGGGGCTGTGTGGTTGGGCACACCGCTTTGTTGAGTGGCTTAAAGATTATCACCGGAATCCCAACATCAAGCTTTTTAACTTAGGAGTGCCATCAACCACCTCAGCTTGGCGTTTGAGCCACTTCGATGAGGTCTTAGCAGTTCGTCCTGACCTACTGATCGTCGATTATGGTGCGAACACCTGATGTTGTTTTTGTCGTGCTTGATTATTATATTATTGTTGTTGTTGTTTTGCATGAACCTCTCTGTGTGCGGCAGGAATAAATGACTCTTCGATGAATTCAACACCAGAGCAAAAAGCACAGTACGTTTTCAATTCATGTAATTGTCACGGAAAGAAACTTTTATGGCTTTTGGCACCCCGTGCTTGAATTCAATAAGATTCGATACCCGAACAGGTATATAGCAATGTGCCGGACGACAACTGAAAGGTTGATCCGGCGTTTTCTGGAGGCCATCGAGGAGGCGAAAGAAGCTGGGCCCAGAAGTAGATCTGCCCGAAGATTACACTTGAATCCACAGGCCGCACTTTTATTCTTAGATGTGCATCGTGGGATGAGAAACGCGCCGGATGAGAAAACCATTTCTTTCGGTGCTGAAGTCTACCATTCAGTGTGTCGGGCGTATGATGTGCCACTCGTGTCAGTGCGCGATGCTATCTGGCCTGAGATGATACCGATTCGTCCGGATCTATGGGACACTACGAAAGGTCCGCATCCAACGTGGTCTGGCCACCAGTTAATTGCTGATATACTGGCCTTTTCATGGACATTGGCCGGCAAGCAATCGCTTCGGGGAGTCTCTGGTCACCTTCTGGACTCTCAAGCGTCGGTGCCTGAACCCGCAACGGATGTGCCGATGCTCCTGCGTAATACAACGAGCTCTATTCAAAAAGCACCCTATCTTTTTGAAAGTGCTCGAAGTAATGAGCTCAACGTGTGCCCTGGAAGCAAGTATCTGTCAAACCCACCTTCGGTAGCAGCTGGTGGGCTTAAGCCTTCACGGCCGGACACCAATGGTTGGCAACTAGTTGACCATAACGGCAAAGTTGGCTGGGAATACTCTCTGGTGAATGTTTCGAAGCCGCATCATGTGCATCTAAACAATGAGAGCGTCGTTACTAATAGTTCTTTGTCAACACGGAGGCACTTAAAGTTGAAGGATAAGAGGAATACCCAAAAACATCGAGGACCCTCTTCATCGGATAGAGTTGCTGCACCACCAGTGCAGCCATTACCTCTTGCGAATCGCAACGAACATGTAGAGGATCTACCTGGGATTATATCATTTCCTGGGCGCTTCAAAGCCGATGACCCTGGGTTGCTTGTTGAATATTTACGGAGCTACGCGAACTACGGGCAGGCGATAGTGTTTGTTACTACAAATATGAGTCAACCACGCGATCGTGTTGTGAAGAAGGATAATATGCCCGTCGCGGCTGCCGTGTGGCCATCCTATGCGGAACTTGAATCTCGCGCCCGTGCCATGTTGCGCCTAGCGTGGGCCGATCACCGATTTGTCAGCTTGTGCACACGAGCGAAAACAAAAAATATCAACGACAAAGAAAAAAGAATTAATTTCAGGTGCTTCTTCTGTGCGTTCATGATCTCACAAATGATCTTGTCATGCTAATACTACAGCAGTTGTACTGATTTCAAATTCAAATATCTACCTACAAATACTAATATTTTTTGGATGTTTTTTCTTCCATCTAGTTCGGACTGCAATATGATCTTAGCGGACACATGGAAAGATCCTGCTGTTCTTGATGGTAAATAAATACTGCTGAGATCTTCGGACATTCCTTGTTTAAAGCTTTTCGTTTCTCTGCATGTTCCTAGGATTTTGGCATGATCGATCTTCTCAAGTCGATATAGAAGCACGGAAAGGGAGCCTTCGTATTGAAAATGACATAGTAAGTGATGCGATCCCAATTCTTGCCTCCGTTGGTCTTTGCTGTTGTAAGCATTTTTTGTGTGTACCTGCATTTCGTAGCACGTTCCTGGGCATCCTCCGCGAACGGTCCGTGACACGACGCATTCTTTATTCCATTTGCCGGGCGTTGATGGCATGCCATCCAGCCGCCTTCCAAAAAGCAAACCATCACGCAACAAGGACCGCATCCCATCAGCATCTAGTGACGATGCAGCTGTGATCGAAGGGGAAGTCCATTTTATGATTGTTCCGTGGTCCAATGCAATTGACAGCGAAAGAGTCAAGTTTAAGGTCATGGGAGTCAACGCATGTTAGTCAAATTTTGTGAAGAAACCTGGATTGCCTCCATAGCGCATCGGGTGGCTATCTGAAGGCGATCTACTGGCGCTCATAATATGCCTGAATCATAAAGGAATTTCACAGAAGGGTGAGGGGGTGAGAAGTGAGAGGGGGGTCATGAAGTGCTCTTTTTATTTGGCTTATTATTCATAACTTTGGCAAGGATCTCGGGCATTAAACACCATGGCATTGTACAGCTGACTTTGCCTTTAGTAAATGATAGGTTTTAGGGCCATTGCAGGGCTATTGAGTTGTCGCTACGCAGATGGGAGATGAGAGAAGGCCCCGTGCCCCGTCATGTGGAAACTATATACCTATATACATGTCCCACGTAACACTAATTAATTGGGCATGACACATATGTAACCTGCTTTAAAAAAAGAGTGCGGAGTAAAAGTGCTTACGTATCTCGTGCCCTCTTCTCAGCGCCCTCTTTGTGCATCACCCTTGCTCTTGTCCGAGGGTGGCGGGGCTTCAGGAAGCATGTGCGGCGAGTTGACGGTGTTGGCATCATTGTGACCATTGTCAGCAGCACTGGCTACATGTGTTGCTGGAAGTAAAGCTAACGGTGATGCATCTGCTGCTGCACTCTCTGCCTCTTTTACTTCACCTCCTGCCTCCCCTCTCTTCGTACTCTCAACAGTAGCATCGCCAGGCACAGCGGCAGCGAGTGGTGCTTCAGGAGCTCCATGACTGCTGTCGATAGCTCCTCCTAAACTCACATCAGCTGTAAACTGCTCCAAGTTCTTCTTTGCTTTGATGTCTGCCCGCAGCTTCCGAATTTCCTGTCGATGAAATTAATGATGGGCGCGCAAAAGATATAGACAAAGACTTGAGTGACATTAACGTAGTGTCTTCTCGAGGTGCAGCGGTAATTAAATGCCAGAAACCAAAAGCAGTCCCAATCAATGGTGCACATCCCGGACTTACGGCACTCATGTAAAAGCAACCCCAATCAATTATGCATATTCTAGACTTACGGCGCTCATGTCGTAAGGAGGAGCAGCTGTCGTAGATGTTGAGGACGGCGAGGAAGTCAAGCTCGGCGGCTGCTGTGGAGTCGGCGCTTGACTCGAAGCTTCTTCTGCTGCTTCTTCTGTTCTAGTATAATTTACCTCCGAGGGCTTGGGCGTCACTACTTCTTCTTTTTCAGAGCTCTTTGAAGGCGCAGGCGCTGAAGGAGTTGATGGCGGAGCAGTCCGTAAGGCCTGGAGGAAGCCCTCTAATTCGTTGGGCCCAATTTGCTCGTCTACCACGGCCAGTGCCTCTGCAGGGCGCATCTCTTTCACCTTTTTGATGGCAATGAATGAGATGAGGGGACACACCTTGTTGAAAAAATATAATACAATAGCTTCTCGAGGTCCTTATTAGATGAAGAGATCGAATTAGGAACACGGCGTACATAACACCAACCCACCCACCCAACCGGGCGCACATGTACTCCAAATACCTTCTCAGTGGAATGGCCAAGAGCTGCAAGCTTCGCTCTGGTCGCGTTTGTGATCACAAACGCCACCCTCCCTGTAGTCAACGACCGCCGCTCGGTGCCTATAAGCCGCTCGTTCATGGGAGGAGCGCCTACTTTATTCTCGGGGAAGCTTCCAGTTGAGGAGGCGCTCACTCGATTCATTCCTCCTAGGAGGCGCTGTGGAAGGACTTCGCGAAGAGCGTGCCGTGCTCCGTGCTTCTGCTCACATGACCAACACACAGCGAGACCATGGAGAAAGATATACTTTTGGTTTTAGCTAAAATATTTCGTGCATGAAAAGGAGTGATTAGAAGCCTAAATAAGATAAGCGCAAGAAGACAGGCCATCTGCACATGGTGGAAATTGAATGCACAAGCATGGATGATTCACCTGAAAGTTGTAAATGATTAGATTAGCTTTTCGATACAGCTCGATGAGTCGCAGTGCTGCTGCGCGGTCATCTACCACCTCGCCTCGGGATGCCACATTCTATGCATTCGAAATCGATAGAGCTGTTAGTGAAATTTAAATTATACGACTAGAATGGTTTGGGACGAGATACAATAAGCATTGACTTCACAGATAAATTAGCCGTCCGTGAAAGGCCTTGCTAGGTAGCCGCTAACATAATGAGTTACTCTGGTGTTGCCACAAAGGGACTAAGGGAGAAGCGAGCGTAGATCGTGTCTCATGACTCATGACCACATGACTGTACCTGTAGCGCAGGAATATAATTGTGGCCGTTCAATGGAAGGCCCTGCTGCTGCACTAGGCGAAAGCCAAGTTTAGAAGACGTCAGCGCAAGACGTAACCCGCTCCGAAAGGCCATTGTGTTGTGTCCAACCTCGGCACGCACTCGGCACCTTGTCTCGATGATCTTCTCTGGCTTCCTCCTCGTGGGTTCACTTCATATATCCCGAGACATTAAATTGGGGCAACTTAATGGATCCAATCCAATCAATCATTTTCGTTCTCGAAAAAATGCGAGCCCTTTTCATAATAGCGGCCTTGGCTGGGTCTCGCCCATGGGTTCGCGGCGCTGATGATCAATACATAAACTGGGAAGATAGCACTATCGTTCAGCTTATAAACAGTGTGTTTTCGGATGCTAATGTCGACAACCCATGCTCAGCAGTCGGCGGTCCGGTACGCTGCGCATTCGTAGTGTAAAGCACTACGTATGGCTCATTGCTTGATGAATATATACGTTTCCTCTTTCAAATAGGGAGGCTTTGTTTGAGTTATTGTAAATGCACGAGTATTGCTCTAGGATTAGATATTAACCTATGCTTGTGCCACTCTTGCAGGACACGATCAACGCGATTGTTGATGCTGTCACTGTCAACGGCACGGTGCACATTCCGCTCGCATTCACAACAACTTTCTTGGAGGATACTATAAATGTTACAGGCGTCACCCTCAGCGGCCTAGATACGTTTACGGAGGTATGCTTCAAAAATCTCTGTGCGCTACCCGTCATACAGTAAGAGGTGTCGTAGGGGGGGCTAGAAGAGTGTCAGTGAATGAATTTGAGCTCCGAGTCTCCCTTTTTTCAATGCTCTTGTCGGCCGATTGATTCCTTGCCTCTCATTCTTCTGTTTGAATTTGTAGGTGAACTTGTTTGATGCAACCAACGAGTACTACTTGAACAACCACCTCGCACTGGCTGCTCCTGCCGCCACCATTCATGCTCGCGCCCTGCAAAAGAAAGTCATTGGCAGCGACAATTACGAAGAATTCACCCTCGCTATGAACATGAACGCACTCACGGTACATGTAGTTGGCAAAGAAGAGGACATCCTTAAAGTGATGCATGACTTTTGATAGGATGTAGCCTCCCTAACCCTCTTTATTTTTCCTCCTTTCGTCCTTTTTTTTTTTTTTTTTTTTTTTCTATCTTAGTTGGACGCGCAAATTTACGCGTTAGTGTCCTCGGCCGCCCTCGGAGCCCTTCACCTGGACCAAGCGTCATCCCTAGGCTGCTTGCAATCGACGGTGGATGCGCTGAATGTCACCGAATTCAACCACACAACGGAGAGGTGAAGGAACACGTAGGTGAAAGCTCGCACAGTCTTTTGATCGTTATTGAGTATTCTTCTTTGTTCCTCTCGAAGTGATAAGCGCGTATAATCTTCGCCGTAAATAGTGTCCCTTTACTTTAACTATATTTCTTTGTTTTTTGACCAGTTGGAGTTGTCACTGTGTGAGCACTCCGGCTCAAGGCTCGAAAGACTTCATCTGCTCGGGCATTGGGGACAAATTGGGGTGCTCTTACGAGAGCGCACCACCTCACCCGGCTGGTCTTGCCTCCAGTAAGCAAGAAATGCGACATGGGGTCGACAGTGTGCCCCAAGAAGAAGGCGAAGACGCTTCAAGAGGAGGTGGAGCTTATATTAGTGCAGCAGCAGCCACGGATGAGAAGAAACACGAGTTGGTGTCGCTGTTGTTGAACGCAATCGTGAGTGGTTCGCCTGGAGACACTTCATCTTCCAGCCACCCTTCACTTGTAACCTCGGAGCAGCCGTTGTTGGATTGGTTCCCATCTGCATTGGTCCTGGGCGCTGAGATGCTCGCTGCTTCACTCGATGATGCTGCTGCTGGTAGCGCTAGTGTTGATACTCTTGGCCTGAATCGAAGATTACCCCCTGTGCCACCACACGCCCCGCTGCCATCCTCGCCGTGCCCGGCACATGTGCCCAACCTTTACGGCACACCTCCGGCCTCGTACTTGAACTTCACGGCCCGTAAGAGCACAATAGCACCAACGTGTTTTGAAATACTTCTGCTGCACTTGAAAACATTACCTACCTCAAGACCTTGCTTTCTGAGTGATCTTGTGCCCGGAGTATAGCTCATGCATCATTTTCCTTTTTGCTCGTTCTATCCACTGCTGACCTTCGAGTTATCCTTGGCCCTTCTTCTAATTGCCTGCCTTTTTGGATTGGCCATTTCTCTCTCCTCCCCTGCGTGTGTCTACTACATGTACAGAGAACACCCTCTTTGCGGCGATGTCCAGCGCGTTGTCTCAAGTGTCGCCTGCCTCTGTGAACGCCATGATTGACTGCCTCACCACCAACACCAGCAGCAGTACCAGTGGCCAAGGAGGAGGAGTGGTCGAAGTGGAGGGCAACATTGGAGCGCCGCTGAACTTGAGCGCACATTTGGGCGTAGAGGTAAAGAGGAAGAGAGTTGGGGTTTGGGGTTGACACTCAAAAGAATCCTTTGCATCATGACCTAAGCCTTCAATTTGCAAGCTTTTGCTTTCCTTGCGTGCTGGTTCATGCAATTGTGTGCCGTTTTCTTCGATGGCTTTGTGTCGTCTTCGATGGCACTACCTAGCTGCTCTAGACCTCAGACACACTGTTCGTTTCTCGTGGTGGGCCTTCATGAGTGTATGTGTCTCAACATTTTCTATTCTATTCTACTCTATATTAGGTGCAACTGCACGACCTGCGGCTCGCGGGCCTTTCGTCGTTCGACGTCTTGAGCTTGCTGGTGCCCACCTCCGCCTTGACCCTGGCATCGCACGTTGGTTTGCGGCACTTGGCGCTGACCGTGGGGTTAAGCGTGGTAGAGGAGGAGGAAGTACCTGCAGCTCCTCCTCCTTCTTCTTCTCGTCGACTATCTGCTCTGGAGGCCCTTCCTGATCCTTTTCGGGCGTTATTCACCTCGGCGGAAACCACTGCCACTAGTGCTGCAACAGCGGAGGCCGTAGGAGCTTCTTACTCTTTGTCGCTCAACGTGTCACGTCTGAACGTTCACGCGGGCTCGCTAGTGAAGCTGGACCTGTCCAAACTGTCAGATCTGACCCTGAGCCAAGTGACGTCACCCGGTTGCGTGCTGTCGGCGTTTGATCAACTCAAAATGACAGAGCTCAGCCTCTTGGTGAGATGCTTCATCCTCTTCCTCCTAATTTCCACTTGAATGCCTTCCTAGAGTAGAAGTTGAGACTCGCCCCTGTCTACTTGGACTATTCCATCCATTTATGAACCTGGGACAAGTAATTGGACTTTGCATTGACATACTTTGTTTTTTCTTTCTTTTTAATGATTTTAATCTATTCTTCCTGACAGGCAACCTCTGCGATGCTTGAGATGGTGCCCTTGGCTACCACGCCAGCTCCGACCATGCCCTCTGCTGTAGCCTCCTCCATTTCTACCTCAATGGAAAGCCGCGTACTCTTCGCACCCTCCTTGCCCGACTGGAAGAAGAGCGGCTTCTCCCTGGATTTGGCCCCTTTGCTCGACAAACTCTTCAACGGCACCAATCGCGGCGGGATCGGGGCCGGAGTGCTCGTGAACAACATGGTCCTAAAACCTCGCCTCGATGCAGCCAATGCCACTTGTTATAACACCACTGAAGCACCGGCGCCGATTGTGGTGCCGCCGACCTTCGATGATGACGCTCCAGATCAAGTAAGTCAAACGAAACACTTGCTTGGAGGAAGGGACGCGAGAGCGTGCGTGAGAGGAGGGCACGCGTGTCTGACGTTGTGTGTGCGTGCGCCATGAGTTTCGCTAGATCAAAAGGCGCAGATGCAATCTAGACCAAGAATTTATAAATCTTCATTTTTTTGTATTTTTTAAAGTGTATTTTTCCCTTGGTTCTCGAATCCTACTTCGATGTGTGACTATCCTCATATCTCAATCTGCACCTTCTTTTCACCAGGCTGCCGCGGAGGTTCTCGAAGCTTACATGACAGCCGCCTCCCTCGGTGCCCTCGCCTTCGTGGTCGTTATCAGCTGTGTCGCCACTGCCAAGTCCCGAGAGCGCCGCGCCGCTGACAGAAGGAGAAAGATGGCTGAAGGCGCTGGCCAGGTACACATGTAGTACAAGGCCGTTGCGCATCAAGAAAGGAAAGGAAGAAGAGTGAAGTTAGTATGGAGAGACGATCCTTACAAAAAGTTCAGGACATAATTGACATGCAGCAATGTGAAGTTTTTTTTTTTTAAATGCATCCTCAAGAGCGCATGCAAGATAGTTCATTAAATAACGGCACCGCTTTCTTACTCTTGGTCTTCCGTGCTCGCACCGCTCTCGCCTGTCTCGTCTATGTATTGTGCATGCGCAGGAGATGACGCCCTCGGTGGATGGCGTGCCAAGTACTAGGTTTTCGCACTTCACTTCGTCTTCTTCGTCTTTCTTAGCCAATCAGCGGTTGCCTCCTCACCGGAGCAGCAGTCAAAGTGGCCACCCTGTAAACACTCCCCTCCTCGCGAACGATGACGACGTCTCGGCGGAACAATGGCACGACGATGGGGTGGTGACTTCGAATGGTGGTACACGGGAAGGTAGTGCCAGAGGCTACGCCGGCGCCAATTATGCAGTGGTGAGCGGAAGCAAGGGAGATGTGAGGGGAGACAACATGACGATGAGGGCGCAGCAGCGAGCAAGGCTAGTGAGCTTCGGTGGCAGCGACGATGAGGATGACGAGGCCTCGGAACTAGTGGCGTTTATGAATGATGAGGACGTGAATCGACTTTGGGATTCGCCCAAGGTACGCGCAATGCCAATATTATACTACCTACTAGTAGGGTTTGTAGATTACATTGACCTGCCACCGAAGGAGGACTACGATAATAGTTCGGCTTAAAAATGCTCCAATGCTTTTTCTTTCCAATCGAGTTACTGAATTTTGGTGCCTTGTGCTCGTCTTGAATGAAGTCGTTGGTGATGTCGAGTTGTGCTTCTGCTAAAATCGCCTGTTTTTGTTCGTCTCATTCCTCGCCTGTGGCTCTCACTCCCCTCCCTTCGTTATCCCCTACTATACTCTCCCATGAACCTTATCTTTGTATTCAATACAGTTCTCAGCCAACGTGCGATGGGGCATTCCTATTGGCTGCGTCGCTTGCGCTGCTTTGCTGGTTTCTGCGAATCTGGGCCTAGGAGCAGCCGTCTTTGCGCAAATTGAATTGGGAGACCGTCAGGCGATTGACACGCCTTCCTTCTTCGACTTCACTCTACAAAGCTCCGTTCAGGTACTGTAGATGCCCAATTTCATGAACTCGCACCCGTGTGCTTTCATTTGAGAAAAGGGAGAATTGCCAGCATGAGTTGAGTGTCTTTTTTTTTAAAAACGGTTTTGTGCCCTTGCCTGTCTTTTCAACGTCTCCAAATTATATCTGTCGTCAACTTATTTGGTTCTCTTGCTCTTCTTCCCTTCTGCGCCACACATGCGCGCGCGC
>Ga0307930_1003325_pt1 | contig 11870 bp, 4 predicted proteins | sample OrgLakmetageno46_FD_203161 | JGI IMG/M metagenome (GOLD analysis project Ga0307930, IMG submission 203161) | Saline water microbial communities from Organic Lake, Antarctica - #46 | ecosystem: Environmental > Aquatic > Non-marine Saline and Alkaline > Saline | place: Antarctica: Organic Lake... | reverse complement strand
ATGTTGCCTATTTTCCTTCCTCATCATGCTCTTGTGTGTTTGCTATCAGGAGCGGGTTGCGAGCCGGCTTGATGTGCTCGCAAAGGAACGAGTTGTTGCAGCTGAAGCCGCCTTCAACAAAGCCAGCCAACTTGTGCCTTACGAGTATGCCAACGATACCACGAAACCAGTGCTCGAAGGGGCAAACCACGCAAAAATCGCGATGGATAGCTCTGCTGCGGTGAATTTGGCCAATGGTTCCCCTGACAGTGGTGGCTTGCATCATCATCTCTCCGTAGACAGGCTCACTCCACCACGCGTGCTACGAAACTCGGAGATCCCACTCAACCTTGTCGACAACAGATCATCTCCGAACCGTCCTGCTTCTTTAGAGGACATCAGCATGGCCAATGGAGTGAGCGGGCAAGTGCGTGGCGGCAGCTTGACAAGAAGGCACCATGATGCTGCTGTCAATGGTGAGGAGCACTTACTCAAAGGAGACCTCAGCGCAGATGCTGATACTCCTCAGAACCTGCAACTAGAGTCGTCTTCAATGCGCGGCAAGTCTTCGTCACCGTTTTCGTTACCGGCCATTGATCGAGGCACTCCACCGCCAACTTCCGAAGACCGCTCTCAGCACCAAAATGATGACAGCGACAACTATAGCAACGAGAACAGCCGTAGCAGTCCTCGAGGCAGGGCCATGGAGCGCCCATCGGTTCCTGGTGAATCTATTAGAAGCACTACAGGAGGCACTGTAGCGTCACTTGGACACGCTCTCTGGGGTAATCAAAACGGCAGTAAACACAATTCACCGCCTCAACCGCCCAACGAGGCCTACAAAGCAGCAACAATTGCAGCAGCCGAAGAAGAGGCATCAGTATTTGACGGGGATGCAGCAGCAGTGGGAGCTGTCAAGGTCAATGCAGGCGTCAGTGTGAGCGCACGGGCAGAAGCGGAAGCAGCGGCTACAGAATTGGCGAAGCTTCGTTCGGAACAACTTGAGCTGACTGCAGGTATGTAGTTTGAAACACGCAATTTTGATCAATCTGGACTCATGACGTGTATCTCTTGAAACCGATTTAATGCGTGCTTTTGAATAATCTCAAATGCTATCGATCTTGTTTGAATTCTTTTTCTTGTCCAAATAGCACGAGAAGCCCTTGAGAAACAGATTGCCATGCGCCGTGAAGCACACGCGTTGCGAGAAGCAAACGAAACGCTTGCGCTAGAAGTAGCGTCACTTCAGCGCTCGGCCCACGGTAAAATGGAAAGTCCAGCACAAAGAAATGAAGGAAAAGAGGCTGGTTCATCGGGACAGGGGTCTCCTGGCAGTGCTATTAGCCGTCAACGCATGAGCCGTCAGTCTACGGAGCCGTCGCTTCGGAGACCTCAGGAAAGTAGAGACAAATGGTATTCATCTGCGGAAAATAAAGTGGACGACTTTGGAGATAACAGCGGCGCAATCAATCAGCGTCGCTTTAGCAAAAGCCCCGACAGAGCAGGTTACATGGCACCTTCAGCTGAGTGGGTGATGGCTTCTAATGACACACAGCAGCCGCACACGATGCCTGCTAGATACCATCACTCGCCGCCGTTACCCGAAAACGAAGTATTGAACAGCGATCCGTATACCACGAACTCCTCCGTGCGATTGGAACGCCCACGGCTTTCAGGCCGTGACAGTGGTGGAGCCCGATACAGAGTAGACGAGGACACGAAGCACGCCAATCCACAGTTTGATCCTCGAACCCGCGAAAGTCGGTCTAGGAATTCTGTCCACTCGCAGTCGGAAAGCCGTCTGCCACGATCTAGCGCATGGATGGAGCACCAACAGCGTGGTAGTGGTAGCGGTAGTGACGACCTTAGGAGGGAAGATGAGAACGACTCCATTCGGCAGCGTGATAGCACCAGCGATGTCGGTGTACCTAATTACAGCCGTGAACCTTCACAATCGTTATCTCGCGTTGACGAAAACTTCAACTTCAGTGGTGGCCCAACTGTACACAACGAGGGAAGTGATCGAGTTCGGGGCAGGCGCTCTGCGTCTTTATCGCGACACGCACCAATGAATGAAGATCCGCTCGAAGCGTGGGCGCGTTCAAGCTTTGAAAGAGCTCAGCCCACACGCCGCTCGACGTCACTTGTGGCACGCTACATGGCTCAACGCAGCGAAGAAAGACATTCATTGCGAGGAACTTCTGAGGGTGGCCTCGGAAGAAAGCAGCACTTTAGAAGTCAATTTTCGTTTGAAGACGAACCGCCTCCTCGCAGTGAGTGTTCTGTCAGCGATGTCGATTCAGAAGTGTACCAGGTATCAGTGCATAGCAGATCACGGTCAGAGGTGCAGCGAGGTAGTAGAGCCGTTCGCGGGCATAAAGAAGATGGTTCTAACGAGCCCAGAATTGGCCGAGGTCAGCGCACCCAACGTGCAAAGCCTTCGCCTCACGAAATGAATGGCCGATGCTATGCGGTTGAGGATGATGATGCAATGGGCAGGTCAAGGGATCCAGGCGACGACAGTGGTTTGTCACCCCGAGAAGCAGAAGACTTCCAAGATCGTCATTTGCGCACTTCTGTCTTTTCTGAGCGAGAATGCAGCAGACGCAGTGTGCCACTGTCTCGGGACGAGTTGGAAAAGATGCACCGCAATGCGGAGTCTTACGATAATAGGTGGTTCGACGAGAATGATACTGATGATCATGCTGACACATTAACTGAGACCAAGAGCGATTTGGGAAGCAGGTCTAGATTGGAATTTTCCGAAGGATACACCAGAGAGGAAGGCCAGGCAAAAAAAAGGCGGCAGACAAAGGAAGACGTTCGTGATGATGAGAACATTGCAGGTGCAAAGCGAGGAGCAGCAGGACCAGAGCTCAATCAGTATTACCGTGGACAACTAACAGGTCAACAGCAAATGCGGCAAGTTGAAGCGGAGTTGCGCAAGCAAGAAATGGCAGCTAAAGTGTTTACAGTCGACGACCTAAAAGATGCAATGGCCAAATACTTACGAAAAACGGTGTACATGAAACCTGAGGTACTCTTCAACAGTATGCGCACTAATAAACGCGTTTCATTTATCGGTGCTCCAGAGCTGGCTGTAGCGTTTCAGAAGTACACATCAATTGGCGTAGCGCCAGATGATCCCGCTCTCCTCCAGGTTGTTTCTGAGCTTTCTCCTACCGGCAAGCTTAAGTTTACGAGTGCAGATTTGAAAGCGAATTGGCATGTACTCAAAGGAGGGTCAGAGAAGCCCAAGCATAACGCCGCACCTGCAGCATCTGCGCCCGCATTGGCCAAAGCAGAAGTTGAGCCTGCACTCTCCTGGAAAGACGCCGCGAAGGCGGGACTCCCACAGCGCACTTCGAACTCAAAACCACAGAAAAGGAAAAGTCGTGAAAAAGAGTCCAAGGAATCACTACGCAATGAAGTGGAGTCTTCCACACCTCAAAATTACGAAGACAATTTGCAGCATGAATTTGAATCCAGATCAGAAGTTAAATCTGAAGAAGAATTCAATTCTTCGATTGGCGAGAGCGAGTCTGAGATCAAACTTTCCTCCAAAGCTAAGAGGCCCAGTGACAAGAGCACGACACCATCTTATAGAAAAGGTGATCACGTGGAAATTAACGTTGGTGATGAGGATGGAGAAGAATGGTTGCCGGCTCTTGTTGAGAGAGGCGTTATTCAAGACGGCGGCATCGCAGTGTGCATGCTACAGGGTTACGACGATGACGATGCTCGGTTTGACGTTGATTTAGAGTATGTACGGGCCCTGACACATCACCACGAAGAAGCCTTGAAACTGATCGATGTTCAAATGATGCAAAAAGGCGTCAAAGTGAGCGCATGGAATTGCCGGGGAAGCGAGTTCCTAGACGCAACCGTTCTCAAAGTTAGCGGCAATGCCACGGTGACCCTCCGCTACGATGACTTTGCTGAAGATGTTATGGTGCCGTGGGCTTATCTTCGGTCTTCAAAGAACTTGCTTGTAAGTGACAGCGAAGTATTACTTATTTAGATTAAAAAGTTGAATGATATTTCTTTAACATTTGCATCCTCCCTGTCTTGATCCACTCTAATAATTGATGTTCTTGTTCATAACAGGAGCCTCTTCAAGACTCGCTTAAAGATTGTGTTGTGAAAGATACTGGCACTCCTTCATCTGTAGTGGACGTCTTCGTCTCAAACGACCAAGACAATCTGTACGAAGCTGAGGAGGCTAAGACAACATCGCGTGACACTGCGGAAGATGACGACGCTGAAGATTCAACAGAAGGTGAGGCTCGAGAGTCTCACTCAGAAACAGCTGATGATGTAAATCTCGAGTCTGAGCTCAGTCAAATGATCGCTGGCGAGGACCCTAGTACTTCTGCAGACGACGTGTGGACGTCTATGCGAGAATATCTCATAAATCAAGGGTCTGCGCGGTTTTTCGAGCTGTTTGAGTCTGTTGACCGCAATTGCAGTGGATTTGTCGACACTGAGGCCTTCACGCTGGTGCTTGAAGATATGGGTATTGAAGACTTGAGTACAGATGCAGTCAACGAATTAATGCAATCGATTGATTCGCAGGAGGATGAAAGAGTGAATTATGGAGAATTGTTGCGCACTCTGCAGTCTGCACAATTAAAAACTTCTGGTGAAAATGATTCTGAGCCTGTAGAGGAGGAAGCTACACGAACTGGCGATGACAATAAAATTGATGCACTGCCAAAAGCAGCCCTCGATGAGGATCTCACACTTGAGGCCGAGAAGTTGTGGGATTCAATTCGCGCTTACGCTGGGATGCATGGGCATTCTGTTCTGCTTCAGATATTTCGCGACAGCAACCGCGACCATAACAAACCTTACAGTGCAGACGATTTCATCGATGCCCTGACAAAAATGAGTCTTGAAGAGTTTAATCTGGCTACTGTCAAATCTGCTATTCGAATGGCCAATCCCAGTCGCATTGAAACATTGGAATATAGTGAACTTCTATATGCTCTCAGGTCCAAGGTTGAGGTTGAAGCAACGAGCAAAATTGAAACCGACGCAGCCAGAAAGGTTGAAGAAAGACTAGATGCCAAATCTGAACTCTTCAAACTTATGGAAAGTGTTGGACTTGAAGATCATCACGACAAACTATGCGCTGCTGCAGAAGGAACTACTGTAGCTGCTATGTATTCATTTGGTAAGAGCAAAATGATTGGGCTTGGTATGCCGAGAATCAAGGTCGCCAAATTATGGCGTCAAATTGAAAGTAATTCGCCTGCCGACTCGGAAGAAGCAGAAGGGATGGCATTAGGGATAGTCCAACCTATCAATAGTAGCAAATCGATACCCATGCTGTACAAAGTTGGAGAATATGTTGAAGTTTCTGTTACTTATGACGGCGAGGAAGATGTGGGTGCTTGGTTACCCGCGATTGTCGAGCGATTGCCGGTGGATAGCGACGCTGAATACCACGTCAGGCTTTTGACCGGCCCTGACGAGGATGCGTCGTACCTTGACGTTAGTGAGTCATTTTTGCGTACCATCCCAGATCGAGACGGCGAGGTACCATCCTCGGTGATTGATTTTCAGCGTGTCAACGCATGGTACTGCCACGAGGCTAAATTCCATGAAGCCACTGTTTTATCATCCACTCAAAATGGCACAGTGATAGTAAATTTCTTTTCGTTCGAATTGGAGCAAGAGGTACCACTAGCATACGTACGAATCGATCCTGACTTCGAAATTCCCTCGTCGGCTCATCATGTGAACGAATGCGTTGAAGTGTCAGTGACATACGAAGGCGAGGATGAAGAAGCGTGGTTACCTGCGCTAATTGAGGTAGCTCCCGATGGTGAAAAGCAGGATTACGACTTGCAGCTCTTGGGTGATCCTGGTGAAGAAAGCTCACGCCTGTCCGTCGACCCTTCGTTTGTGCGACCTATCTCGGTTGATGATGGAATATCATTAGCTGCAGAATCATTATCCGAAGGCAACGAAGTTAGCGCGTGGTTGGCTCACGAGAACCGATTTTGCAATGGCCGCATTTTATCTATCTCATCGCAGTCACTTGATAGCTTTGTCGTTGTGGATTTTACTGAGTTCGAATTGAAACAAGAAGTACCGATCAAGTATTTGCGTAACTTGAGCGAAGAAGAAAAGGAAGTTGGTGTAGACGTGGTACTTTCTACAAAGACGCACGAAATCGAGCCCAAAGAAGAGGAAAATTGTGAAGAAATCCTTCTCCACGAGGAGATAGTACAGGCAAGCACATTTGTAACTTCGATTTGTGTTGGTGACTGCGTTGAAGTGTCAGTGACTTACGAAGGCGAAGACGAAGAAGTCTGGTTGCCTGCTTTAGTAGAAGCAATCCCTAGTGGCGACACTTCTGATTTCTCAGTAAGGCTCCTCGGAGATCCATCTGAGAATGAGCGTTCGCGCCTTGACGTCGACTCTGTGTTCATCCGGCCAACTACTGTGCAAGAGGGTGCTCTACTGAGTGATGTGGCTATTGAACAGCGTGTGAGTGCATGGCACACTAACGAAAACCAGTTCTGCGATGCCCAAGTTTTAGAGTTAAGCGGGACTTATGCGGTTGTGAAATTCTTGAAATCTGAACTGCAGCAAGAGGTTCCGTTGAAATGCTTGCGGTCTCCTGAAGTCCACGACAATGCCTCAGAGAAGCAATCAAATGATGATGAAATGGATGACGAGGATGACTTACAAGCCGAACTTGCAAAAATGGCGGGACATGACAACGACGACGATGATGAAGAGGATGACAACGAAGGCAATAGTTCTGTCGCTGAGGGTGACGGTGAAGGCGTTGCATTGGATGGTAGCGACGAGCTACAAGATCTCTTGCAAGCTTTACAGCCCACCGAAGAAGGTGTGCTGAACAGCGAGAAGGAGCACGAAGAGGCCATCGACGACAATGTATACGAAGTGCTAGACGATGATGTTGAAGACGCGAAGGTAGCTGAAGCTGAGAATGCCAATCTGAACTTTGATGACGGAGTCGCGGAAATTGCCCAAGGAGCTGAGGTTGACCTTACTGACGGACTGAGCGCTTCGCCATTGTTTAAAGTTGGGGATTGTATCGAAGTATCGGTGACATATGAAGGTGAAGATGACGAAGCTTGGTTGCCTGCCATCGTTGAGTCGGTACCTAGCAGACATGGCAATCCAAGCGCTAGCGACGATTTCTGCGTGCGACTGTTAGGTGATCCTGCTGAGGAGTCCTCACAGCTGAACGTGGACATTGCGTTCATGCGTAACATTCCGCCGGAACGTTACCTGGTAGAGCCTGGTGCAATGGACTCAAACTCTAGAAGCATCAAAGGAGTAGATTTAATGGCAGAAAAAGGCGCTTTACAGCCTGGGCAGAATGTAGAAGCTTGGTACGTACACGAAGACAGCTATTTCAGTGCAGTGATTGTGGGTGCATTGCCTGATCGAAGCTTTGCTGTAGTTAGTTTTGTGGACTTCGAACTGCAGCAAGAGGTGCCCAAGCTGTGCATTCGACCTGCCAAAGGAACTGCGAATGAAAGGACAGGATCAGATACAAACGATATGGACCCAGGAGATAGCGAAATCTTACAAGCTGAGCCACCAAGCGTGTTTGAGGTCGGTGGTTTTGTCGAAGTGTCCATTTCATACGAAGGTGAAGATACTGAAGTTTGGCTGCCGGCCATCATTGAAGCAGTCCCTGAAGAAAAAGACAAGCGCGATGGAGGTCAGGCGCAAGACCAAGACAATGCATCGTTGTACAAAGTGCGGCTCCTGGGAGACCCGTCAGAGCCATCAACTTCTCTTGACGTAGACCTTCAATTTTTGCGCTGCTTGCCCCTGGACCGTGAAGGCTTACCCTTGCTTGAAGCCCAGCCTTTCGATTACGTCACGTGCTGGTATGGCCACGAAGGCGGCTTTTACAACGCCACCGTGTTGAGTGTGGACTTGCTTCAGAACACGGCAGTAGTCAACTTCACCGAATTTGAGCTGGAGCAAGAAGTGCCGATGCCTTACTTGAGAGCTAAAGATCTGAACCCGATTTCAGAAACCGAAGAAACCGAAGAAGCTGAAGAGGAAGCGTTCCGCCAAGGGTCGCTGGCGCGCACTGAATCTCTGGCGCGCAGCGAAGGATCGTCTAGCATTTCAGCCCGAGTCATCTTGCCCGGTGGTTCAGAAGAACGCGGGCGAAGCCGAGACCGAGTGGAAGTTCGAGCAGTGGCTGAGTTGGCTGGAGAAGAAGAAGTAAAGAAGAAAAATGGAGACACTGCTGCCGACAATGGTATGGATGAGCTCAGTGCCCTTATGGATGAAGCACTGAATGGAGATGTCAGTGAAGAGGAAGATGACGACAAGGTTGAAGGTCTTACTGACAGATTAAGCAGCAACGGTGCTTCAGCACCCAAGCAAAATATACGAAAGAGCGCTTCATCAAGAGCAGTAAAACCTCCACCAAAACAGTCGCAGCTCGAAAAGAAAAGCCCTGCACCACCGTCGCCTCCTGAGCTTGAATCTTTTGGTCAATCAGCCAGCGCTCCCAGTGCAGAAGGAGCAGAAGCACCTTGCAAAGTCATCTTTGACGCCACACTGAGCGAACACACTCCTGATAGCTTTGACGCTTCCGCTCAAACGTCGTTTGTGCTCGCCACGGCAGACGCGTTGAACGTAACCGAGCAGGCAGTTCGAGTGAATGCTTCATCCAGCATAGACAACAGTATAGCAGTGGCTTCCACCGCTGTGGTTGTGGCGACAGAGGAGGACGCTGCTGCATTGATCTCACATGTGATAGATCCTTCTGTTCTGGCAGCAGCAATAGAAAGAGCTGGGCTGGGAACCTGCACAATTTCTGCACCAGTCACAATCAAGCCACCAGGAGCATCCTCGTCATCATCATCAGAAAATGCCATGTCAACGCCTCTTACACCGTCTGCGTCTGCTTCAGAAGACTGCAATGACAACGAAGCTTTAAATGGTTTAACACCCGAAGAGATTGCTCACGCGACATCGCTTTTTCGAGCTGCTGCTGCTCAGCCATCGAATAGTCATTCTGGAGACACTGAAGTAGCTCCCTCGATTCGTTTGGGCCCTTTCAAAAAGCTCATGCTGCAACTGTGCAAAGATGCCAACAAGGCCTTGGTCAGAAAGAAACAGCCACCGCTACCGATGCCCAAGGACAAAGATTTGGGGGCTGCATTTGCTCAGGCTGACGTGGACAAAAGTGGACAAGTCGATGAAGCGGAGTTCCTCGCGTTGTATGCTTTGGCGCACGCCGGGCAGGTATAGATTGCAACAGCTTTAGTTGTTGAAAGTACTGCAACAAATCTCATTTTACCGCATGGCGATATCTCACCCAAAAATAATCCTCAATGTATCAAAGGCGCGATTTCCAAAAGTCTTTCGGTACCGTGTTTGCGTCTGAACGTTCTTCTTTCTCTTTAATTTAGAATGAGCCGTTGCTCTAATATAATATAGGTGCGCGGGCTAGGCTCCAAGTCCCTCTTTGGGAGCATGTTCAAGTCCAAGGCTGAAATGGCCGCGCGAGCCACTGCCCAAGCGTCCAAGACTGCGGCGCTCAAGGCAGCGCTAGAAGCATCCCATGCTAATTCTCCGACATCGCGCAGTCGCTCGGCTTCTTTCGACACTGCTAATAAAAACAACGTTGACGGTGACACTGGCCCTGAAGCCACCGCAGCATCAGGCAAGGTAACAAATGATCTAACGGCATTGTCGTCGTCGCCGCTGTCATCCTTTCAAGTTGAAGCACTGCAGGAGCTTTTCTTAGTGGGCGGGCCAGCACTGCCTAAATCTGGAATGCTGAGCAGCAGCAGCACTACTAGTAGTGGCAACACCGAAGCCAATTTACGGTTGAGCAAGAAAGACTTTGCTGTTCTGGCCAAAGCGTTAACCAAGAAAGTGGCCATGGCATCATTAGCCAGTGGATCCTCGAGCAGCAGCAACAGCAACAGCAACGGATCTTACGGGAGTGTATCACAAGGCTTGATCGTGAGCCCTAAAGACAAAGACATCGCGAGTTGGTTCGCCAGTGCTGACCGCAGCAAGCGTGGCAGTTTGAACTGCGAGGACTGGGTGCAATGGGGGCAGCTCTGCGCACAGGAGCTGAAACGACCGACGACGACGGCACAGCAGGCAGCAGCAGCAGGGAAGGACGCCGCGACGGCAGCCGCAGCGACGGGAGCAGCAGCGACGGGTGCTGCTTCTTTGCGCACCGCAGCTGCGTGGCTGTTGGGTTGTTTGCCCCCTGATCCCAGGAGCAATGACTCCATGGAGGCCGCTGCGGCGCGCGCTGACGCGGCCCTCACCCCGCCGGCTGCCCACGTACCAAACGGCGCGTACCACGGCACCAGTAGCAGCAGCACCGGCAGCAGCAACCCCAGAAGTGCTATTTCGGGCGACGGCGGCCTGTTGCCGGGCCGCGCAGCTCTGTTTCGATATTTGGACCCACTCCAGCGCCGCGGAGTGCTCAAGGCGCTGACCTACCATTCGGCCCTGAGGCGCGCGCAACGGGTAGCGTGCTTGCCCTACATGCGGGACCGCGCGAATGTGCTAGGAGGCTTGCCAACTGCTGAAGCTGCGGCGGTGGGTTGCTTGTAGTCAGTAGCTCGCACAGCTTCTCTGTGGTTGCTAGTGCTTCCGTAGACTTACTAGCACTTCTGTGAACCCGAATATTCCTTTTCGTTTGTTTCCAGAGAAGAGAGGTGCTGATTCATTAAGCTTGTGATGTTGTTCCAAATCATTGTATGCGTAATTTTGGTTACGAACCTCGTCTTTCATGCGTGGCTCTAAAATAAACAGGTGCTCGTCGAGTTGCGCTTGCACGGTGATTTTGCGGATTATCTCCTGGCAATGGGCAAAGGCGGCGGCGCTGCGGTACATGACTCTTTCATCAATGCGTATTCATTTGTCGCATAAAGACAAACGTTATTCTGACCGAATTTGCATTCTTACGCAAACATTGCAGACGCTTTCTGTTCTTTGTCGCCTCAATCAATTCATTTGCACTGCCTCTTTTTTCGTTTCCTTGGAAGGTCCGCGCTGAACTCACAAGCTCCAAACTCAAAGGCATGCTTGCGCCGGCGATACTCTTCCCTAGCGCTCGAACGGCTAACCTCCTTTTCGACAGTAACAAAACTTCTCCAAGGGCTAGTTCCTCGAACAAAGGAGCTAATGGTGTAACAACGGCAGCACCTCAAAGTCTAGCCCGAACGTTAACCGACAGCAGCTCTCTGGATGAACTCGCCACCGTCTGCCAAACGTTGCCAGGAACTTTAGCAGCCGCACTGGTGCTCGAAATGCACGTGCGGGCAGAAAGGAGCCACGAAAATGACAGCCACCGCAGCAATGCTCAAAGTAGTAGTAGCGCTGTAGATGGCAACAGCGGTGCATTTGGAGTAGGCGCAGGGCCTTTGTTGGACCTGTTAGCCTCATCTGCCGCTGCCGCTGCTGCTGCTGTGTTGGCCTCTTTGCCCGCGGATGAATTGCCACAAATTTTCGAGAGCATGAGCATAGAGTCGCGAGCTGCCGCAACACGATTTCTGCCGAACCAGGATGGCAGTAGGCAGCCCACCTCGGCTACGACTGCAGCAGCAGGAGGAGAGGAGACGGCCACGAGGGCAGTTATCCCGCCTGAAATGCCCCAGCGTCCTAACAGAAACGGCAATGCTTCCAGCGAAGAAATGGGAAGAAAAATGAGCAACGCTGCAGCGGGGAGAATTGTGAGCGCAGTTCAAGGAAGTGCTCCCGATGATAGCAACAATAGCAATAGCAGCAGCAGCAGCGCCAGCACTGCGACCACCAAAACACCTAAGTTGCCTCCTCGGCGGCCGCGGAAGCTGCCGCCACCCCCCTCTGTAGACCTGGTGGAGGTGTGCTTGCTCTTCGAAGGCGAA
>Ga0307930_1003323_pt1 | contig 11877 bp, 10 predicted proteins | sample OrgLakmetageno46_FD_203161 | JGI IMG/M metagenome (GOLD analysis project Ga0307930, IMG submission 203161) | Saline water microbial communities from Organic Lake, Antarctica - #46 | ecosystem: Environmental > Aquatic > Non-marine Saline and Alkaline > Saline | place: Antarctica: Organic Lake... | reverse complement strand
GTAGCGGTACGTCTATCTTCACCACTTCCCTCTCGGATGCTTCAACTGACCTCAACCTCAACACTACTGCAAGCTTGGATTCAACTGCTACGACGGCCTTTGTGAGCTCCATGGAAGTGGTGGTGGTTCGCGCCTCGAGTCTCTAAGCCCACTGCCCTGCCAACCAACAAGCCTTCTCACCTCCGGCGCTTCCCACAGTGTATCTGCCCTCAAGCGGTGGGTTCCCCGACATGGTACTGGTGCTGTTGCTCGTGGCAGGTGTGTTGGTGCTTCTGCAAGGATGTTACCTCTTGATGCGCCGGCGGCTGCGAACCCGGCAGCTCGCTAAACTCAGCCCTGATCCTGAGCCTTCGTTGGATCCACCTGCACCTTACTACGAGCCGCAGCTCGTCGACAAGCCTAGTGAGATGCATGGGCAAAGAGTAACGCTTCAGCCGATTAGCTCAAAGGTAGGGGAATTGGCGAAACAGGGGGAACAAACTACCACGCCAAAGACAATTTTTCCACCAGGGAAAGTGGTACCGTTACCAGCGCCAGATATGGATGACTTGGAGGAGTATGAGCTGTAAATCTATCAGCGAGCGGCATCCACAATTCAATTAAAATATCGATGCTCGGCCATTGCCCTGCTGTAGGACTCGGCAACGGACTCATAGGGTACTGCAGGAACACGAGAGTGCCCTCTGAGGCGCTGGGGTAGGACACTCACGACACTACAGTCATCCACGAAGGCCGCTTACGGTGCATTTTAACTCTCAGAGCGCACAGCTGCCCTGAATAACCTCGCCGCCATGTCGAGAAGAGCCACTTAAGAGTGCCTCGGTAATGTCGTGGGACTCGGCAACGGACTCATATGGTACTGCAGGAACACGCGACAGAACAAGGGCGCGCTATCTTCAATACAAAACAGACAAAGAAGTAATCTGCGCGTGGTTTCAGAGTTTATTTCATGAACAGTCTCCACTTTTGATGAGGTTGAAAGTATTGTACTCCCCGCTATCTACACACTTCCCCTCTCTGATTTTGACTTGCGTGCATCACTGCGAAGCCAATTGCGTGTGGTTTCAAAGTTTATTTCATGCAAAGTCTCCTAGATGGAGTTGAAAATAGTGTACTCTCTGCTTTCTGCACACTTCCTCTTTCTGATTTTGACTTGCGTGTATCGCATACGCATACACTTCTGCCCGCAACATTGGCTTCTGTATCATTTGGTTTTGAATTCTTTCGAATTCAACTTCAAAGTCGGTTCGAGTTCGAGGTGGAAACAGCCATTGAGTACGATGTAAGATGGAACCTTCCTCGGCGTGCATTCATCATTTAACAAAACTTCGAGTTATAGATTGAGTTCGAAGAGTATTATAATATTTAGGTTCCGACGGAGGTTGTGTTGCCAAAGCCCGTGACTTTCGCAATGGCACAGAGATCAATGAAGAAACACGAGTGAGCCACATGACGTTGGAGTGTGGCAATCGACACGCCACGACCATTTATGCAGGGCGCTCTCCCTGAATTTGGACACCAAGATAGCACAGCTGCCTCAGTTCACGTCACAGCAACAATTAAGAAGCCAGGGAAGGGAGCGCTGGCAATGCCCAGATACTCAACATTTTTTCGTCTTTGATGCGGCATTGTAGTCTCCAAACAGGAGCTTCACCCAAAGCCCACGTCTCCTGCCTCCACACTCCTGGAGCGTAATAGCTGTACAGCAGGACAACGTATTGATCGATGAAATTAGAAATGTTTGATGCAAGGGAATGCACTGCCCAAACAGACTTGGTCTCAAACTTAAGAGCAAGTCAGAAAATATAATTCCCATGTATCCTCCGCAATGGCGTTCCAACATTACCACTAAGGAGCCAATTGGACTTTTACTGCTACTAGTAAGTATTAAATAAAAAAAGACAAAGAACGATTGTGAGCAGTGCTCGTACATGTGACCTACGAATAGAGAGCGATCCGCTCGACCACTGAGCTATTAAGATATTCGATGCCCGAAATTTTATGCAACTTTGAAAACTCTTGTAGCTATGTACTTATCTTAATTCAGGTTCAGTCGACTGTATTAGCAAGGGTATTAGTAGTCTAGGAACCGCAACATTTTTGATGTCCTCAAAATTAACCCCACAGCCAAACTGCCAAATACAAAGGAAATTGGCCCAAATGCCAAAAAGGAGTTGAGAATGAACTTGCGCGTATGTTTCATCAGCATATAGGCCTCAATATCGGGTTTGGGTCAGCGAACTCGAACTCGAACTAATACAAACCCAAATGGCACAGAAGCCAATGCTGCGGGCAGAAGTGGGAATGCGCGTGCGTTGCGCAAACAAGGCAAGTACGGAATGATTCAGGAGGGAGAGGGGCATTGGCCCAATTCCTCGGAAAATTTGCAAAAAGCGAGGTATAAGTGGGTGTTGCGCACTCCGCAGAACAATAAAGAGGAAGGCGCGCAGCAAAGAAGCTCGTGACATGCGGAACACGAGGTCCACTCTGTTGCGGAATAACCCTATCGAGAACTAGAGAGATAACGGGGATTTGTTGGGAATTTGGCTTTCACGTTTTAGGTGAATTTGGGTTATTTCGCAACACACTCGGCAGAGGTCAAAGTGTGCCTTTCAGCGCGCCTATTGTTCTGCCCCTTAGCCAAAAGAGACTTTGACGGGACAGGAACTCCTTCCTCGTCCGCGGAGTGGCAGTGAATAGAAAAGCCCCCCCTCAAAAAAATACAAACAGCAACATGCCAGCGGGCCGCTTGTGGCCTAGCGGTCCCTCCCTATCATAGAGCTATACCCATAAATCTTCTATCAAACGCCACGGACGCTAGTCGTGGTCGTCCTCCAGCGTTTTTCGAAACCCTCGCAAGGCCCTCCACCTTGAGAGCAAGTCGACAGCGTATACCCCGAAGAGTAGGGCCCGATTGGGCTCTGATTTAGTGCTTCAATTGGGCTTCGCGAGGCAATGCACTCGAACCCGGACTTCAAAAGTAATCTCGGATCACGGATCCATGATGTGACAATATTTTCAGCTTCTGCCTTGGATGGAGTTCATTTGAGATAACCTAAGTGCCAAACGAAACAAATAGAGGCCAGTGCAAAAGAATTTTGAATGCACCTACACAAGTGGAATGGAGGAGAATTATAGAATTGTGCCCTAGTTGACACATGATTTATATCTACGAGGAGTATCATATAACGGGCAAGTGGTTGGTTGACCTGGGAATTGGCATGTAAATGCGGTGTGGCAAGACAGAAGACTCACTCCTCACAACAGGGCGGTGTTTTTGTCCTCAGTGCCAGAAACACCACTCATCAATTTCCTTGTTTGTACCGCTCGGCAAAACAAAACATTCCCCTTCGTCTTTGCCTCGTTTGTACCCTAGAAGAAACGTTTGTACTCCAAAGTCAATTGGTTTGTTTGTACCACGCGGCCAGTTGGAAATCAGGAAAATCTGGTTGTTTGTACCTAATGTGATATTGGTGTTTTGAATGTAGCCCTATCAGTAAGTAGTAGTACCGCAGCGTGCGTGAGGCAACCAGCGCAGCAAGACCTAGTTGCTAGCCATAGAGAGCTGTATGGAGCCGCCAACAAGGCAATTGAGCCGGCGCAACAGCCTTTTAGGCAGCAGCAGTGGTGGCGATCGGCGAATACCCTCGTCAAATAATGTGTCCATTCTGTCATCACTGGACGAATCGCTTCCTCTTCCAGAACATCTGGCTCAAAAGTTCTCCGAGACGCAGACATCAACGTTACAACGCATTTTTCGGTGCTTCCATAGGATGAAGAGTATAGCGATCCTTAGATTACACCGCGAAAAAAAAGGAAATTATTAGCATTACAACTTGCCACCTGCGCGATGCGTGTTTTCTTTTCTACGGCAGTTATGGCAAATTATCCTTTTAAAATGGACTCAACGACTACCCACGCCGCTCTTGCAGGTACTACGATCAAGACCACTCAGGACGCATCAGCGTAGCCGAACTCGGAGCCGTGCTGGCTAAAGTTGATGGCAAAGCACCACAGCCTGAGGTTGTTACTGCCCTCATGGCGGAAGTAGACACCAATGCAGACGACGAAATAGACTTTGCTGAGTTTTGCCAGGTGTGCGTGCTTTCGCGGATACAGCGAGAGTTCCTGAAGTAACTCTTCGACTAGTGCTAGTGCCGGTCGCCAACCCGAATCCTTCTGCAATCTAAAGACCTTTCGTGTTCTCTTGAATTCCACCTGGTTTGTCTTGCTGACGTCACTATATAACCGTCTACATTTGGCCCATCAGGCAATGGCGTTGCACAACGGTGGGGCCTTCAAGTCTACTGTTGTGCGAGTGGAGCGGGCGCGGCGGTGCAGCGATTTCGCGGGCCCGCAGCTCAGCTCCTTTGGTGGGGCCATGTTCGACGGCAAGGGCTATCAAAAGCATGCCGCGGTTGCGGATGAACTGGTACGAGGATATACTAGTACATAAAACTTGCGAAAGGGAATGAGCTGAAGGGGAAGAGTGAAGTGTGAGCTCATCTTTTCGAAATCAAAGGTACGTTCACTCTTCTTTAATCATAATTGACTATGCAAAACTTTTTTCTAATAATGGCGACAACGATACAAGTACTTACGGTCGCCTCACCCCATCTCTTCTCGGGTGTCTGACGTGCGTGCGTGTGCCTCCCCCTCTATTGGACCCCCCCTTTCAGGTACCCGGCTTCGAGTACTGGGTGCCGGATTCAGTTCACGTGTGGCGGAAAGTCTCTTGCTTGTCGGTGCTGCACGACGGCCAAGGAGGCCAAGTAGTCGTGCGCGACTGCGAGCAAGTAGAGCGCATTGACACACTGCCACTACCTTCGCTCTTGCCACCCTCACCCGCCAACGACAAGGTTCTTTCATGTTTTCGTTTACAATTGATGCCACGTCGCTTAATCTTCTGTATGTAGTTCTCTAATAGAAGAAATGGTAAGAAAAAGGAACCCTCTTTTCCCTCTTTTACTTGCTCGCATCACTTTCTTCTCATTCTTGCTTTTTTAAAAATATTTCCTTACTTTCCCTGCGTACGTATACAGGTAGTCGCAGACCTAACGTCGTTGCATTACTTGCACGAAGCCTCGGTGCTCGCCAACCTCCACGCCCGCTGGGTGCCCACCCACCAGCCCACCCCTACCCCATACACCTACATGTGCAACGTGCTGGTGGCGGTGAACCCGCTGCGCAAATTGCCAGCGGTCGAAACGGCGGCGGACTACCGCGCGATTCCTCAGGTCTACACGATGCCTCCGCACCCGTTTGGGGTAGCAGAAACCGCATACCGCCAACTCACGGCAAGGCATGGGAGCAGCGTCAGTGGCGGCGCGAGCAGCGGCACCGCCAACCAGGCGGTGGTGATCAGCGGAGAGTCGGGCGCGGGAAAGACAGAAACCTTCAAACTAGTGCTGCAGCACTTGCTGTCGGAGCCCAACGCGAGTAACACTGTTGCTGCCAGCGGTAGTGGTGGCAAGGGCAGTGCATCATCACCAGGAGGAGCAATGGGGCGCCGGGTCTCAGTCGCCAGCGCGTCCTCGATGGATGTCTTGCAAGCTCGTTTGACCCAGTCCAACCCTCTGATGGAAGCGTTTGGGAACGCGCGCACTACTCGGAACCACAACTCGAGCCGGTTCGGGAAATTCTTGAAACTGGTGTTCGTGGACACGTCCGGGTTTGTTCTCGACGACCATCTCCCCTCTACGACGGCCAAGAAAGGAGGGGACGGAGGAAAAGGAAGCAGCAGCAGCAGCAGCGAGTTGAACTTGTGGGAGCAGCGGGCGCTGCAAAGGGCGTGGGCGCGGCGCCCGCCCGCCGTGTGGTCGTTGCGGGGCGGGCAAGTGGACACTTACTTGCTGGAAAAGACCCGGGTGGTGGGGCAGGCCCCCGGAGAGGGGGGTTTCCACGCATTCTACGCTCTGCTTGCCGCCGCGGCGTTTCCTGGAGGAAGTGGGGGAGTGGTTCCCCCAGACCCGTCCACTTGGCGGGCAGGGGCCAACGGAGAATCGCACGCGTATTTGCCCGGGTACCCGGAGTGGCTGAAGCAGCCAGAATCTTTCGAGGTGCTACTTAGACGAGCGTGCGAGGAAACAGAGCACAGTACTAGAACTCGTTTAAGTTTCGTTTGGTTTCGATTGCCTTAGTGGAAAAAAATACTTGTTAATTTGCTGACAAGTTAATTGGTGCGCTCTTTGATGTCATGACCTATGATCTCATGGTATGACTCCATCATGGCTGACCTCTCTTGTTGGTGGTGCGTGCATTCTGTATCATTTGCGGTTTACTACTGTAGGAGCCTCCTCGCGAAACCTACGACACCGTGTCAAGTGCTTTGCTCGCGCTGGGTGTGTCTTCTGCTGACGTAGCCTCGATCTGGCGTGTCCTTGCGGGTTCGTGAGAAACTACTGTCTCCCTTTAAAACAGTCTTCCCTGTAGCGGTCGTTGTAGTTGCTGCAGTTTTTATAAAAATCAATTGATCGGATCCTAACCCTAGGTTTCTACTCCTCCTTGCATTACCCCCTCCTGTACAGGAGTGTTGAAGCTCGGTGACTTGTCGTTTGAGGCCGACACGGACCAACAGCACGCCGACGGTGCTCGCATCAGCGACGGTACTGAGGGCCAGCGCTGCCTGCGCGCCGCCGCGAGTCTGCTCGGGCTCAGCCCGCCAGCCCTGCTCACGTTGCTCACGACGCGCACGATTGAAACGGGCCAGCAGAATGCCCAAGGCGGCGGCGCTGGGAGCCCCCGGCAGCGGCGCGGCACTACTCTAGCGGTGCAGCTGAACCCTGCAGCAGCAGCCCTGGCGAGAGACGCAATGGCGAGGCTCATTTACGGTCATCTGTTTGGGTGGGTTGTTGCTACGGTGAACCAAAGCTTGGCGCCTTCGAGGAGCAACAACGCAACGACGAAATCGACACCAGGCCTGAGCCCAACCAAAGAAGAGCCGGATGGCGAAGAAGAACATGAAAAGACAGACAGCAAGAACACGTCGCAGAACCAGAAGGAGCTTGTCCCAGCCAATGCCGAACGGCGCACTTTGGGTCTGTTGGATATGTTTGGCTTTGAAGCGTTTCTGGAGAACGACTTGGAGCAGCTGCTGATCAATTTGGCCAACGAAGCGCTGCAAGACATGTACTGCCAACAGGTAATGCTGCTAGGTACTACGACTCATTAAAGAAGGCATGTATCGAAGCGCACGCATTTGCACACACACTTGCTCGAGAGAAGAAATTATAGCTTTATGTTTGTGCCGAATCCAACCAAAACTTCATTGCGTCGCTTTCTCGTCCTCGACTCAATTATCCTCTGTTGTAATAGGTGCTGTTGGCCGAGTCCACCCTGTATTGTTCCGAAGGCCTTCGCGTAGGGACCGTGGAATACGCGTCCAACGCCGATTGCGTGGATTTGCTGGTGCGGGGGGTGGTGCCTCTGCTCGACGAGCAAACGGTGATGGCCCACGGCAGCGATGCAGCCTTCGTCGCTCAAGTGCACCGCACTTTGAACCCCAAGTCGCCGTACTTGTTGCTGCCCCACGCCCGGCTCCGTCACCACTGCTTCACGGTACATAACATGGCACCTTTACTTTAATCATGCGATAGGTGGGTAACGAGGCCCTATGAAACGTGCAAGCAATCACATGATTAAAGTAGCCCTTATTGTGTCCTATTTGTTGAAAATATAAGCGAATTCTTTGATTCGTGGATGTTCATACTCTCAACCTACTCAACAAAAGGTGCGCCACTACGCCGAAGACGTCACCTACCAATGCCAGGGGTCCTTCACGGTCAAAAACGACAACACGGTGCCCCGGGGCCTCACCTTGGCCTTGCTCGCGTCGACCACTCCGCTGATCGTTGACATGACCACCCAGGCCGAGGACCGTAGCAACGACGCCAGCAAGCCTTCTGCTAGTGCTAAACTTGGGCGGCAGGTGTGTAGAGCACCCAACGGTCGTTAGTTTTCGTGGAAGGTTCACCTGTTGCGAAAAGCAAATTGACATCTATTTTGGTGTGCACTCATCTTGAATGATCGAATCAGCGCAATGTACGCCAATCATACTTCCTCTTGTTGTTCTTCGTTCAGGGGCCAGTTGAGGCTAGCTCGTCCCTGAAATTACCTGCAGGGCGCAGCAAAAAAGCTCGGACGGTAATATTCAGGCGTAGGTTTGCGATAATGCTTAATCTACATGAGCTGGCATCTCTTCTTGTAGCCACTTGTGGGCTTTACTTTTTCTTTTCTTTTGTACTCACAAAAAGGTGGCGGGCGACTTTACGCTGGCGATGCAATCTTTGGTGGCCGCCTTAGGCGCGTCTCAGTGCAGTTACGTGCGTTGCGTGAAGCCTAATTCGCGCATGCAGCCTGGCCTGTTCGAAAATCATTACGTTGCCACGCAGGTTTGAAATTGCCTTCAAATTTGATACACATTGTATTTACACGAAGATGGAGCTCGCAAGCAAAATTGCATGTAGAATGACTTCGGACTTGCTTGACCACAAAGTGTCTCATTCTTTATTTACTCTCTTTTATATTTTGCCAACCTCTACTTATGTACCTATTTATCTCTGTTCCGCATCCCTGATTTGCAGTTGCGCTCTCTCGGCTTGTTGCAAACGTGCGAAGTGCTCAAAGTGGGGCTGCCCCACCGCACCCCGTATACGGAAATACGGCCACAGCTGGAGGCCAACTTACCCCCCGAAGTGGTGCATCTGCTGCGCCACCGCCCGGACAAGGACCTGGTCGCAGCGTGCCTGTCAGTGTACGAAGCGCCAAGATCGAGTTACCATTTGGGCTACACCCGCCTCTTTTTTCACACGGTGCGCATAAAAAGAAAGGCGCTTTTCCATTGAACCTGCATGAATTTCTATCAGATTCAAAGAACTTTTCTGATTACTCTCTGTAGTCTGATGTCACAACAAGCCTTGGTGTGCTCAATTCAACGCTTGTGGCCTAACTTTTCTGCCCTTCTTTTCGACCTCTTCATTCGGCGTACAGGGGCAGTACAGCGAGCTGGAAAAAGTCTTCGCCGCAGCGGCTCGGGACGACCCCCAGCAAGCACTGAGCAAATTTCGGTCTTATTTGACCCGGCTTTTGTTTCAGCGGCTGCTGGTGCGGTTGCAGACTGGTTTCGCGTTCATTGGTATCTTGCGGAGAGTGCGCGAAAAGCACGACCGCGCGTTTGACTTACTGAAGCGCAACGTGCACCGCAAACAAACGGTGAAGAAATGGCTAGCCTTGATTCAAGAAGAAAGCGACCGCGTAGCCAAAGAGGAGCGCGAGAAGGCGGCGGCGTCCAAACTCACCCTGTGGCTCTATCGCTGCTTGATGGCCAATTCTGAGAAATTCCGCGCTCAGCGCCCTAACGGCCAAAGACCTCAGCAGCGTAAACAGCCCAGCGAGGAAGGAGGCAAGGATGGAGTGGCCTCTGCCTCAACGCAGCATTCTGGAGTAAATGCGTCGGCACTCGCGGCGATTGTGAAAGCCGCTGAAGAGGCCGAGGCTCTAAGGCTAGCCCAAGAGACTGAAGCCAAGAAGTTGTTTGAGGCTGAGCTCGAGTTGCACGCCGAAGCATTCCGAGCTCACGCCGCACTGCTCAAAGATGCGTCGGTGGACCAAACGGCCAAAATGCGGGAAGAGGTAAACGTCAGCTGATAATACAGTGCTTATTCCTTTCTGAAAGACCTCCAGTTTTTTTTTAAATTTTATGAGCACACTCGCTTGTGCCAGCATAATTGCTGTTTACACGTGACATTCATGATGTTGAAAACCTGTTTCTCGCGGGTTTTTACATCTCTTTACCTTCAGGCGGTGCAGCGCATGACTTCCAAAGACGTTTTGGCACGATGCCATCTCGTGGAAACTTCCTTTGCCACTTTTACACGCACCAAACTCCCTTCTCTGCTAGCGGACCGGGTCAAGAGCCACGGTGCAAGTCCTGAGCTGGACCACATCATGGCAACAGTGCAATGCCACCAGCCACTAGGCACAACATCTACATCATCGTCAACAGCATCGTCACCAACGCGAATGTCCCCGAATGCTTCTCGTTCTCGCACTGCGCAAGCGAAGGCGCGCCACAATGGTAGTCCGACGCTACTGCAGAAAGCCCAAGCCGCTCTGAAGCAAGAGGAACAAGAAGAAGCGGAGCGATTGCAAAGGCAGCAAAACGCACAGGAAGCTAGGCCAGGCGGCGGCAGCAACGGCGTCTCGTACCATCGCCACCCTTCCAAAAACCGCGCAGGCCCGGTGTTTGCCGACTTGGGTGCTTCATCTACGGGGCACCACCGCAGCGCCCTCTCCGGCGGGCGAGGCTTCCTCGCAGCCAATGGGGCTCCGCCACCGCCTCTGAACGCTGCCTTAGTGGCGCGTTTTTTGCCCAAACCCGAGCTCATGCCCACGTACCGCTACCAACTGTTGTTCAAGGGCTCGTTGGCAAGTGGCGGCGATGGCGACGAGACCGATGGCAGTCACAATGGAGATGCATTCGACGACGAGAACGGAATTGTTGTTGTCGGTACAGGAAATGCCTTGAACCGTGCCAGATACCAAGGGGGTGGCGCGATGCCGAGTGTCCTAGGATCAACGAGTGCTTCCGCTGAGGGCGCGCGCGCAGCGGTGCGACCCTTGGTCTCGATCTCTCCTTCATACCACTCCATGTCTTTGAATCTGTGCTCATTTCGCATTCTCTTATTCTACCCTTTCTCACATTGGTCGGATGCTATTTCCTTCACTCATTTCGTTTCCCAGGTCACCCAAGCTGAGCTCGAGAAAGGTCGTGTAGTGGCTGCGCTTGTGATGTCAGCGGCAGCGCTCGAAGCTCTTCTGAGGCAATTGGCAGCCATGAAGGTAAGCGTATGTGTAGTTCAGGTCTTCTTAAGGGGCGCGCGAATCATTTATGATTTTGATGAATGGATCGGCAGCTGCTCAATTTAAATTGAATGAAAATATATATTTTGCGATTTGATGCACTACACAATCTTATTTACATTGCCGTACTCGTCTTGAAAGCACTATCACATCTTTCCCACTGCTAATTTTACATCATTGTTGTACTACAGCATGACTTGTACGCAGCAGCAGCAGCCCATCTCATCAAGCAAAGCAATGCAGCTATACAAGCACCATCGTCATCAGATGGAGCAGAGCACAACGCCACAGTTCAAAAGTGCGGACGGCTCCTCTTCGATGCTGAGTAAGCAAAAAACTGCCCCTATTTCTATATCCTGTTTCATGTTTCATACGTGCTTTATCTGTGCTTAGTGATTTATCGATGTTGGGAATATTTTGTTGCTTGCCATTTGACATAAAATGTGACATGATCTTTTTCAACAAACTTGGCCACAGGTACATTTGGTCCAACATGCTCGATTTGCAGCGGTGGGCGCAGGGCAAAGAGAAGTGTTCGGCAAGCCGGAGCTTCGCTGGTGGAGGAAGCATTACGCGGCACTTCAGCGCTAGTAATTTCGGCGCAAAGGTCGCCCAAAGTCGCTAAACCGGCATATATTGTCGACTCTTGGCTATCATAAACGGATCTTCACTTAATTTTTACACTAATTTCGGAGGTGCTATGTGATTGAAATACATTGGTTTGTGTTTATGTTTATGGGAGTAATAGTAAAGCTACAGGGTCCATGAGAGTAAAGACGAACATTGCATTACGCAAAAGGACACTCAGCCCAGTTAGACTTGTTCTGGGGGATTCCTCAATACGCAGCTTTTTGCTATCTGTTGATGTTTTTTTTGCAACTGGGTAATCCAATCTAGTAACCAGTAAGGCCGTAGCCGTACACGAACGGAACCATAAAACGGTCTATGTATCCAATCGTAATGACTCTTGCACTTGCCCATGTAAATAAGTAACATAAAAATCATTTGGCTACACAG
>Ga0307930_1003315_pt1 | contig 11891 bp, 9 predicted proteins | sample OrgLakmetageno46_FD_203161 | JGI IMG/M metagenome (GOLD analysis project Ga0307930, IMG submission 203161) | Saline water microbial communities from Organic Lake, Antarctica - #46 | ecosystem: Environmental > Aquatic > Non-marine Saline and Alkaline > Saline | place: Antarctica: Organic Lake... | reverse complement strand
ATTGGTGGGCAGTCCAATGGCGGCAGATGCATCCGTAAACTCACTTACTCTGAAGCCATCTTCTCATGGCAGCCCCGTGCCAGCAGCTAATAACATCAACCAAGATTGGGCAGAACGAGAAGAAGAAGTGAACCTATTAGGTGACATCGAAGAAGAGAACGAAGAGGAGTACTTTCGGCGTATTGAGGATGCGACACTATACGGCCGTTTAGTCGCTGCAGCGGCAGCTCAGGAAGAAGCTTTGAATGAGCCTATTGGTGACCTTAAAAATGAAGCACCACCTCAAGAAATGGCTTCGACTGACGATGGCAGCGAAATCAATGTCCACGGCAGCAGTAAAAGTAAAAGTGACAAAAATACTAGTGGGGGAATCAGCAGCGACAACAACAGCAACAGCCATGCTCCTCCTGATTTGCAAACCAGCGCAATAACCTCAAACAGTGGGTCTCTCGCTGACTGGAGCGGATTAAGTAAGAGCCATCGTTTCAATATCACAGCAGAAGAAGCAGAGACGACAACGACGATCGCGACTACAAAAGACAGTCGCCTACTATCTCCCGTGACTGGCAGCCATGGCAGTAGTCATCACAACAAACACAACCAGAGTGATAGGAACGAGCTCGATGAAATTCCGATAGCTAGATTCTTCGACACACTTAGCTTGTCAGGCGATGATGACACACCTTCGAGTGGCACTGACGTGGCCTCAGCGCTAAAGTTCAACACCTTATTACATTTGATCCCTACTGGTGATGCGCCATGCATCGTAGCTCTCGACGAGGATGAAGTGAATGGTGACCAAAAGCAGCCGATTCATCCAAGTAGTAGCAACAGCACGATCAATCGGAAGGCGAGTGAAAAAGGTGAGTTAAGTCGCAAGTCACGGCCCTCACTGAGCTATAACGCTTTGCGGCGCTTTGTTGCTGAAGACTTTCCCAGTATCTTGGTCGCTGCTGGACTTCACCCCGAGGACAGTAGTCGCAGCAGCCGCGGGAGCAGCGGCAGTCTGAATGGATTCAGCAGTGTTGATGAGCGGCAACAAAGTGCACGACCTCGTCTCGCGACTTTAATTCCCAACGGACCCGAAGCAGCAACCGTGCTCGTGGGGTGAGAAAATGAACTCTTTGATTCCTTTGAAATTTGGAAGTGACACCTATAAGTACCTTGCAACAAGCTACAAAACATCGATGCCACAATTGTTTTTCACCCCCTCTGCGTGCTTAGAAATTCACTCGTCTAAATTATTTGTTTGTTGTTGACCATTCAAGTTGCGTCGCCTGTGGAGTTTGCTGCCCCATGAATTACAGCAGTACGGCAGCGGAAATTACGTCTGAACTTGCTAGCTTGGGAGCTTCCCTTGTTCTTGCTCTAGAATCACCTGGTACTTAAATATACCAACTTATGCGTATTTGCTCCCTAACTGCATTATTTCGTCTGTCATTGTTCTTTTATATCTTCAAAGTTCTGCCAAGATATGTAGGTATCTTGACTTTGGCGTTTACTTCCTGATCAACCTTCTGTTTCCTTCTTTTTTTTAGGTGACTCGAGCAGCAACAACCACATTTTAACTGCTGCTTCTGCCTGTGGTCTACCTGTGGCTCTTCTCGCACCTACCTCATATCCCCACCCTCGCGGCCTCGTGATTCTGTCTCGTCTTGTGCCTCCATCGCCAACATTAACATCGCCGCCATTGCCTGTGCTGTGCGCATCATCCTGGTCATTTACGCGGCGCCACGAGGTAGAAGTTTATAATAGCAATATTTTATCCAATATCAAGTGTATATTTCGGGTTGAAGTATCCATAATGTGCCTCGTTTATTTCCTCACAAATCTTGAGTACTTCGTGCGTTTCCCATGATTCGTGTCTCATCCTATTCTGTTAGGTGGCCTTAGTTTTGCACACTTCAGGCACTACAGGAGCCAGAAAACGGGTCCCACACACTTTGGACAATTTGTGCGTTGGCGCTGCCCTTGTAGCACAGAGCTGGAAGCTTAGCCCCTCCGACGTGTGCTGCAACATGATGCCCCTCTTTCATGTCGGAGGCATCGCGCGAAACCTCATGGCACCGCTGCTTTCTGGTGGGGCTGTGGTGTGCTTGCCTGCGTTTGACCCTCAAGATTTCTGGCGCTGTCTGGATGAGCACAGGGCGACGTGGTATTACGCTGCCCCAACCATGCACCAACAAATTATAGCACTTTGCCCGCCATCTTTACACAATAGGAATAAAAATAGTGAAAGTAGTAGTAAAAGCAGCAACAGTGAGAATCACTCTTTGGATGCACCAGCAAATGCACCCTATCCGTTGAGTGAGCCAGCGAAGCGTCATCCTGGTCAGTATATCCGTATGGTGGCAAACGCAGCCGGTGGACTGCTGCCTTCTTTGGCAGAATCACTCAAGCGCACATTTCCCAACGCTGTCGTGTTGCCCTCGTATGGCATGACTGAATGCATGCCCATCAGGTAAAAATCCTTGTACGAACGAAGTCGTAACATCATGATACATCGCGATGTTGCATTAATAAAAAAGCGCTCTTCTTCGTTCGTGCATGATTTAGTTTCCAATTAAGTTAGTTCTTTCTTCTAATATTGTTTTTGGCGATTTCTTCACGTGTTCTCAGCACACCGCCGCAGTCTTACCGGCTCGAGCGCCCTGGCACCTCTGGCATCGCGGTGGGCCCTGAAATTGCCATCTTTCGTACTTTCGAAGACGATCAAGAGGTACGCAGCTACAATACTACTAAGAATAGGTGTGCTTCTTCGTACATTTCTGCGTAATTATTAGCCATTGCCTCGTAAAGTGCAAATTGGCAAACATTTGCATCGTTTATTGTAATATTGAACCCGTTTGATTTGGCTGAAACATATTTTACAGGCGAATGACACCGACGAAACACTTAATGAGTTCAACAGAGACTCTAGTCAAGCGTTCGATGACGACGGTATTGCTAGTGTTGCGAGCAGCGATTACTTTGGTTATGCTAACGAGAAGGATGAGATAGATGATGCGAACTATGAGGATGGTGCGAGCTCAACCACATCGAGCCGTCAAAAGTTTGGGACCGATTCTGCGAGAAGTCTTGGCCAAAGTAAAAGAGAAACAATGAAAACAGGTCTTTTGGTTGAAAGTTTCATTGAAGAAGAAGATGGTGTCAATGATTCGTGGGAGAATGACTTGTCTGGTTCTGGAAGCCTCAGAATGAGCACTCGTCAGGGTATCGGAAATTTGACTGGAACAGCACCAACGGCAGGCGATCGATACGAAAGGGGAGAAGATGCACGTAGTAGAAGAGGAAGTAAGAGAATTTCTGGTGCATGGCCTCGGCGAGCAAAACCCTTAGAAATTGGGCGCATCGCTGTGCGGGGGGCTCCTTTGTTTCAAGGCTATGAAAATGACCCTGAGGCCACTTGGCAAGCTTTCATATTGGGGCAAGGGTGGTTTGACACGGGCGATTTGGGATGCTTGGACGAGCAAGGCTACTTGTATATTACAGGCAGATCCAAAGAGGTGTTTAGTGTTCATTTAGATTTCATTTGGGGAATGGAATGCTTGATGACAGAAACAAAATTGCCATGGTTTCATTCACAGTATGGCACATGTCTTAATTCTTGCACGCATGTGTAAATGACGTGTACTGAATAGGTGATCAACCGTGGCGGTGAGCTCATTTCCCCCTTTGAAGTCGAAGAAGTATTTCAGCAACATCCTGCGATGCATGAGGTATGTGCGCGTATATTTGTGCGATTTATTCAGACCATCGTTTAGTTACAATCCATATCGTTGTAAATCAATCTGTGTTTGAACTAAGTTGTTTGATCTCTATACCTTACACTGCTCCAAAAATAGGTGCTTGCAGTAGGCGTGCCTCATGAGAGGCTTCAAGAAGTTGTTGGTCTGGTGATTGTGCCCAAAGCTCATATGCCCTGGCCCTCTGACCTGGGCTTATTGCAGCGCTACGCAGCACAGCGTCAGGTGTGTGACAACGAAAGAAATATGTGACAGGGAGAATTTCACATATCTGGCCAATTTAAAATTTTGTGAAGGTAGTAGATTTGTTACTACGGATATCTACTTCGTTTGCTACTCCGTCATTTTCATGATACTTTCTTCACCTTACTATTGATCACGCGCAAATTCGTTGTTTGTGCTTCCCCAGTTGCACCCTTTCAAATGGCCTCAAGTCGTCATTTTCATGCCGCAAGGCTTGCCTCGAGGCCCAACGGGAAAATTTCAGAGAATTGATTTCGCTAAACGAGCGCAGTTGCCTACATTGCGCGATGATAGCAACAATGATGGCAACGTTAATAGCCATGACAAAACAGAAGCCTCATATATCTCTTCTACAAACAGAGCAAATGCAGAGATTACTACTGAAAGCACAGCCATTTTTGAAGCCAACTATCCATCGGTAAATGGTATCAGTAGTGGTGGGTTGAGCAGCAGCAGTAGCGGTTCGCTGTCATCGTTAAGCAACATTAAGTGCTTCCCAATTCGGTAAAATTGTACATATATTTTTATACCATGCGACACATGCAAGACTTGCCTGTCTCAGTAGAGAATATTGATAAAATTGTCAAATGGTTAATTGCATGCTAACTTTTGCTTGTATGCGTGTGCATTGTCGTGCAGATATGATTTAGACAGACTCGTCTCAGCCACCACTGCCACATTACTCCACGCAAACGATCACGAACAGTCCAACAATTGCACCGCAGCAGTAGCGCTCCCTGAGTCCGCAAAAATGTGGGCTAAGTACACAATGGCGGCTGTTCTTTGGCGCAGTATTGATGATGGCAGCCAACAAGTGTGTCTTTATCTTGCGCCTCCAAGTGAACATCATGTACCGCCACCTCCATCATCATCGCCTCCGCAATCTCCTTCAGCAGAAACGTGCAAATCCGATGCGAGTGGCCCAAGTAGAGCTACAGGCAATAGCAGCAGCACTGGTGGAACTAGCCCTGAAATGTCGGCTGCATCTCCTGCCTCTAGTTATACTCCTCCTGGAGCACCTACACGAGAATCGGTGCTGGCGAGACTGGAGGCGATGAAAGCGAAGAAGTCCAACAAAAGCGCAAGTAAGAATACCACTGCAAATGATGGTGCCAGTGCGCCAAGCCCATCAAAAAGACCTATCGTAAACGTCGCTGCAAGTGTTTCTGAAGCGGCGGCATCATCAGTAGCACAAGAAGCAGCAGCACCATCAAGTGTAGATTCTTCCCAAGCTGAGTTATGGCTGCTTCGTCATTTAGCTTCCGTTGTGCACGCGCACTTGGTGCCTCATCACGTGATCGTCTTGGACTGCCCGCTGCCTGTCACTACTGAGGATGCCGGTGCTCTTGGTACCACTGCTGAAGGAGGCACAACCTCATCTATCGCAAACGCCAAGATCAATGAAGCTGAGAATGGTGATGATAGTAATACAGGAAAGAAGCCTCGAAGTCCATTAGGCAAAGGAGACCGCGGTATTAACTCTGGCGACTTTGCTCGATGGGCACTTTCACCGACTACCTTAATGCCGGCGGCCCCACAATCTGAACATGCCTCTGTTGAACAGTCAACTAGAAGTCTTACACCAATTGCATCCGCTGTGTCGCCGGGTGCGCTCGTCGTACCTAATTCTACATCACGGCACTCTCCTCGTGGCAGTAGCAATGGTGAAGCCTCTTCGCCTCATCTGTGCTTAAATTTATCAGCTCTGCCTCTACCACCACAAGTGAATGCGCGCAAGCGCCGTGCCGTGTTCGACGCTGTTCCTCATTGCAACATCAATGCTCCAGAAGAGGAAGGTGCCCGCGCTGATAAGAACGAAGGGCTTCGTGGATTTGGCAGCAGCAGCACCAGTAGCGGCCACAGCAGCAACAGCAGCAGCAACAGCGCTAGACTGGAGGCAACACCTCATATCCCTAAGAAAGAGGATGACACTGAAGCGGCAAGAAAAGCGCGCGCAAAGAAAAAGTTTTACGCTGATCGTGATGCGCTGCTCCAAAAAGCAAGAGCTCAGAAGCAATCAGGAGAAGAGCACGAACGCGTTGATGAAGATGATAACGAACAGTCAAAGTCGTCAAATGCACTGCAAATTGCAACACCATCGCAATCATCACCCCTACTACAGCCATTGCATGATCTTTCTGTTGCAGATTCAAGGCCAGCACCACCTGCAACATCACAAGCGGTTACTGCAAGATCTCACAACAGTTTATCCTCGTCATCATCATCGGAAGCGGCAATGACGACGAAAGAGTCTGAAGTGCTTTCTATGGTGACAGGAGCGTGGATAGAAGTACTCAACATACCAAGAGGGTTGGGTGAAGGCAGTAGAGATGATGCCTACCTGGAGGATACATGTGGCATCGACGAAGATTTCTTTGAGGTAACTATCAGAACGATCTGTGGTGCGTCGTTCGACTTCGATGCTCTCGTGTTTATTCCTTATCCCTGGAAAGTTTATAGAATTTTTACTGTTCTGATTTCCCCTTCTTGCTTGTGCATATCATTGAAATGATACGTATTTTTCTCTCTCAAACTTTACGCTATTGTGGTGTGTTGCACTGCACAGATGGGTGGTTCGTCTCTGCTCGCCGGTCGCCTCGTGTCTCGCGTGCGGCAACTCTCCAATGTGCCTCCCGGCAGAAGTCTCAATGCCACCACTATTTTCACCCACCGTACTATCCGTTCGATTGCGAAGGCTCTCTGCGCTGCGCAGCCTTCAATTCCTTCTCCAATTCATTCTTCTCGGCAAGATTGTCATGACTTTCAGCATGGTTCAACGCCCATACAGCAGCAGCAGGAAGAGGAACGCGAGGAGGAGCATCTATTGGAGGATTTTTCGACAAAATTCAATGAAGGAAATCGTCGTTCATCACCTCCTCCAACTCATCAAGAAGACCACAATAAGAGAGACGGTTCATCTCAAGATGGAGCAGCAGCAGCAGCAGCGATGAACGTCCGCAGCGACAGTGCATCTACTTTTGACTTGAATCATGCCGCAGAACTCAACCTCTGTGTGATGGCCACCCAGCTCATTCCGCTGTTGTTCTTTGGGCCTTTCAAACGTGTGATCAACTGGACAATTATCGTATCGCTTTGGGTGATCTTCACCCGTGACGTCTTCGAACCTTTACATGTACGGTTACCGCGGCTCATGGCGCTCCTGACCGCATTAGCCGTCGGCAAAGTCCTCGTTGTAGGACTGCTGTTGCCTTTACTGGGGCTCGCGGGGAAATGGTTGGTGATTGGGCGTTATCGTCCCGGATGCCACGCTCCTTGGAGCTTTTATTACCTGCGGTGGTGGTTGGTGGATCAGTGGCTCGACATCTGTGGCCGAGGTCTCTTTGTGCTCTCGCCCTTCGGTTTACGGTTGTATTATCGGTTAGCGGGCTGCGCCGTAGGTTTAGACTGCGTCGTCAGCCCGAGAGCAACCTTGCGAGAATTTGATCTTGTCCAACTCGGAGACGGCTGCGCTGTGGACGATGCATTAATTCGTGGATTTGCGGTTGATCGCGGCACGGTGATTTTCAACAGTGTAAAAGTGGGCACTGGCGCAAGTGTCGGGGCGAAATCTTCAGTAGCCCCGGGTACCTCCGTTCCTCCCTACTGCCAGCTAGGCCCTTTGAGCAGTAGCTACGAGGGTAGTGTGGATTACGTGCAGAAATGCAGTGACGCGGATAAAGGGCTCTTCTTAGCACCGCAGATGCGTCGCCGACTTCGTCTCTCAATTGCTGCGGCTAAAACGAAGAACAGTAACAGCAAGAGCAACAACCATTCGCAATTCTTTTCCAGCAGACACTTCTTGTCCTTGTTCAATTCGAAGGCAAATGTTGCGACTTCGTATTCTCGGGTGCCACAGGAGACTACAACCAAAACAAATGCGAAGCATGGCAGCGGTGACCGCAAGATCAATGACGTTATTAATGGTGATGATGAGAACGACGACGACTACGATAAAATCGACAAGGATGACGATCTTAATGATGATGCCATTGAGGACGACTCTAATCGCCGTTATGTGCGAAGCGTGCACACCAATCAATGCGCGAGGTGGCCTTGGAAAGTGTGTGTAGGGTGGCCGTCTTTGTGCTTGGTGAAAAGTGTAGGAGCTCTGCCTTGGCTTTTGATTGTTTTGAGGATGGTCGCAGGAAGAGGAGCCTATGATCGACCACTGCATTCTTTCTCAGACGCTGTCATCTGGTATGCGTTCGAACACTGGCATGCTTCTTCTACTGTTCTTGCCCTATTCTTTTCTTTTTTCTTGTACTCCATTTCTCTTACGCTTTTCTCTTTTTTTTTTCTTATTCGCTGCTTATGTAGTATAAGTAGTAGTTATGGATTTAAAGCACTTTTTATTTCAAGTTCTAACGCGATTCCATTATTCCATTTTATTTCTTTAGGTTTTCACGGCCAGAACGTGCCGGCTTTTACATTCTCACACGAATTGCAGTTGCCATTTTAACACCTCCCTTGGAATTGGCAACTGCGGTACGCATATTTCTCTTGTAAAACATCTCATATCTTTTTGTTGTTTGGTTCCTTATTAATTTCAATTTCCAAACCTTCTCAAGCGTTAGATTTATCGCACCTTTTAGCGCATACAAGCTTATTACAAAACACTATCGAAGTTAAGTTTGTGTTTTCTTACAAAATGTTGTGTGTATTGATTATTTTACTTAACCATATTAGGTTGCATTGAAGCGTCTGCTGGTGGGACAGATTTTGCCTGGCCCCCGACCAAAAGATCCGCACTCGTGGGCAACCTTTCGTCTATGGCTGGCTCAGGTATTGGTTGATTTCTCTGTGAGTTGGTTCTGTGCCCTTCTTTCTGTTGATGCAAAAACATGACAAACTCGAAGAGGTTTCTTGAATTGAGGAAAGGAAAAGAAAGTAACTCAGGTGTTAAAATATACAACCCTATTTCTTCTCTGTCTCATGTGAAATTGTATTCTTCAGGCGCTGGTGCCCGGTGGCGATCTGAGAGGGGTTACTAAATTAGTGGGCAGCCATTACGAAACGGTGGGATGAACTTGCACTGTGAATGAAGTTGTGTTGTACTTCAAAGCATTGAGGGTAGGGTCTCTTTCTAGCTTCCCCTATTCTCACTTCCTTTTTGGCCTTTTTCCCCTGTGCCACCATGTACTTGATATATTGAAGGTCAGCCGCCTGTATCGCTTGCTTGGCGCTAAAATCGGGCAGCGTGTCTATTGGCCGGGCACAGGACTAGGAGGCTTGTCGGGCCTCTTTGACTTGTTGGAAGTAGGCAATGACGTGACCTTTGGCTCGAGGTCGATCGTCATGCCTGGAGATGCGCACACGCTAGAGACGGTAAGGTCTTGTTCTTTCCTTTCTATTTTATCGTTTATATGATTTGCGCACAATTTCCAATCTGGATGTGTTTTTGCATCTGCATATGTCATTGAATACCTTTTCTTTTTTTTTCTCTTGAAATTTTATCAATAGTCTTTCCAGCTTATTCCCAATCCCTCAATCTTTTTTTCTTTCTCTCCTTTCTCTATCTGTATACGCGCATCTCTAGGTGTCGATCGGAGCAGGTGCCATGGTCGCCGATCGCTGTGTGCTCCATCCTGGCGTACATGTAGGCCGTTTAGCGACTCTGGGGAGTGGTACTTTGGCGCCTCGGGGATGGAAAGTATTACCCGGCGGGATGGTAAGAACTAATGGATGACGTTCTTTACGTTTCTTAACTACGCCTCCCGTGTTCTTGTGTTTGTGTTCAGAGAGAAAAAAAGACGAATCGCACGTGTGATCTTTCGCTCTTTGCTTCTCATTCGTACATGTGCGCTTCCTCAGGTGGTTGGTTCTCGACGCGGGCAACCGCTGGTAAAAAAAAATATTCATCATATTAGTGTTGACTTTTGCTGACATGATCGAATTATTGCTTTGAAACGTGATGATTTCGTTCTCACGACTACTTGTGAGCTTGAATTCGTCGGAAGCCTTTCTCTTCTCTTCAGCGTTTTCTCTCCTCTTGGCCGCTACAGGTGCTAGTTGAAGGCGACGCAAACGGGGCTGCTGCGGATGCAAACACGCCGACTATCACGCCTTTTGGAGCAGCCTTTTACCGCGTCAAGAATAGCAAGAATCACGTCAAGAACAACCCCCCTAAGAACTTTTATCATGACGACGATCCACTTTCGTCAACTCCTCCTCCTTACTACGTCTACGGAGAATGGCAAGTGGGTTGCCTACATGTAGGCGCTGTCTTACTAGGCACTTTGCTCCGTGCGGCTACTCTGCCGAGTGCTCTGTCCCTCGCCGTATATTGGGTCCGTAATAGCAGCAGTGATCACGGTAGCCTCAGCAGCAGCAGCAGCACCTGGAGTGACAGTGGTGGTAGCAGCAGCAGCTACGACCGCAGCAGATATGACGACGACGATGACGACAGCAGTGCCTTGTCATCAGCTCCTGATGAAAGCAGAAGTGACTTTTTCAACCACGTTTTGAGGAGAATGAGCACTTCTACTACATTAGAGCACCCATCGCCATCGTCGTCGTCGTCGATGCTGCACTTTTCGTGTCATTTTCTCGGTTCCTTCTTCTTAGCACTTGCCCTCGTCTCCTTCCTCGTAGCGGTCCTGTCATTAGCAATTGATGTGAGCGCGAAGTGGCTTTTGATTGGTCGCCGCACGTCAGGGCCGCATCCGTGGGATAAAGACTCGTACTGCCAGCGCTGGCAGGTCAATGAGAGAATTGTGTACCAGTAGAACGAACAATTTCACTTTAGAGATGGGTCATTTTGCTTTCCTCGTTATCATCTTTTGTGGGCCCACTATTCCTATTCTATAGGTCTATCTGGCGGTCTCAAGCGCGGCACGAGGTCCCATTTTGGACAGGCTTCGCGGCTCAGGCTGGCTGAACGCGTATTTTCGCAGCCTCGGCGCTGCGATTGGACCCCGCGTGCTGCTCTACCCTACCAGGGGGGATCCCATGATGACCGAGCCCGATCTCGTGGAGGTGAGTGGAAGGAAGAAAGAGAAAAAAAGATACTGTGGTTCATCCTGATAAATTGGTGTATAATCGTAAGTCCTTTTTCTTTCCTTGTGTTGTTTTGCTGTAATTTTGTGGTGTGCTCTTCGTCTTTACACGCTGTCGACAACAAACCTTGTTGTTGTTTTTTTCATTAAAATAAGTTGAAATGTGGTTGCCTATTGGGACTAATGCTTCTATTTTGTCGGATAGATCGGAGCGGGCGCGTGCATAGACGACGCGTCTCTGATTTGCCATTTGAATTCCCGAGGCCACTTCGCCCTGAACCCGCTTGTGATTGGTCAAGGCGCCACAATGCGGAGCGGTATTTTTGTGCGCTAATCGCATGAATCTTTTACTCCGCTGCTTAATTTCTGACTTCTTCTCGACATAGCTATTCTTATTTCTTCTGAGTTCAGATCGCCTTAACGCTATTCTTTTCGTTCCATTTTATGAACCCTCAAGCAGGCTGCTCAGTTCTCCCCTTTTTCTCCTATCTTGATTTGTCTTCGCAGGGAGCCGCCTTCTGAGTGGTGCATGTATGGAGCCTCATGCTTGTTTGCTCGAGCACACCTTGGTGCTGAGTGGTGACGTTGCACCAGCCCGTGGGGTTTTACAGGGGTGGCCTTCGGAATCATATCGGCCTTCTGCAGTGCCGCTGTAGGCTTTAGAGCTGCAGAGAAGGTGCCATGAGCCGGTTTTGTCGATGCCAAACATGCCCCTGCCGATACTTAATAATATCTTAAGGCCATCAAATCGTTAAACTTGTAATCGCAATGAATCAGCCGATCGGCCTTCTGTATTTCGCGGACTCCTTTTTGAGCGCAAGGCCCGCGTATATATGTCTAAATATATTGCATCTAAATATCAGGCCCGAGTTAAGGTAGTAAAATACATTCGCAGTACGGGACACTG
>Ga0307930_1003310_pt1 | contig 11911 bp, 8 predicted proteins | sample OrgLakmetageno46_FD_203161 | JGI IMG/M metagenome (GOLD analysis project Ga0307930, IMG submission 203161) | Saline water microbial communities from Organic Lake, Antarctica - #46 | ecosystem: Environmental > Aquatic > Non-marine Saline and Alkaline > Saline | place: Antarctica: Organic Lake... | reverse complement strand
CGGGCTTTACAACACCGAGGCCGAGGTCGACGTTCTGATCGACGCACTGGAGTTGTGCCACGATCTTTTCGCATGAGTGTTTGCGGTTGCGAGGCTGCGGCCTCGCAGCTATGGCGGTGCCAATGGTCCGTTAGCTCAGCTGGATAGAGCGCTGCCCTCCGAAGGCAGAGGCCGCAGGTTCGAATCCTGCACGGACCGCCACTTGCACTTGAGAAACCGTTCTCCCGATCCGGCTGCGGCCGGATTTTTCCGTTATATTCAAGGGTTATGCGGGAGGGGCTGTTAACCGGCACCTGGGCCAGCATGCCCAAAGGTGTTCTCTCCGGGCCGATATTCTCTGGACCTGTTGCCTGAACAAGTTCAGTGAATTTTCTGTAAGGTACTGAAAATGCGTATACTTTTCATTCCGACGGCTAAGCACTTCGAGGCCAGTGGCGTTCCCCAAACCGGACTGAAATCGAACTCTGCAATTAGTTCGCATTCTGTCTACTCTGGAATCTGAGAAGCGCTTGTCGAAGCGCCGACCTCGCGATCTTGCTGCCAGTCCTCGGCGTTCAAATCTCGCAAGCGAGCGAGGAATACTCTGTGAAAATCGTTGACCTTGGCGGCGAGCCACTCGTGCTGTCGAGGCCAATCGCTCTCGTCGTCCGGATCGACATTCGTCAAATAAATCGAGATACGACTATCGCGCCGTGTGGGTAGTTCCTCCCATTCGAGCGGATAGCTGAGCTCTTGTTCGATCGGTTGTTTTTGTTCGCGGAGCAGGTGAAAGAAAGCCTTCGCTTGGTCGCCTGCGATGTACAATTCTGCTCTGATCTGTCGCTTCGGACGGATCATCACCGCTCCAAGGTTGAAGCCCGTCCGGCCAATCGAGTAGCCCATCCACGATTGCGGCTGTGGCTTGCGGCCACCGGAAACGGGCCCAGCGGCCCGATCCAGAGCCTGATGGAAGGCTGCCCAGTAGGCTCGCTGCTTTACCCGCGTGTCAGAAAGTTCCGACTCGTCGATCGCTCTCGCAGCTTGCGCGACCGAGCGTGACCAATCGTTCGGCTTGGACACAATGTTGAATTTCGGCGCAGCCGGCGAGTCGCCAATCCTCCACAGCTCCACCTCCAATCCGAAGAACCGGAAGGTCTCGTCCGTGATCTTGTTTAGCCAGTCAAGCGTCGAACGATGTTCTTCGGTGAAGCGAGCGGCAATCCATACAATTGTCACGGCCTCCAATCCTGAGGCATAGGTCAGGAGTTGCCCAAGGTGCCCGTGGTCGGTACGTTCGAGCTGGTTCTCGACAAGCACCCATTCCCCGGTTCCGATGTCCTTGCAAAGGATGTCGGCCCGGAAAGGTCCAACGGCCTTCTCCTGTGCTTCTAATTCTAGGTCGATACCGAGTGCTTCGCCCAAGACCACCAGGTTTTCTTCGCGCGCGAGCCAAGGAGTGAAGTCGCTGGATTCGCTGATCCAGATATCACGTAGTTCGACGCGCGTAAGTCGACCAAGACCGTGCTTCGAAATCGTCATAATAGCCAGCCTATCAATAATACTCACGAATGTAGCCGTAAGCTCGCTCGAACAGCTCAGCGTCCTGGTGCAGCTTGTATTTGAATAGGGTCTGCCGCAGAGCCTTTTTCACCTCGCGTTCGCCCGCATGGGTGGCCTGCCATCCATCGAACCGGACTGCGCGAACAATTTCGTCGATGTCATCGACGACTCGCCGAACCATGATCGGGGTCTCTCCGTTCTTGGCTTCCTCGAAAAGATCGGTGAGGGCTGCCTTACCACGGTCGATGTCTTCCTCGACTGGGGTTTCGCGTTCCATTTTGACGACATCCTTGGCGAGCTTAAGCAGCTCCTTCAGGAAGTCGATGCTCAGCAGCAGCCCTTGCTGATGCCGGTTCTTCAGGTCTTCGAGACGCTCGGCCAGCGCCTTGTACTGCGGATTGCCGGTATGCTTTCGAAGGCGGCCCGTCAGTTTGACTGAGATTTCCTTCGCTTTCTTCTCGGGGTCGGGATTGCCGAGAACCGCCTCAAGAAGCTCCGCGTCCATCACCAATGTGTCGAGGTCGTCCCGCACGGCATCGACGTGCACGTTCTCGTGGATCAGCTCGATGGTTTTTGCACCAAGGCGATGCCAGAGAAGTCGACCGGTGCCGGTTGATGGCTTCAGTGACTCATAGACCTGTGCCAACCAACGATAATCCTTTTCGTGCGGTATCAGAATCGGATCCGGCGAAAGCGCCTCCCAGATGCGGCTGAGGATACTGAAATCAGAGGCGAAGGCGTCGCGCCGCTCGTCATTGGGCAGGCAATCCTGCGCGGCAATCAAACCCTCGTAACCGGTGAGGCTCCGGTCGACCCCAGCGAAGTATTCCAGGCATTTCTGGATGGCCGAGGGCAGCATCGCCGCCAGTTCAGAAATGTTGGAAACGGCTTTCTGAACGCCTTTCTCGTCGAATTTCAGCGCCTGTGCGACGTCATCGAAAATCCCGAGGTAGTCGACGATCAAGCCGTGGGTCTTCTGCTCGCCATAGGGACGGTTTGTCCGGCAGATTGCCTGCAGCAGCGTGTGATCGCGTAGCGGTTTGTCCAGGTACATCGTCTGCAGGATCGGAGCGTCGAACCCGGTCAGCAGCTTTGAAGTCACGATGATGATCTTCAGCGGGTCCTTGGGGTCGCGGAACCGGTCAAGGAGCTTCTCTTCCGCATCACGGTCGCGCCGGTAGGCGGCATACTGATCCTCGCCGCTATTGACCGACATGACGATGTCGGATGCTTCTGGCGGCAACAGCTTGTCGAGCTCTTGTTTGTAAAGCAGGCTGCTTTCACGGTCGAAGGTGACGACCTGTGCGCCGAAACCGTTGGGCGCGACCTTCTCCTGATAGTGCTTGGCGATGTCGCCACAGATCGCCCTGACGCGCTCGGGAGCCTTCACAAGGATAGACATCTTGGCGGCGGCGCGGCCGAGCTTGTCTTTGTCCTCGTCCGTCAGACCATCGGTCAGTTCGGCATAGGCAGCTTCGATTGCCTGCTGGTCGATGTGCAGATCCACAAGCCGTGGCTCGAAATGCAGCTCTTTCGTCGCGCCGTCCCGGATTGAGTCGTTCAGCCCGTAGCGGCTCATGTAGCCGTTCTCGTCGATCTCTGCACCGAAGGCGTAGAACGTGTTGCGGTCGGCGCGGTTGATCGGCGTGCCGGTCAGGCCGAACAGGAACGCGTTCGGCAGCGCTTCACGCATCTTGCGGCCCAGTCCGCCTTCCTGCGTGCGGTGCGCCTCGTCGACCATGACGATAACGTTGTCGCGGTCATTCAGAACACCATCGGCCTCGCCGAATTTGTGGATCGTGGTGATGACAACCTTTCGGGTGTCCTTGGACAGCAAATCGGCCAGCTCCTTGCGGCTGTCGGTCCGCACCAGATTGGCCATGTCGGCGGCGTAGAATGTGCCGGCGATCTGGCTGTCGAGGTCAATTCGGTCGACCACCACCAGCACTGTCGGGTTCTTCAGCGCGGGGTGCAGGCGCAGCTTGCGCGCGGCAAACAACATCAGCAGCGATTTGCCCGACCCTTGAAAGTGCCAGATCAGACCCTTGCGCACCTGACCGGCGACGACGCGCTCGACGATCTTGTTGACGCCCTCGACCTGTTGATATCGGGCGATAATCTTGATGCGCTGCTTGCCTTTCTGCGTGGCGAAGGCGGTGAAGTTGGCGAGCAGGTCCAGCACCATTGCGGGGCGCAGCATGTCGGTGACAGCCTTTTCGACCTCGCCCATGGATTGCAACGCATCTTCATCCGTCCGCCACGGACCCCAGAGATCGACGGGCATGCGGACAGAACCATAGCGGTACTCTTTGCCTTCGGTCCCGACGGAAAAGACGTTGGGCACGAACAGTTCCGGGATGTTCTTCTCATAATCGTCATGGACCTGAAGTGCTGCGTCCAGCCAGCTTTGGCTGGAGCGGACCGGCGTCTTGGCCTCGATCAGGACAAGCGGCAGGCCGTTGACCAGCAGTACCAGATCAGGGCGCTTTTCGGTCTTGCCTGCGCGAAAGGTGAACTGCTGGGTGACGACAAAGCTGTTCTGTTCGATGTCGTCGAAGTCGATCAGGCGGATGGTGACATGTTCGCCATTCGCGCCAAAGGGCATGGAGCGTTCGCCGAGCATCCAGGCACCAAATTCCTCGTTTGCCTTCACCAGCCCGTCCGAGCGCGCGCTCATGACGATGGCGCGCAGGCGGTAGAGCACGTCATCGACGCGGCCCGGATTGGCGGCAATGTCGGGGTTCAGGCGGATCACGGCGTCGCGCAGATAGGGCTCGACCAGCGCCTCCTGCGACTGACGTGGCAGGTCGGCAGGGCCGACGAAATGCCAGCCAAGACCGGAAATCGCGCCGCCCTCCCGGGCGAGGCCAGGCCTGACGGTGGCGGGGCCGTTCATCCCGGTGAGACGGTCCCGGATGAAGGCTTCGACGGTGTTGGCTTCGTTAAATGTCAATTTCTGACCTCAGTGGCCGTAAAGGCGCTTTCACGAATTCGAATTTGATTCTCTTGCGCCTGCTCTAAGCGACGTTTTGTATCTGCCAAAGCATCTGCAATCTGAGATAGCTTTCCAGCCAGATCGTTTTGATCGTCCAGCGAGGGAAGCGGCAAGGGAATCGGCTTCAAATGCTTATGATTTAGTTGAGGGACTGATGTAGTATCTGCAAAACGCCACAGCCCCACACCTTTAAAAAACCACATCAGGTACTCGGCGCTTGCTGATGAAGTATCAGGCTCAAGCGCCATCAAATTCGGATCGAGCGCCGCGGCATGTGACAAGATGCCAATTTTATTAAGGAAAATGGATGCGCCGCGTTTAGGAAAGATTACTGTTCCGGGCTTGAAGACCCGTATTGAAGGGTTCGTGGCCGCATGGAACCGAGTCTCAGCCGTCTGCAATGCACGATGGTCGGGATTGCGGTTGAAGTCAGCCACCTTAAAAAAGAGTGTGTCGCCTTCGTCGTCAAACGTCGGTTCACCGTTTCCACTTTTGGCCGTGTAAACGTCTTCTCCAGTCGCAACCTGAAAGCGACCTTTGTAGCCCTCTGATCTTGCGAAGCCACGAATTTCAAGAGACTCGAGAATGAGAGAATCCAGAAGTTCCTCCGTTCGGTTTGCAAGATCAAACAAGCGGTCCACATTATCTGTTGACGCTTTTAGGACTTCCACCAAGCGCGCCTGCTCTTGGATCGGCGGCAGGAGGAATTTCTCCTTCGCCAGCGCCTTCCAGTTGATGGTCGGGGACAGCGAGCCGACCGAAATGCTCAGCGCCCGCTCCATGAACAGATCGCTTTGCATGAAGAAGGGCAGAAACTCCGGCAGTACGGTGTCCGGTTTGGCCCGCAGCACCATGGCATGCGCGGAACAGATGCCTTCGGTATCGGCCACCGCGACCTTGCGCTGATAGACGCGGCGCTTGCCAAAGATGATGTCGCCCGGCTCGAACCTCAGCTTGGTCGACTCCACCTCGCTTGGGTCGCCCCAGCGGCGAATGCGCAGGCTGTCGGGATCAAGGTGCTCCAGCCCGATATAGCGTTCAACATCCGCCTCTGCAGGCATGACACGCTGATTGATCTGATCTGCCAGTTGATCGAAGCGGTAGGAGGTCAGTTTCGAAGGGCGCTCAAGCATCGGCGTCCTCCGCCGGTTCTAACCCGTCGAGCATATCAACCAGCGCATCCATGCCGGTCCAAAACCCGCGCCCCTCGGCATCGAAGATATCCCAGGCGGCGGTCAGGGTCATGGCCTCACCCACCGGCACTTCGGGCTTGGGTTTTTTCACATAGCGGGCGATGGACAGGTTCCCCTCGGCCGCCAGCACATCAGCAACGCTAACAACCTTGGCGAGACCCGTTGCATCAGAAAATTTCTGATAGGCCGTAAGGATATTCGTTTGGTTTTCTGGCTTGAGGAAACTGACTGCACGTTCGCGCGCGATCTCTGCCACCGCGTCGATGAATAGAATTTTTCCTTGCCGTTCAGCGGATTTCTTACTGCGGCAAATGATGACACAAGCCTCCATCGGTGAGTTGTAGAATAGCCCCGGCCCAAGCCCGAGCACGCATTCCACCAGATCGGACTCGATCAGCTTGCGCCGCATCTCGGCCTCTTCATTGCGGAAGAGCACGCCATGCGGAAACAGCGTCGCGCTGCGACCGGTCTCGGGGTCCATGCTGTTGAGAATGTGCTGGAAGAAGGCGTAGTCCGCGCGCCCCTGCGGCGGGGTGCCGAGGAAGTTGCGCCCCCAGGCATCCTTCTCCCACGCGCCACGGTTCCATTTCTTGATGGAGTACGGCGGATTGGCGAGGACCACGTCGAAGGTGCGCAGCGCGTCCCGTTCCGCGAAGGCCGGGTTGGCGAGCGTGTTGCCGCTGGCGATATGGAAGTCCGACACGCCATGGATCACGAGGTTCATCCGCGCAATGGCGGCGGTGATTGTGATCAGCTCCTGCCCGTAAAGGCCTATGGTGCGGGTGTCGCCGCCGCGCCGTTTGGCTTCGGCAAGGCAGGAGATCAGCATGCCGCCGGTGCCGCAGGTCGGATCATAGATGCTTTCGCCCGGTTGCGGCTCCAGCATCTGCGCCATGAGATGCACCAGCGTGCGGTTGGTGTAGAATTCCTGCGCGGTGTGGCCGCTGTCGTCGGCGAATTTCTTGATCAGGTATTCGTAGCCGTTGCCAAGCTCGTCCTCCGGCACGGCGGCCAGCGTGAGGTCGTGCTTGGAGAAGTGTTCGATCAGGTTCTTGAGTGTGGCGTCGGGCATCTGGCCCTTGTCGGTCCAGTTGGCGTTGCCGAAGACGCCCTGCAGCCGTTCCGGGTTGGCGGCCTCGATAGCAAGGAAGGCCGAAAGCATGGCCCGCCCAACGTCCTTTGGCGCGCTGCGTACGTCGTTCCAATGCGCGCCCTCGGGGATGACAAAGCGATCATTGGCCGTGGCAGTTGCGTAGCCTTCGTCGTCGGTTTCGTCGAGTGCGTCTTGATAATCCTCGTCCCAGACGTCGGAGAGGCGTTTGAAGAACATTAGCGGGAAGATGTACTGCTTGTAGTCGCTGGCATCGACGAGGCCCCGGAGCAGCGTCGCCGCGCCCCAGAGATAGCTTTCGAGTTCGCGCTGGGAGAGGTGTTCGGTCATTGCAGCCAGCCTCCCTCGGTCAGAACTTTGCGCAGGTGATCCTCGGCCGTGCGCGCGTCCGCGAGAGCCGTCTTGAAAGCATCGACGGCCTCGGGGAGCGGCGGAATGTCCTCACCGATGGGCGGGAGCACGTAGCGCGAGATGTTGAGCGTCCAGCCTTCCTTCTTGATCTCCTCGATGGTGGCGACCTTGGCGCGATCCTCAACATCCTCGAAGGTGCGATACCAAGCGACGATCTGATCGCTGTGATCTTGGTCGAGGAAGTTCTGTGCGCGGCCTTTGCGGAAGAGGCTGGAGGCGTCTATGATTAGGACCTTGTTCTTTCGCTCTGGCGGCTTTTTGCGCCGAAGGACGACCACGCAGCCAGCCAGTTGGGTGCCATAGAACAGGTTCGGAGCGAGACCGATAACCGCCTCGATCATATCATTCTCGAGGAGAGCCTGGCGGATGTTGCCTTCAGCGGATTTCCTGAACAGGGCTCCCTGCGGTAGGACCACAGCCATCCGGCTGTTTCCGGTCTGTGCCATCGACGCGATCATGTGCTGTACGAAGGCGTAGTCGCCATAGCTTTCCGGCGGGATGCCATACTGGGCGCGCCCCCATGGATCGGCCTCCCAGAGCTCGCGTCCCCATTCCTTCAGCGAAAACGGTGGGTTCGCGATCACGCAGTCGAAGGTGGCGGTTCCGCCCGTGCTGGAGTCAGTGAAGGCCGGGCTGCGAAGGGTATCCTCGCGGGCGATCTGGAAGTCTTCGATTCCGTGCAAGACAAGGTTCATCCGCGCGATCGCGGACGTCGTCAGGTTCTTCTCCTGGCCGTAAATCTTGCCGTAAAATGTACGCGGGTCACCGCCTTTGCGGACCACATGCTCGATTGCACCCAAAAGCATACCGCCCGTCCCGCAGGCAGGGTCGTAGATGCTTTCACCCTCCTGGGGATCGAGGATCTCAACCATCATCCGCACGACGCTGCGCGGCGTGTAAAACTCGCCAGCCTTGTTGCGGCGGGTGACGTCGGCGAACTTGCCGATCAGATACTCGTATGCGTCGCCAAGAACATCGGTGCTGACCGCGTTGTTCCCAAGTCGAATGTCCGAGAAGCCTTCGATCAGGTCCTTCAGCAGCTCGTCCGAGAACTTCTCCTTGTTGCCCCAATCTGCGGTTCCGAAAACGCGAAAGAGCGTGTCTGGATTGGCCCGTTCAATTTCCTGCATCGCCCGGTGAAGAGCTGCACCTACGTTTGCGGCGATCTCGCGCACGTCATTCCAATGACAACCATCAGGCACGACAAATCGATGTATTTCGGGGAAAAGGGAGGGTTCAGCCTCCCCGTAGATTTCCTGCGCTTCAACGGTTTCTTCGTCCCAGACGTCAGAAATCCGTTTAAAAAATAGAAGCGGCAGAATGTAACCCTTCCAGTCAGTGCGATCTACAGCGGAACCGCGAAGAGTGTTCGCGGCGTTCCAAAGAGATTGCCGGAGTTCAGTCGCAGCGCCTTCATGTGAAAGAAGTTTTGGGCTCTGTGTCTCATTCATTACTGTACTGCTTCAGTCTGAAAGTTATCGTTAATCGCATGCAGCTCAGAAGAGGTATAGTCTATCTCTTGGTCACCAATACGTGGCCTGCACTGACCTTGGTACCAGTCTTCGATCAAGCCAGTTTTCTTATTCCGTCTGCGTGACTTTTCAAATATTTCTGCAAACCGCGTTGGTGCAATTCCTGAAAAGTGGGTGAATTCCACCTTTCCTTCTTCGTTATCGCCCGTGGAAACCAGGTCTCCATAAAGGAGCTCGGTTCGGCTCTTGGGGTAGGGCTCAATAAATATCACTCGCGAAATGCCGCTTGAGATAATATGTTTCGCGCAATTGTGACATGGGAAAGTGGTAACATATAGAGTAGCACCCTTAACTGCACGGCCGAGTCTGGCGGCGTCGCTAATAGCGTTCATCTCCGCGTGCACCATTCTGCCGTACTCAGTAATCTCACCAATCATTGAGTCACTGATAGCATCGCGTAGTTCCGTGTCTCCAAGTATTTTGGCGGGAGTGTACCCGTCGGTCAAAGCACCCTTTTCTGATAGCAGGCGAAGAAAATCATAAACAATTCGACTCGTTTCCTCTTTGTTTGCTTCGCCGCCCTTATCAATGTCACGCTTTTTGTTTAGATCTTCATCCCAGTAGTTGCCTCCCAAAGGCTTAGGAACTTCGTTGCAACCAATAGTTATCATGTCACCGTCAGGCGTAAGGATTGCCGCGCCGACTTGACGAGACAGATCGACTGATCTTAGTGCGGCTGACTTCGCTAGGTAACTTCCAAACTCATCACGGGTTGGGGCGATATTGTTGCGGCCAAAGAGCGCGTTAATGAAGCGGGTCGATGTAGAGTCTTCGTGCCGTGCATCGATGAAAACGTCAGCTAGGTGAAAAATTTTTGTGATTCTTTGTCCGAAGTCATCTGTATCTTCGTCTTCGTCTTGGCGAATGAGTTTCCTTGCCGTCTCATCACGTTCATCCGGTTTCATTCCGTGGTTCTCTCGGCCAAGACGCGCTACAAGATTGTCGAGGCGGTCCTGTCGCTGTTGGGTGATTGAGATTTGAATAAACGCGCGACCGTAGGTCTTACGCATCAGCTCAATCTCTTCGGGTCGCTTAAATTGTCTAATGATGTAGGCAACGCTATCAGCCCTGATGTCTTCAAACGAGGCACCCTCAGGCAGTGCGGCACCTGCTTCTGTATTGATCTGCGCCCTTATTTCGCGAATCTTGCTGATGGCGTATGCTGCCAGTATTCCATTGTTTTCATAGCTCCGGCGAACTTTATTGCCAGCTTCAATCTTTTTTCCAAGAGTTTGCAGTGATGTTTCTTCATCCTGCTTTTCTTTCAATAGTTCAGCAATCCCCTCCGAGAGACTGATGTTCATCGCCCTATAATCCACCTGTTTAAGCGCTGCCGAAATTGCACGTTCAACTGCAGTGATGTCGCATCCGATGGGGCCTACTAGGCCGATGATAAGTTCCGGTCGCATGTATTTTGTCTCGAGCAAGGGCTGTCCGTAGCGTTTGCATCGGACCTGCAGGTGTGGGAGATGCACAAGGAACTTGCTGTGAATCGCGATCTGATTCAAGGTGTAGTCAACGAAAGCAGGAGGGAGACAACATGCAGAGTAAGCAGAGTGGCGCGGCAGTGGCTCAGATTTCGAAGTCCAGCAACGCAGAAAAACCTCAAACCACTGCCCTTCAGCAGCGCTTGGAGACGGTCAAGACCGCGATCAACAAGCAGTCTAGTTCTACCAGGATGAACCTTTCCGGAAGATTTCGGGTCAACTGAGGGTTCCTGATCCCGCATCACTAATATTTGGCTGCTTTGCCCAATCCGTGGGAAACGGCTCCATCAGCAGTGCTAGCGTCAACTCCAGCGCATCGGTACCTTCCAGAATCGCTTCGACGATGACCGGCGCGAGCAGTGTCAGGCGCAGGACGCGGGTCATGTAGGAGGGTGCGATCCCCTCGTGTTCAGCCAAGTCTGCCATTGTCGTGAATTCGCCTGATTCCAGCAACCGCTTCCAGCGGAACGCACGAGCCAGCGCCTTGACTAATGTTTTGTCGGTCCTTTTCGACTGAGCGACGCCATCCGGCATCTGCATTTCCTTGCGGCCGCCGCGCTTCACGAGGCGGAACGGTATGTGCACTGTCACGGTTTCTGGGACCGGTTTGGCGCGGATCATACTGCTGCTCCGAGATCGGCCATCATTTCGCGCGCCAGCCCGGTCAGACCGTCCATCCGAAGGCGAACATTCAGGCCATCGGTGCCGATGTCGATTCGCTCGACGAGCAGCGCCACGATGCGTGCCTGTTCGGCGGGGAAGAGTTCGTCCCACAGCGGGTCGAGGCGGATCAGGGCATTACGGGCGTCAGCCTCGGTGATCTCGCCGTCCTGCGCGCGTGCGGCTTTCCATGTGCCTGCCACGATCTCGGGCTGGCGGAAGACTGCGCGGAGTTGGTAGATAACCGCTGCTTCGATCTCGCCCGCAGGGACCCGGCCCAACGGGCATGATCCTGCGCCGTGTTTCAGGATCGTCTGGCTGACATAGTAGCGGTAGAGCTTGCCGCCCTTGCGCGTGTGGGTCGGCGAAAAGGCCGCCCCATCGGGGCCGTAGAGCAGCCCCTTGAGCAGCGCGGGTGTGTCGGCGCGGGTGCGCGCGGCGCGCTTGCGGGGGCTTTCGGTCAGGATCGCGTGAACCTTGTCCCAAACCGCGCGGTCGATGATGGCATCGTGTTCGCCGGGATAGCTGTCGCCCTTGTGGACTGCTTCGCCGATGTAGGCGCGGTTGTTAAGCAGGCGATACAGGTATTTCTTGTCGATCCGGTTGCCACGGCTGGTCTGGACGCCCCGAGCGGCCAATTCCCGGGCCAGTTCCGTGCCAGAGCCGATCTCAACGAACCGGGCGAAGATCCAACGCACATTGGTGGCATCGGTCTCCTTGATGACCAGTTTGCGATCTTGCACTACATATCCCAACGGGGGCACGCCGCCCATCCACATGCCCTTTCGGCGTGAGGCGGCGATCTTGTCCCTGATCCGTTCTCCGGTCACCTCGCGTTCAAATTGGGCGAAGCTGAGCAGGATGTTCAGCGTCAGCCGCCCCATGGAGGTGGTGGTATTGAACGATTGGGTGACGGAGACGAAGGTGACATCGTTGCGGTCGAACACCTCGACCAGCTTGGAAAAATCCATCAGCGAGCGCGA
>Ga0307930_1003308_pt1 | contig 11917 bp, 13 predicted proteins | sample OrgLakmetageno46_FD_203161 | JGI IMG/M metagenome (GOLD analysis project Ga0307930, IMG submission 203161) | Saline water microbial communities from Organic Lake, Antarctica - #46 | ecosystem: Environmental > Aquatic > Non-marine Saline and Alkaline > Saline | place: Antarctica: Organic Lake... | reverse complement strand
AGGACACCTCGAGAGTAAATGATCACAACTGCATTACGCAAAAGGACACTCAGCCCAGTCAGACTTGTTCTGGAGGTTACATTTTTCTGTTGCTATTTGCCACAGTGGTGTTTCTTTGTATTTTGGGGAGTATTAACTAGACTAGACTAGACTAGTAAGGATATGTGTTCATTTTTATGTCCATATATACATATTTCATATTTGTGTTTACGTGGGAAGTGGTTATGGAAGGTGGTTTGTAGAGTGAAGTACGTGGAGGGTGAGCGTGCCTAGTGCCAGTACCTATACTTTGGTACTTTAGATATTAGTAGTACATACTTCCCCCTTTTGTTGCGCGCTAGGTGCCAGCGCTAATGTACTTATCGGTTATTGGCTTCACGCTTCACTTGTAAGGCCATCTGCCCTCGGTGCGACTCCAGCTTATTCCGAGCAGAGCTCTGAAGTTTTACGTCAGTACGCTGCATGCGGTATCCCGCTCAGTACCACGGCATCCAGCCCACGTACATTTGAGCCAGGTTCTCGTCGTGCGTGGCTTCTAGGATAAGCCGCTGCACTTGTCCCTGCACGCTAAACTCGAGCGCCGAGTCACTGACCCCCGTAGGCGGTTTAGGTCGGCTGGAACGCGACCGCGTGTCCCAAGCGTGGGAGTCCCGAAGGTTATAAACCCCCTTCAGGCGCCCCTTCACCGTCGCCAGCACCCTTTTTGGGTCCATTTCACCCCCCGAGGAGGACGCAGCACCACGCCCAGCACCTCGAACGTCTTCATCCGGACGCTGCGCGCGGCCCTGGCGGTCCCAGCCTACAGTGGGGTCATGCAAGAAAGGCTCCAGCACGGAGACCAAGGTCTCTTGGTGCTCTCGCAGCACTGACAGCGTCACTTCCATGCAGCCCCGAAACAATCCTTCATAGCCAGTAGGGCCCATCCCCTCCACCATGTGACTCGTGAGGCGAAAGGGCACTACTTCCGGTCGGTTCAGAGTCACGCCCTTGTCAAACAAGCAGTCAAAGTCCACGTGCACTGCTTCCCCACAGGCCATGTCAATCAAGATGTTCTCGCAATGGCGGTCCCCTAGCCCTACTACATGTCCCACAGCCGACCACACGGCCACTGAACGAGTGTACGCGGTGCGAGCTTCAAACCAAGCAGTGGGCTCCAGAAAGCGCTGCAAGAACCACCGGTGGAAACAGGGGGTAAACTGACCAAACACCTCCTTCCGAAAGCGGGTCGCCATCTCACTGGCGCGAGACTCGCTTTGGAGGGAGGTAAAGGCATCTCGTACGCTAGGGCTGCTGAACCGCGGGTTTTCAATGGGTGGATGGCACGCATACGCTTCGGCAAAGAGTGTGCGGATAGGGGCTGTCTGCGGCACCCACTCTAGTAACCCGCACTCCTCGTTGAGGCACACCACAGCATACGTGCGTAGCTTCAGCCGCCGGTGTCGCCCCGCTACATCTCGTGCCAACACGCGATTCACGACTGCATTAAATTCCATCAAACGAGCGTCCTTCCGAAGATCCCCGTTCTTTTCCTGTTTGCACAAGTAATTCACCGTCTCTCCTCGAGTCGTGTCCAGTGTCATTTTCTTCGGTCGAGCTTTACTGTTCATCACCACTGCCTGCTCTTGAAATTTCGAGATGCGCATTCCACCGTTCGGAAAAGGGTCGTGACGAGCAGATTGCTTTTCGCGCGCATTTCTTGAGGCAGCAGCACCTTGGGCAAGTGAAGAGCTCCCCTCAGCATCTCCTCCTCTTGCTGGGGCGTCGCGAGGACGCAAGGCTACTGTGAGCGTTTGCTGATTGGGCACGACGTAATCGGTCATGTTCATACTTCTCGTGAGCTTGAACACGCACTTCTTCTCGTTGGTTTGAAATTGGGCGTGTTTAATCAAGTCTGCGAACAAATGCCGAGCGTTCCCAAAAGCCTTGGACTCTTGCTCCTTGCCCATGGCTGAGAGTTGCTGCGTGGTTTGAGACAGAATTGCGGAGCCAGCCTTGCGCCGAGCCTCGTTATTCGAGAGAAGAAGCTGTGCCACGGACCACACTGTCTCCCGGCTGTGCGCAACCGCTATTCTCACCAGGGCCTCGACCACGATGTCAACCACATTAGAGTCAAAGTGCCCTACCCGGCTGATCAACTGCTGCAGCGACGAGTACCACAAGTGCGGCGGGATAGTGGCAAGAGCTTTGCGCACGATTTTATTGAGTTCTCCCTGTAGCAACCGCAGCGGCGTGCGCTCCGAGGAAGCATGGCTACTAGATCGTGCAGCCGCCTTGGCATTGGAGCTTCGCCCAGATGAGGATGACGAACGACTCGGCTTATCTCCGGGAGCCACGTCAGGCACAAGGCTGAAGTCAAACCAGAGCGTCAAGAGCCTCGGCATAGCCTGAAACAGGTACTTGGAGTCAACTCGCAAGGATTCGCAGTAGTGCTCAACCGCGTGTTTCGCTAATTCATGTACGGTGGGGTCAGTGGCATCTTTGTCGCGATAAGCTTCGCGGCGCCTCGATAACAATAAGTCGTAGTACCTAAAAAAGCAACGCACACGAGTGAATGAACGGAACAAAAAGCGGAAGAGCTGTGAGTTGTAGAGGCATGCATTGAACAGCCATGGAATTACGAGTCATGTGCAACATCGAGTGAAAGTTTCACAATTTGTCTGCAGATATGTCCAATTTCCTATGTACTTGGCAGTGGAGAAGGCCGCTCTCGGCCAATCAGGTCTCGCGGCTCTCGCCAAAGCATAAAGCTCCAGCACAGGATCCCCATGAATGTGCCCTGCTTCCACTTTCCAATCAGTCGCATACAAGAGGCGCTTGGTCTGAAGTTTAAGTGCTTCCACTTCGCTCGTGCTGAATGCCTATACAGATACCAGAGAGCCAACGCAAAGTCAAACTCTAGCGAGTGTACACGGAAGTTTGCATCGATCATGATATGAAGCAATGTGCAATCTTCACTACTACCTGATCGCGGCTGCGGCTGCGTTGTCTCTCAGCTCCGCGTCGAACTGAGGCCATTTCCATGTCAGAAGGCTCGATCAACTGCAGCAAGGATACGTACAAGAAAGGCAAAGGTTGTTAGATAGAATGCTGAGAGCTTTCTGAATACGGTCTCTATTGTGTCACCACTGCCACACACGTTATAAAACAACAATGAACCCATTTGCGCACCTTGAGAGCTTCAGGGAGCTGCCCTTGGCAGTGCAGCAATTTCGCTTCTGCAATCACCAGTCGACCACGAGACATTCCTCCCATAAGCCCAGCAGCCGCCCGCCACGCATTCTTGGCCAGTGTGAAGTTGCCACCTACTCGTGCAAGCTTGGAGTGGGCGAGCAGGTCTTCCCCAGCTAGTTCCGGCATTTGTGCCATGGTGAAGATCACGCGCCTCACTGCCAGAATCGGAGCACGATCACGCAAGGAAGCGCCCATCAGAGAGAGCCGCCCAGTCCAGTCTTGTTCCTGCACGAGACGCCTGCGCTCAGCTGGCTTCGCAACCACGAGGGCGACGCCTTGCTCGGCTTCGGACAGCACATGAAGCCGCAAGAGCAGAGGATAGGCGCGCTGGTAGGACTCCCGTGAAGCAGCCGCAAGACCATCCATCACCTGCTCGCGCGCTGCTCGCACCGCTTTCTCAAACCCTAATTTGGCACTTTCCAAGTCTGCCTCCTTTTCAATCACTGCAATGTGACTGAGGCCAGCCGTGGGAGTGGCAGCGTTACGACGGCAGAGCTCTAGAGCATGAAGGGTCTTAGCGAGAGCAACTTCAAAGCGCCCTTCTTCCGAGCCTTGTGCGTCATCCCAGGTCCCCAAACAGCGGTCCATAACATGCCACCTCTGCAAACGCCACGCAGCTGAGACAGCAACGGGAGCTACCGTAGGTTTAAGGTGCGGCTGGTGCTGAGCTAGGCCGTCGTATCTATGTGGGATAAGGAAAAAAAATACAAGATGGAGATGATCATACATGGACTCAGAGGTATACTTGAAGGACAATGGAGGTGCAGTAAGAATGAAATTGAATGCACAAATGGGCACATGAAAAAAGGTCATAGACCATGCAATAACTCACTGGTTGAGGACGGACTCGAGGTGACCAAGAACCAGCAAGCTTCGCAGCATCCCGTGCTCTAGAGCACCTTCGCCTCCCTCGCTTTCCCAAGCCTCAAACTCGATGTCGTCATCATCTCCGTCGTCTTCTTCCATCACATTCGACAAGGGCGTTCTCTTTGACGAAGCACCATTTTCAATGGACAGTCTGCCCTCAGCAGGACCTGTCGCTGGTATTTCTTGCATCACTGTTTCGTACTCCTGTAAAGCAGCCGACCACTGCTCCGCGTGCTCCAGAGCTCGGATGCGCTGCAGAGGCCGCGGTTCTTGGGCCAGAGCGTGCCACAGCACCTCTAAGCCGCCCATCCCGTCGGGCTCATCCAAATGACCGTAGACCAGCTGCATCTTGTCCACGTCAGACCACGTTGGCTTCGGCAAACGCTCGGTCACAGTGCACGCGTCTCGCCTTATATGTGCACTGCCAGAAAGCATGCTACCAGCACCTCGGCTACCGCTGCTACCCCGATCGGTTGAGTCTCTCGAACGTGCAATCGTTTCGAGGTAGCGCAAGGAGCGCGTGTAGGCTTTGATGCGCACTGCAGCTCTGGCTAGGCCCACTACAGGGATTCCTTGGGCAAACCGCTCGATGTCCTCTAACTGCATCGGCCACTCTGCTTCGGGCACTGGTTGTTGTTTCTGTCGGCTGAAGGACCGTTTCGGTGCTGCGCCTTGCGCGAGCCACTGCTCAAGGGTCTCGTGAAGGGCAAAGACTGCTTGCACCAACACAGGCTCAATGAACCCTCGCCTGCTAGATCCGTCTGCTGCTTTACTCGACTGCAGTTCATTTTCATCACTGCTCGAATTCTGAGCTTTATGAGCGTCATCTCGCAGTGCAGTAAGAATCTCTTCAAGAACAGCCTCATTATCAGAGTCATGGCCAAAGCTCAAGCCGTCAAGCACAAGGTACGGCAAGAGAAACTGCGCAAGAGCGGAGCATGTCTTCACGGCACCACGGCAAGCCTGAGAGACGCGTCCAAGATACAGTTCACATCACATGCGAACAAGTAATTCACCATTGAAGGTAAAGAAATAAGGCTACTTTCGTGAATCGATTCATAAACATACTGTAAAGCACACCTGAAAGACGGCTTGGAAAGGACCCTTGCTCTTTTCAATGAGGTAGCGGCTGAGCTGCGCGAGCCAGCGAGTAAACGTGCAGCCTCGTTTCAGGAATGGTGGAGGGCGCGGCCCTGTTACTTCTTTCAACTCATACCTGCACGTAGGCATACAATAAAAATGAACCAACGTGCACCGATGCGAAAGAGAAAGAAATGGGATATGACGGATACGAAAATAGAAATAGATATATGTCACTCATGTATTACCCAGATGCCCACAGTGGCCTAACAACGTCAAGCACGCCTGCCTCAGCAAATTGTGTCGCAAGGTCCTGAGGCATGGGCGCCTCTTTATCGAGAAGCAAGTCCTCGCGCACGATCTTGAGCAATGTTTGAATGGCGTAACCGACCCGATCTTGAATGGTTGCTCCTTGCCCTTCAACCGAACTGGACCCACGCAAAGCTGCTGCCAGATACCTATATAAAAAAGATGTGTATATGAAACCATATGGGTACCAATAGTACACCAGATCTGATATGAAGAATCAAACGATATCGGTAGTCTCAGCATTTACCGGGTAATGAGGCACATGATGAATTTGAAGCGAGTCACAGTCCAAGGCGGAGGTGGAGTCTCGCGGCTGATGCCACTAGTTTGCCCTTGACTTTCGGCCACGAGAGTGACTTGCGAAGGATCAATGGCACCGATGCAACCTAAGCACTTCGCGCATCCCAGGCGAGCTTCTGAATCAGTCGACCGAGCGCACACCTACCAACACCAGCCAAAATTAAAACTAATTATGTCGAATACACGTTTCATCAATGCATACTTTACGACGCCCAGAAGCATCTTTTCTTTACCTGAAAGAGTTCTTGAAGGAGCTGGGCAACGATGGGTGATGTTCCCTGAACAAGGGCTACGAGATCCGAGCGTCGACCTTGGAGCACTTCTAAGAGACGAATTAAGGTCGTTCGCTTGATCGATACCTGGGGGTTCAGACTACGATTAGGTTCATTGATACAGACACAATTAACTTATGGTTGATGGCAAAGAAAGTACCGAGTCGTGGCGGAGAAGTGCAACCAAATGGCCGAGCTCTTCAGCAAGCGAGGGAGTGCCATGGGCTGCTACGAGCGCGTGTCGCACTGGCTGAAGCTCTGGAAGCGCGGACTTTATCTCGAAAGGGATCGTAGGAAAGCGTTCAGCAAGAGCTGCTGCCCGGTCAATGATGAGTAGCCGCAAAAGCTGCGACGCTGATTGTTGAGCAGAATAAAGCATGCTTAAGGCATCACTGCCGTCGACGTCCTCACCGGTAGTACTGTAAATATTAATTTCACAGTTGCTGACAACGCCACTACTGCTACTATCTGAGCGCTCAAGGAGTGGGAGCACCGCAACGACCATGGTACTGAGGTGCTCCTGAGCTGTGTCATCGTCTAACATGCCAGCAAAGGCCGTTAGTACACTACTAGCTGTCGCCGTCAGCTCTGGTGGTGCGTCATCAGCGAGACAGGGTAGCAATATCGCCATAATCTACAAGTATAATAAACCCAAGCACAAGATAAATTGAGTTTACGACGACAGCTTCCATAGAAATGCAGGTTAAACTCTGCATGCGCTTGAGTAGTAACACTATGCTATAGGTCAAATTTAAACATGTCAGAGATGGAACACCTTGGGAACAAAGCGCGCGAGGCGTGGCCCCGGGAGACAATTGAAAATCGACTTGAGAGTACGCAAGCGGCGCTTTTGAACAGCCAACGATTGCTGGGCCCACTCGAAAGTGATCTGAAAGACAAGGCCAAGGAAGTGCTCTTCGGCCCATGTCTCAACTGCCACGCAGTCTTCGCCGAACCGCCTCTGTCGCTCTGCCTGCTGCGGAGACGATGCTCCAGCTGATGAACTCGCAGGTGCGAGGCGGCCACCGCGTTGCTTCTTACGCTCAGGACCATCTTCGCGTCTTTCATCTCCACCTGCAGAATCATCACCAAATTTACTCATAGAAAGCGCTGCCACTGCTCGCAAGGCACGCCGCGCATTTGATGCTCGAGCGCCTGAGAGCTCCCACACCAAATGCCAATGAAAACGGTAGGTGTTGAAGCCGCGCAACAAACCTTCGAAATTCTCCTGCTCCAGCGTAGAAAGCAATTCAAGATTAATACCTTCTATTTGAAACACCCAGGTAGCAATCAACTGACAATTCAAACGACTGCGTGACTAACCTGCTCGGGCAAAAGCTCGACTAAAAATTCGCCTCGCTGTTGCAGTTCTTGGCGACTCATGCTCTTGTCGAGACTCGTAGTAGTCGTTGTGCTTACATGTGGCACCATAAGAAGGTGTACGAGAACTCGCTCCATCAGTCCTGCCTCGTGAAATAGCATCCGCTGCACCATCTGAAAAACATAGATAGCGTTACCTCACGACAATAATTCTAAGTTTCTTTTTTATGAGTATTTGGCACTCGCACCTCCCGTCCGTTTGCACCCGCTGATATGCTCGACCGCCGTCCACTGCTACCTGATCGCCGCCCACTGCTGCTAGAACGTTTTCCGCCTGCTGAAGCGGCACTGAGCCTTGAATTGACTGCAGAGGATACGCGTGGAATAGCGTGGCGATCATCGCCAAATAGCTCCGTGGCAAGATCTTTGAGAAGAACGCTGCGACGAGCTGCGACTAATTCGGGAACTAGCCAAAGAAGAACCTGAGTACAATGAAAAGGCTCAGAGATGGCTGATCGAATGGATACGAAAAGCAAGTACATTTTCATGACAACCTTCCGAAGAAATCGTGGAATCGACGCAGCGCGTGAATCGAAGAGAGTCGTAAATGGTTCAAGCCACTGACGATCTAGCAACATTGCCAAAAAGCTGACCTTCTCGGGCGTGGATTCTTCGTCTCTCAGTACCTAGAACCATGAAAATAAGATTCCAGGATATTTTTACTCGCACAGTACCCAAAACAAGATCTATTGCATTACTTGTATACAAACGCATGAGTCTACAAACATTGCTTACCTTATCCAGATGTTGCATAACTACGGAAGGAAGGCCTTCAAGCTGATGATAAGCGCCTAGTCTCTGGTGGATTGGCACATGAGGCGCTGACCAAAGGTCCAATAACCGAGTTACCGACCACAGTAGAAGTTTTCTTCCCTCAACTATCGGTATCGCTGAAAAGTCAATCGATGACGCAAGTGTTCCTAGAGCAACAGCTAAATATTCTTGCCCATTGGTAAAACCTGACACCGTCGATCCGCCTGACGAAGTACCTGCGGTCTGCGAAAAGTTTTCACCGAGTTGGTGCAGAAAGCCTCCTTGGGTCAGCGCACCCGATTCCACTACAGGTGATCCCTGGGTCGCTGCGCACGCGCCGTTTTCGAGCAGAGACAGGACTTTTGAGCCGCTTGTGAAGAGCACCGATGCCTCGTGGGCAAGGGTGGCACGGAGAGAAGGTGATGTGGTGGACTCGAGCATGAGGGACCAGTGAATCTGCACTGCGTCACTGAGCTTCGGCGCCGGTGCCTCCAATTGTTGCCTTGTAGCGTGGCGCAGCACCGCTGCTAGCGCTCGCACGAGATCAGACTTGGCGGCCTCGGTGGTGGCATGCACTGAGGGAGCCACTTGCTGCCAAAAGATGTTAAAGGGTTTCCAGCGCGAGGCCTCTCCCGTACTAGCGCCCATTTTACTTCCAGAGTCAAGGGCATCAGAGATTGAGGAAAGACTGTCGGGAGGGCGCAGAAGGACTGGACGTGGGCAAGTTCCTGCAGTAAGCTTCCAGATTCCCGGTGTACAGCAGAGCCGAGCAAGGAGGCCGATCACGAAGGCTATGCAGGGCTGCCGCGATACAATAGCACCATTGCGCAATTCAGGTAGAGCCCACGCGAAAAATGGTTTCAGCCACAGCACTGCCGAAGCATCAGGATGCGTTGCGGTAGCACGTGGCTCAGTCGATTTCAGAGCACTCGAAGGAAGGAGAGTCTGGACCAGCCCGGGAAGCTGAAGAATAATGGCAACAGATGCTTCAGGAGTTGCTTCGGCCATGAGCGTTACGAATGATCCAATGACGGCTCGCCGCGATTCCTCCTTGGTCGTGTCTTTTGAATCTACCAGCGCAACACCTGCTAAACATACAAGCTGCAAGCAGCGCTCCCACAATGGCCGTCCCAATACCTGTGCCAACGTATTCCAGTCTCGAACTCGTGCTACTTTCAGCGACTCATATTGTGAAGAAGAGTCTGCCACTAAGCTGCTCGGAATTTGGGTAGAAGCGCGTTTACTTGAAAGTACCTTCACGGCTGCCTCTCCCATACAGTGTTTACGGAGGCACTGCACAGCAAGTTTCACAATTGGAACCAAAGTTAAAACCAACTTGTCATCCAAATTGTGACCTTTTAAGTAGTGCACAAGAATGAGAGCAGTGTCGACAAGTAAAATGAGTCGCATTGGGTCTGCGCCCGCCTCTCCTGGCATGTCGTGAGCCAATTCTAATTCCCCAGTTGTGCGTAGTTGTTCCAACAAATTTGCTGCGAGTGATGATGAGGGCAGTACCTTTTCCTCACTTTTAGCTGTGTTCCATACCGCTATGGCATACGTGTGCAGGGCTGAGCAGGTCAAGCAGAGGTGCGCGGTCGGATCTCTTACATCATTTTCTACGAGAGCCTCTAGAGAGACTGCCCATAACACCTCAAGCGTTCTCTTAGTTTCGATGTCGCATGATGAATGATGAGCAGGTCTTGACGACGACATCGCGAAAGATGCGTCTGGGATACCTACCACGGCAGTAGAAGAATGAGAAGATGACGCTGCCTCGGCACTAGTGCTAAGACTGGCGAAAGCCTGGCACACCGCTGGGTCTGAAACCAACATCGCTGCACGGCAAGCCGTTACCTCATATGTATATGCTGGCGCCGAAGAAAATCGAGATATTGAGGCACTCGTGCGGCCTAAGAAAGCCGTTGCTGCCGCTGTGGTACACTGTAAGCACCACAGAAGGGTGCGATGCAACCTAGCAGTAGAGGAGGACTCCTCCTCTACTGCCTCGTTAGGCATTGTAGCAACGGCCTTCACGATTGACGGCAGCACTTCAGCTGCAAGTGGTTGTGTGAGAAGTGGAACAAGAACACGCAAGGCCCGATTGAGCTCCACACTTAAAGCGTCATCAGGCTGGGCTGTTGAAGAGCCGGCTCGAAGATGGGCAGCTCCATGGATTACTGCTAGGAAGACTGTTTGAATGGAATGCGGCGACGGCGACAACTGCACAAGGTGATTGGAAATAAGCCGCAAAACACCAGCGCGAACCGGAAGAAGAGATGTGCTAGAGACCAGGTGTGTTGCAATGACAGTCCAGAGGCGTGCCAGCGTGCCATGCTCTATGCACCGCAGCACGGATGCCGAATGAGAGTACTTTAAAAAGTTGCCGAGGAAAGTGCTAGTGTAGGTCTGACATCGCATCGAGTGCGCCTGATGACACGAGGGAGCGCATAGGGTGAAATGACTTCAGTAGACTGGGCCTTGGGGAGGGGGCTAAATTAGAATTTTTCATTGAGGTTACCTGAGTGGGTAGCTCCACAACCACGGCGATTCGCATATCCTCCGTGTGTCCACCGTTGAGACTGTCGACGACGGCAGCCTCAAGATGTCGAAAGCAACGGACCTGGGGTGTGCCTCGATCGCCAGGCTGCCCTTGAAGCTCGGATATAAGGAGTGTGTTCCGCATGAAGCTCACGATATCTTCTAGAAGTGGAGTCATAAGAGCGATGTTAATTGAAAGCAGAAAGGCACACGAACTGAAAAATGCCCTTTTGAGTGCAGCACAAAGCGCAGAACGGTGGTCGACGTGAGGCACAAGTGCCCAAAGCCGCGCAGCGCGCCATCCGACCTGTGAAGCGACATCTTATCAGTGAGCAAATGGGGTGTGACAGGGTTAGCAAGAATTGATAGCGCACCCTAGCTAGAAGTCGAGGTTCTTTACAACCAGACGACTACTACCTGCTCGATCTGAAGACACTTAGATGGCGCTTGAGCACCAGCGTCGCTCTTAAGGAGAGTATCTATGAAGTCTAAATAGTTGAGCAAATCATCGTGCAGCCCGTGCTTAGGCCGTGGCGGCAGAAGGATGAATGACTCCATTTGCTCAAGCAGTTGTTCGACAGCGATGCAATTGCGCTCAATCTGCATCCAGCTCGAATTTTGGATTATTTTTCCCCGAGCAGCAGTAAATGCTGCCATCACTTGAACTTGGGCACGACTCTAGGCCAAAGAGTCTTTCGCACCGAATACGAGTTTGGACCACTACAAGCACTTCAGTCGTAAATAATTTGAAGTAAATTGCAGCAAACTGGGCTTACACTACTGGAACTTCGTTAGATGAAGAAATAAGTAAGCAAAAGCCCTATGGTCGAGTTATGACCCAGGCTAGAAGGGGCTTGTGCGATATCAAGAAGAATAGCTCAGGGCTCAGGGCGCGCCTCGAGTTGAAATTTCAAAACGGCAGTGCTGATGATTAGGGTTCGTAAAAATAAGTAACAATTTTGACCCAAATAAGTAAATAATTAAGTAAATACGGTATATACGGTGATTTATACCGTATATTAGGGCGAGAGAATGCGATACCCAACCAGTTAGTAATTGTCCCACAGATGACTTGGGGCAGGACGTTGGAGAACGCGCTCAAAAGTAAGGGCATTTCGAAGGATTTAGATGAGTGGATCGCCATTGCCAAGGACAGGTCGAAGTGGAGACAGCTGACTCACTCCATT
>Ga0307930_1003303_pt1 | contig 11925 bp, 7 predicted proteins | sample OrgLakmetageno46_FD_203161 | JGI IMG/M metagenome (GOLD analysis project Ga0307930, IMG submission 203161) | Saline water microbial communities from Organic Lake, Antarctica - #46 | ecosystem: Environmental > Aquatic > Non-marine Saline and Alkaline > Saline | place: Antarctica: Organic Lake... | reverse complement strand
AAAGACTCATGTACGGAGTTAATTTAAACGTGTTAGCGGAAAGGCATGCCGCGTTACACTTCAAGGCGACGCGACTACAAGCCCGTGCGGTGGATGCTGCGTCAAGAATTGACGCCTCGAACGTGATGAAGAGGTGAAAATTGCACGAGGGGTCGTAAACGACCGGCGATACTCTAAACACCTTACCTCACTAAGTTTGAGATCCCGGTTGCTCGAAGCGTTTATAGCTTCGAAGGAGGTGCCAGTCCGCCGCCCAGCACCTCCCGGCATTCGCCCATTTTTGGAAATAAACGGTCAGTACAGTTTTTTTTTCCTCGCGCAGACCCAAACGGCCAGCCGCACTCTTCAGCGCCTGCGCCATCTTACCGCTGCTGAGTACCTCTCCGTCGCTCGCGGTGAACAGGAAATTGGCCGGGTTCTGGAAGTGGCTCGGTTTCAATCTTAGCATGCGCTTCACCCAAGCTACCACGCAAGGTGCTTCGTCGCGAAGGGCCACGGTGTTCGTGGTCGCGCCGAGTCCAGCTTGGTCCGCCTTGGAGAAACGCTGTCGTGCCAGTAGCTCGTCGGCCTCCAGGGCCCCGGGGTCATTCCAAGCCAGTTCGACACCGTCCTTGAGGAGCAGCGTGTCGCCCACCCGCACGCACGTGTCCTTGTTCGCTTGCGACTCGCCCTCTTTCCGGAGGAATTTACCACTCCTGCGCAGCTTGTAGAAATCAAACAGAGCCACAGCAGCCAAGACCGTGTCATCCCACTTGGCGTAGTCCATGCCGCTGCCGTTCACCAACTCCGAGAGGAGGCCGACCGTTGCCGCTGTCTTGTTTGTGCGACCCCTCCGCTTCTTGTCAAGGCGCTTGAGGCCCTGGCGGCACAGCCGCAGCCGGAGCTTGCCCGCGAGAGGGTCGCCCAGGCCGTGTAGGATATGAGCATGCTGAATTCCATGGAGCCACGTGTGGATAGTAGAGTACGCGTATTCGCAGACGACGCCGAAGTAGGCCACAAACTTGATGAGCTCGTTTTCCTCCCTACGTGCCCAGGCTCCGCCTTGGAAGAAAACGTCAACGCCCCGCCACGCGCACCATACGCGGAAGTAGTTGAAACCCCTTTGGTAGACCGTCCGCGTGCCACTCGTGATTTGGTTCTCCAGTAAGAGCTCTTCGGCCGCCTGGAGCGCCACTTCGCCCGCTGGGCCTACCCGAATGTTGGCACGAGTGTGCCGCTGAGGCCCGCCACCGCAGCGGTCCAACGTCGACGCCACACTTGCTTGCTCCCCGTCAGGTCCGCCACTCCGGCACTCGGGATCTGAGGCCTCCAAAGCTCGTAGAACCGCTGCCTCTGCTGCCGTCCGCGCTGGCCCTCGCCCCGCCAATCCTGCTCTCCGCGCGATGTCATGAGGCAGAAGGCGCTCCAGCTCGTCAACGACCACCTGCGGGTGTCCTTGCAGGCGGCAGATCTCGTCGAAGAGCAGCGGCCGGATCTGATGGGGGCTCATGCGGTCGTCGAGGACCAAGTTGTTGCCTGGCCCCGCGGGACCCTTGCCGGCCGCGGCAACTGGGAACGCGGTGCCGTCCAGCGTCACCACCTGCGCCCACTCCAGCAGGTGTCTTGCAATTTCGTACGTCTTGGCCGTACGGCGCTCGGTTCCTCGGCACGCCACCAGCCCCAGCCCCACGTCCTCGCTGTCTTCGAGTTCCAACACTCGCCAGCGCAAGTGGCTGTGGCCTAGCTTGACGATCGAGCCGTTGAACAGGGGCGCCCCGTTTCCCCCCATGAGCAGCCGTCCCGCTATCGCTGGGCTCGTGCGCCTAGACGACCGGTGCGGCCAAGCCTCTAGCGTGCCGGCTACTGCGCAGCTTCCTGGCACCTCACCCACTGGGCGCAGCACGGTCCGCAAGTCAGATGGGGAATCAGGGTGCCGCGGGAGCGAGTCAAGGGGGGCCTGCCGCTTCGAAAGCACCAGCAAGCCCACCGTTTGATCCTGCGCCGACCCTAGCGACGCCGCGTCGACCACAACCAAGCGGGCTGCCGGCTGAAAACCCACACCCGACGCCTCCTGGTTGAGCGTATCGAGTAAACTCGTCGCCCAAGCCTTGCCCGGGTCCAAAACGGTGATCACCAGCACGGACGCTCCGAACCGCCGCACCCAACCTGGGATCTGTGCGGCCGTGGAGGACGCCGCCCACGCGGACGCGACCGTCGCTGTGATGACGACACAAGTTTCCTCGCAGCTCGGCAGCTTGGGCACCTCGTCCGCCGTCGCGCACAGCTGCGCCTGAGGGAACCTAGCCTTGAGCACGTTGCGGGCGACCGGGTCGGTTTCGAGCAGGGCGTGGACGCGCGCGCCCGCCGCTTCCGCTACGCCTGCCAGCATCCCGAGACCCGCTCGCACATCTACCACTGCCATCGAGCCCAGGGGCACCACGAGAGGCTCTGCCACGCAGCTTGCGCCTCTGCTGAGTCGGCCGTCACGCCAAGGACTGGTCACCGCATGCGCTTGCGCCAGTTCGTAGGCCAAAGCGCTGGGGTCCTCCGCCTCGTGCGGCAAGGTGAACGATAGCAGCGCATGCTGGGAATTCGACAGAAACCGGAGCACGTCTGTCATGGGCTCGTGGCGCAGGTCCCGCCATTTCGGGTTCTTGTTCAGGATCTGCTGCATGGCTTGCACTGCCCCGTCGTATCCGAGCTCAGCGAGGAGAGGGCCGAACTCGCGCGAGATGTCATCCGCTGGCTTGTTGTGGTGCGTGTTGATGTAAAATCCGAGGAGGATAAAGCCCATTTCCACCTCGCACCGCATGATGATGGCCAGCAAGTAGCGCACATAGCGGTTCTTTGAGCGCCTGGTCTTGAGCACCTGCACCACGTTCGTGTTGTCCCAAGCCGCGCACACCACCTTGTTCGTCCAACGGTCCCCATGCTGCACCACCAGAGCCGCCAACGCCATGAGCTCCTTAACGAAAATGATGAACTCCTCGGCTGTCAAGCCGCCAAACTCTTCGCCGCAAACGGCACCGAGGGCTCCTGCAAACACGCCCATGTGTTCCGCGTGCCAGGTGCCAGCTTCAACGTCGATCCCCGCGAGCACATCGCCGCCGTCGCTTCCCGACGCGTCACCACCCAGCCACACATGGGGCCAACCACCGGGCAGCCCCATGATTTCCCCCGGCGAGAGCGCAAAGGCCAACGGACTGACAAACGACGAAGACGATCGGTCTCGCTGCAAGACCATAAGGCGGACGAACTCGACCGCTTCGAAGAACTCTCGCCACATGCACTCGTGGTTTACGGCAGGTCCTGAGGGATGCGCCCACTCTTGCGATGACCCCCCGGACATTGCCCAAATCGCAGGCAACACGAGGTGCAAAGCAGGTGCCACCGTGGCCCAGAAGTACACGTTGCCCGCCAGCTTCAGCACGTCATTGCACCGCACGTCCCGATTGTTGGCGTCCCACACTGTTTGCCGCATGAAAACCACTGCCTTTTGAAGCTTTGCCAGAGGAAGGGACAACCGTGCGGCGTAAATACCGGCTTCAGCGACGCGCTTGAGAGACACCAGGATGCCCAAGATGATCTTCTCCTCCTCTGGTGCTCCCTCTTCAATGACCTTCGTCGGGTTGACGGCTTCCTCGCCCAAGCAGCCTTTGATGCCCGTTTCCGTCGCACGAATCAATTGGTCGATCCGAGCGGCCAGTGCGAGCTCGAAGCCAATGGTGTCGTCTACGTAGGTAACACGTTGAACACGTGCTCGCCAATCACGTGCGGCCGCGAAGGTCGAGCAGAGGAGACGTACTCGTCGATGATGTTTTGGTAGACGCCGTATTCGCCAGGAGAGCCGGTCCAGCCAAAAGATAGCGTCAGCCACACCACGGCCAGGTTGGAGGCGATACCAGCGGAAGAGCCGCGCACGACCGAGGCAAAGTATTTCGCGCTCGCCACCTGTAAGAACACTCGCTTGAACGCGGCGCTGACGTCGCGCTTGATAATGTAGATTGGCACGCCAGGGAAAGCGACGATGGCGTGAGCGATGCGGCGCGCGAAGGTCCGATGAGTCGGCGTTTCGGAAGGCGGGTGCAACGGTGTGTCGGTGATGCCGTCGACAGAAAGGTCGCCCAGGTACGATTGGTTGTGCACCACGCGCACTTTGTCGGAGAGAGTGCCGTCGGTGTTGGACTTGCTCACGTTGAACAGAGGAGAAAACCGGACGTCGCGGAAGGCCTCCGCCTGTTTGCTGGCGATCACGAGCCCGCCGCGGCGAAAGTCGTCGTACAATTCCCAAAGCGTCAGCAGCTCGTTCTCAAGTTGGTCGGCACGAGCTTCGGGCGCCGCGCATATGCCTGCTCGCTGCCGGCGACTGGCCGCAACACCACACCCCGCTTCTGCAGCTTGAGGCCGTACGCGGCGAGCTCTGGAGGGACATGTGGCGAAATTTCCTTGTCGAAACGCTCCGCGTCCATCGTGAGTGGCCTCTCCTTCATGTGCTGGCTTCGAAACGCAACGATCGCCTGCTCCAGACTGCCGGCCACTCCGATGAGGCCATCCCACGCCTCGACGACCCGACTGAACGACGCGGTAAACTTATCCCGCTCTGGCCCCGCAGCCTGCAGGGCGAGGTTCTTGTCCAAGGGCGGTTCGCGAATGACGTCCATGAGAAGCTTGACGAACAGCCACTCGCGCTCCCGGATGGTGTAGGTGGCAATGTCTTCGAACGTGACCGAGGCCACGGTTTTGGGGCCTGATCCAGTTTCCACCGTCGGCGAGGTTGGACTCGTCCTCACGCCGAAGACGCCAAGGGTTGCCCGGCCAGCAGCTGGCGCGTCACTCAGCCCGTCCTCGATATCGAGGTAGTGCTCGCGGACGAAATTCATCACCTTCGGATGAGCTCCACCGAAGGGCGACACGGCGTGTCCCACTTGACGAAAACCAGCTTCATCGTGCCGCGCTAAGTCCAAGCGCACTGGCTGCCCGCAGTACTCGCACGGGAGCAACGATGACGGATGAATCACCAGCTCGTGGTCGTTTTGCAGCGCCGACTGCCACCCAACGAACTGGAACTCATTGACCATGACGTTGCGGTTTCGTGCTGCTAGCAGAAACCGGTTGAGGCCTTCGAGGCCCTCGTTCCACGACGCGGGGAAGTGGAGCGGGCGCGCGTGCCCGTCCACCATGAGCACGAAGTGGACGATCGGAGCCTTTTGGCCCTTTTCCCGCAAGTCCATCGTGTCGACCACCAGTACGCCACGGTCTGCCACCTTGACGAGCACAAACACCACGTTTCGAAGGCGCGTGGGCCAGAAGTAGAGGACGAAGTGCGCGTCATGTGAGTGCCCAGCGCCCAAATCGTGAGCCGCTGAGTTCGCGTAGGCGGCCTCAGCTGACAGCAATCGATCAGGATGCGCCTGCGACAGCCGCGCGAGTGTCCGCTCCGCGGAGCGTGCCCCAACCTGCAGCTCCCGCAGCACCTGCTCCGAACTCTCGTCTGGGAAAGCTGCCGCGAAAGACAGCGGCAAGCATTGGTCGCGTTCGTTGCCACACTGGTCACCCTTCTCAGTTGCGACGCCCAAAACGCCGAACACCTCCACTGGGGCCTGGTTGAGCTTCGCTTCTGACGGGAAAACCACTACTGCCGGCCCAGTGTCGTCGTAGTGGGCGCGAAGTTGACCACTGCGGCTCTTGGGCAGCCACCCGATGGCCCACTGCCGCAGCGGAGGAATTGCCATCTTCGCCGCGCGCTCGCAGCCTTCTTGCAACAACCGCAGGCAATCTTGTTCAAAAGCTGCCCCCTCCGCCTTTGCATCAAGTCTCAACGCCACATAGCTCGAAGCCCACGACTAGATGTGATTCGAAACACCATCACCGAGCGAGGGCTTGAGGACTTTGAGCACCTTCTCCGTCAGTACTTCTTGCTCGGTCGGCGGCACTTCAGGAAAAAACAGCGCCTTAAACTCTTTAATCTTTTCTCGCACCGTTGCCGGTTAAGCGCTTGCGATATAGACCAGTGACACTGAGCGTCTGGCGGCAACACGTGTGAGCACGCAGCTATGGCCCCGGCCTTCCCCTCGGAAGTCGCACTATTGGGTTGCACTCTGGTTCTGAACGTGTCTCTGCTCTCTCCTGTGGCGCGGTCGCCTGCCTTGCTTGTCCTTACTTGTTCACCGTAAGAATCAGCACGTTTTCCCGAATCCGCTATTTGAGTAAAAACCGGTGTTTCGAACGAATCCTGGATTTTTGTGCACACTGGCGTCAAGTTCTGGCGTTCTGACACTCGCGCAAAAAGGGTACAATAAACTAACAAGGTTATGGCATGTTATCGAAGACGTGAAAGTTTGGTGCATGTTCTAATACACCTTGTACAGATGGCGCCGTTGTGCGTAGCGACCCAAATGTGAGTTGAAATCGTGTGTCTCTCGAGTCACAACCATTGACCTACTGAGAGTAGAACGATGCGCATGGAATTAAAAATAGTCGCAAGTTTTCAACTGATTCAAGAACTTTGGACCCGATACTTAAAACCTCATAGCTCTTCGAGGGGCGCGCGCAGTGATGATAAACGTGGTGCCAACGTTGTAGAACATGTTGAGATCGGACCCAATATAACTTGCATGGCTAGAAGCTGGACTTACCGTCGAGATTGACATTTGGAAATTCCTGGAGCTTTGTTTTTTACACATATATACCCCCTCCCTGTGGCATCAAGCAGCGTACTGTAGCGTGCGTAGGGTTCGTAAAAATAAGTATTACCTATATATGCGAATTTTTGGTGCCAAATAAGTAATTTTATAAGTAAATAAGTAACAGATTTTCCCACTTTTCCACAAAAATGGGACCTAAAAATACCGGAATTCCAAGAATGGTACTTTATCGCCCTAATATATGGTATTTACCACCGTATATACCGTATTTACTTAATTATTTACTTATTTGGGTCAAAACCGTTACTTATTTTTACGAACCCAAGCGTGCGTTGCGTTGCGCGGTTGCTTGACAGACAACGAGGGCCTTAGGGCTTCCTAGCTAAGGCAGAACTAAAAGAGGGAACTACTTAGGAGGCGAAACGTGCTTTAATGTCTCATGTAGTAACTTTTATTAGCTGCAATCAATTGGATTAGTCTAGCGTGTCGTATGAATGAGGGATTCAAGTACGTAGCCGCGACATTTGTACCTAACGCTGCTTCCTCAGTAACCTGGAAAGACGTTTGCCAATCGTTAAATGAGAACACTGACAGACGAGGTTGTTGCAACTGCAACATACAATTTACCGTCTCAGCTTGACTATGTTCATCTCGATTGGAAAGATGTCAAGGAGCTCTCTGAGGCTCTCAACCTACCTGCTGTGGTTTCCCTATCGTTGTCGCATAACGCTCTAAGCTCGTCTCTTTTGCCACTTCGTCGTTGCACCAACCTGTGGTTTCTGAACTTGAGCCACAACAAGCTTGCATGTCTGGATGGACTTCAGGCCTTCTCAAGTAAGCGTACTTTTAGTACATTCCTTATGGGAAGATTGTGAGAATGATGAAGACCAATGTTGTTACCATCTCGATTCCCATCAAATACCCATTTATGACCGCCGAGGTCTAAGATGACAGTTGCGTTGGCCACATTCACAATGGCATTAAAATATTCGTCGAGTAGCATGCGCACATTTACAAATACCAGAGCATGCTTTTAGTTAAATGTGATTCTGATGGTAGTATTATCGCCATAACCACCGTGACATCACCGGTGTCCCTGACTCTGCTTCCTCTATCCTGGCCTATCTTACAGCACTAGGCCATCTTGACCTGAGCTACAACGCTTTGAAGCTAGACGAATTGACAAAGCTTAGTAAGGTGGAAATTATTCAACTTTCAGTAGAGGGCAACCCTCCTTTAGTGCGATCGCTGGGGGCGGGCTACAGGGGCGGAATCTTGGCAGGTAAGATTCAGTCTTTTTAGTCCACATCGCGCTTCATTCGATATCATTCTCTGACCCTTTTTCTCTTTTTTTCAGCTGCACCAAGCATCTGGGTGCTCGATGGGCATTTTGCTTCATCGTCCGAGTGGCCGACTCCTCCACCTGCTGCGCCTTCCCTGCCTCGAGTTGAAGCTTCTTCGTTCGATTGGCGCCGAGGCACTTGGGGCGGTGAAGACGCAGAAGGAGGGCGCGCAGAAGGAGCGCGGGCTGCGCGTCACTTGGCAGCGATCCGGGACCAACCTTCGAAAAGTGGCCCCCAGCGAGACTCCTGGCGACTCCAGCATCTTGCCTCGACCTACGACCTCGACGCAAGCACGTTCAACGGTTTCGTGCAGCGCGGAAATGGGCGCCCACCATCTCTCTGGCCGTTGATGCACCTACCTGCCGTCCAGCAGCTTGGCCAATTCGAGAGGCTCGACTTGTTGGCCCTTCTGTGCGCCGACCTGATTTACGCACCGCCCCGCCGTGTCGCCTCGGAAGCGCTCGCGGTGCTCTTGGCGCCAAAGCTCGGAGCGGCTGGGGTGTCTGACTTGGCTCGTTTGCCTCCCTTCGGAAAGACTGCTCTGGCGTTTGCGCTGCGGCAGGCGCTGACGGATGAAGTAAGCTCAGTGCCAGAAGGCCCAAACGCAATGCCACGCGACAAGCGAGAGCTTCTCGATGCGACCCCTGCCGTTGTCGCGAAAGGGGCCCTTGGTGGAGACCACGCCTCAACGGCCACGCTGAGTCGACACGCCGTCGCTCTGCTCGCTCGGGCGCCGTCATGCCCCTCGCTCAGTAGCGCCCCGGCTGCATTGCCACCTCTGAGCCAAAAGCTTTTACGCGAACTCGCCCCTCTGCTTGCGGCCACCGGCGTCCCAAAGGCCGAGCTGAGCTCCTCTTCTTCTTTTTCGACCACTTCTGCGACGGAAGTCGAGGGCAGCGTCATTGAAGCCAATTACGAAAGCTTCTTTCTAGGCGAACCCTCACTTTCTACGGACATTGACTTGTCACATGTGCGGTGGCCGCGGCCAGGGGAGCGCTTGAAGTGGAGTGCTTCTGTATTAGACTCGTTTGCCTACATCTTAGCGGTGTCTGAGGACGGGTCAAGTGCGAGTGTAGCGTTTCAAAAGCGGAATCAGTCTAGCAGCCTCATGGTAAATGAGGAAGTGGCGCGCAATGACATGTACTGGGACCCGAAGAGCAAGGGATGGGTACATGTGGCAGCGGCAGCGGAAGCTCAGCGCCAATTCAGAGCTGCTCACCGGCCTCTCTCCCGGGGCAAGAAGAGCATTGGCGATGATTTCACAGCTGCTGCTACAGAAATGTCTCCTCCTCGAGTCACCCAAGGGAATCGTTCAAAGTCGTCTCCAACGCATTTGCTTTCTGCTGAGAGTGGAATCAAGAGTACCAACCTTAAGCAGGACCGCCCTCTTTCACGAGTGCCCCATACCTCGCATGCCAATCGCATCTTGGGTCAAGCGCGCGTTATATTAGTGCAGCAGGGGCGCGACCCCTCGTCTCTACTGGAGGCACCCTCCTCCCGTCCCTCATCTATGGTAGCTCAAGAGGCAGGCAGCGATGAGTGGATTGCTCTACAGCGCGACATGGGCTCGTTCCGGGAGTGCAATCGAGACAAGCACGGCCAAACCTCCCGGCCTCGTTTATTGGACCTGGGTGCCATGACCGATGAATTGAGTGCGCGGAAGCGGAGCCTCGCTAAAGAAGAAGGTCAGTGGGCACTTCAGGAATTGCGCTGCGTGAATGCATACCAAAGAATCAATGTTCACCTTAATCTTAACTCTTTCTTCTTTTGCTTGTCTGGACAGATGGTGGTGGCGTCTTTGAGCTTACAGGGGTAAATGTGGAAGAAGAGGATGGGGAGACAGAGGAAGACGCACATTATGACAGCCCGAATCATAATATGCTGCCCGAAGTACCTCATGAGACATTGCCTCCCTTGGCGCACAGACACCAAAAAGAAAGACAAACAGTGGAAGAGGAAGTTCCAATGCCGCAGTTGCAGATGCGGTCATCGAAACACGAACTTGAACTTCACCGTCACGCTTTGGTGCCCAGCGTGAGAGCTAATGTGATGAGTGGGGGACAGAGGCGCGCGCAACCTAGACGCCCGCGGCCTAACCGTGCAACTTTCTTGTCGATCTCTTCCGTGGAAAGCCACAGCGACAAACCTCAATTGATTTGCCGAGAAGAAAGTCAAGTGGCAATGGATGAAGTTGACGCGAGAGATGGCGAAGACGAGCGAGTTAACTCCTCGGAGGTGCTTCAGCACTTGGATAGTCGCTTGGCAAGAATTCTCCAGCGCCGCAGCGATCTCTCTGGCCGAGCACCTCAAGGCCTTAATGCACTGCTCAGCCCAATTCCGAGGTGAAGATAGCGCCTCAGCCCTGGCAGTTGCACCTGTCTTAAGAGACCAGAATCTGAATCATCTTAAGCCGTTCAGTTGTTTGCGATTTATGATTATTAGGCCCTTACCCGTTCTTGATAAGCACGTGGAATTTTGAATATAATTGCTGGATGTTAGGGGTTTATCTGTGTAATCCAACTGATTAGAAATACCCATGTTAGATGCCCTGCTCTCAGCGAAAGGCGTAAGAGGTCTAGAAGTAGAAGGGGCCCAAAAACACGGCGGTTGCATAGTCTACATCCCATATCCCATAACACACCCCAGTGGACCACAAAAAAAGCTGAAATCAATGAGAGGTAATAAATATTAAATTAAGCTCAAAGTGAGGTACAAAAAAAGCACCTTCGTATCCGATCCTAGAATTCAAATGAAATTACGTCCATGATTCGTGGTGGTCGTCTTTTTTTATGTACCTGCAGTACTGCAGTGCATTTCTGTTGTCTGTTGTGTACATGCGAAACAAAGAAAAAGCGGTCCACGGGCACGAAAGCGCGCACCACAAGCTCAAGAGGGGGCTCTCATCCACGGGCACCTCAAGGCCGCGCGAATAAAGGTGCTACGAACAGCCGCAGCAACTGCGTCTGAACCGTGCATCGTGCGGGCACCTGAACTTGTAAGCATGAAGTGGACAAAACCCCTTGGTACAGCGGCCAGGAAAAGTCTTAATCAAAGGGCGGCGAAGCTTAGTTTGAGCTTAAGTAAGGGCTTCAATTAGGCCTAAATTTAGGTCAAAATAAGCTCAAAATAAGCACCTTATGATACTCCCTTTTATTGTACTGGAGCATTTGGCCTAGTAATATAAATTCAAACTCATGTAGTGACTGGATTCTTCATTTTCGATTTCAACTTGAAAGAAAATTCTCGTCATATATACAGTGAATGGATTCTTTATGCGCTAAGTTCGCTAAGAAACTATGTCCAACTAAAATGATATTTATCCTCGAATCTTGTTAGGATTAATTCATTGGCATTTTGTTAGGTGCAGGGTCGAAGACCCGGAGGTGTCCGTAGCACAATAAGCAAAGTTCCGGTAGTATGATCTAAAAGAATAAATGGTCAAGCTTGGGCAGGCAATTTAAAATAATTTCGTTTGCTAGATGCCAAGCACTTTTTTGGTTTCATAACTGCGCTTCTAAGCCATCAAATATCACACCCTGATCATTGGCCTTCAACTAGACATCGACTTATGTCGCTTGTAATTTAAGGTCAATAAGGAGGCTTGAAGCTTATTTAAGCCCTTACATCAGTTTACTGCAGCGGCGCGGGTGCGCCGCGCCACGATCAACGAATGTGTTTCTATATCGATACGTCGATACGTCGAAATCCATGTCGATACATGCCTTGAAATGGGCGCCATGAGGGAGCGAGGAGCAAGTTTGAATAGAAGTGGAGTAGAATGCGGCATAAGGAAGGCCGAAATGCGCAACGGCATGTGCCGCAAGGTGCTTCAAAGTGGAGCTGCATTGATTCTAAGTGGAGCAGACAGACAGACAGACAGACAGACAGACAGACAGACAGACAGACAGACAGACAGACAGACAGACAGACAGACAGACAGACAGACAGACAGACAGACA
>Ga0307930_1003299_pt1 | contig 11933 bp, 10 predicted proteins | sample OrgLakmetageno46_FD_203161 | JGI IMG/M metagenome (GOLD analysis project Ga0307930, IMG submission 203161) | Saline water microbial communities from Organic Lake, Antarctica - #46 | ecosystem: Environmental > Aquatic > Non-marine Saline and Alkaline > Saline | place: Antarctica: Organic Lake... | reverse complement strand
GGCAGCGCCAGCACTCGGCCCGGTACCGGGAACCAGCGAGATTCATCAAGCCTGGAGCCACTAAGCAGCAGCTGTGCAAGCGCGCGCTCTAGCTCAACACAGCTGCCCTGTTCGCGCGCAAGTGTGGCAATGACCTGCCCTTGAGTTTCCGCTGACCGCAAGCACTCATTGAGGTAACTGCGCAGCACCGGATGTGCGCCAATTTCGACAAAGGTGCGTTTGCCTTTAGCGAGGCAGCGACGGACAACGGGCTCGAACAACACCGGACGGCGGATATTCTGCCACCAGTAGTCGGCGTTCAGTGCCGTTCCAGAAATCTCGTCGCCTGTCACCGTGGAAATGAACGGGATACGGCAGCCACTCGGCTCAAGATTAGCCAGAGAAGCTTTCAGGCCAGCCTCAATCGGGTCCATGGACGCGCTGTGAAAGGCATAATTCAAGCTCAAACGCTTGAATCGTACACCTTCTTTTTGCAATCGAGATTCAACCTGGCTCAGCTGTTCAGGATCACCGGCGATGGTGACGCCCTTGGCGCTGTTGATGCCAGCCAGGTTAACCCGGTCACAACCCAGGTTTGCCAGCAGTTCTTCCATGGCCTTTGAATCGGTGGCTACCGCGGTCATCTGTCCGCTGCCGGCTGTTTTCGCCTGAAAGTCACTGCGTTGGCAGACCACCTGAGTGGCCTGCGCCAGGGTCAAGGCACCGGACGCCCAGGCCGCAGCTACTTCGCCCACACTGTGGCCAGTGACGGCTTCAGGTTGCAAGCCCTGTGCCCGCAAATAACGCGTTATTGCCACTTGCAGCGCAAACAGCGCGGGCTGCGCCAGTTCAGTCAACGCGAAGCAGTTTTCATCCTGAGGTTGGCCAAGCAACTGCTCCAGATCGCAGTTATGGGTATGTTGCTTGATCAAGCCGTTGATTTCACTCACCGTCTCACGCACTTGCTCGGATTCTGCCAGCAGAGCCCGGCCCATGCCGGCCCACTGACAGCCGTTGCCGGAATACACCCAGACACTGCCTTGTGTTTGCAACTGGCGCTGGCCGGCAAACAGGTCAGTGCGCTCTTCATCACCAGCAAAGGCTTGCAGAGCGGCGATTGCCTGCTCGTGGCTTTCAACCCAAACCAGAAGCGCCCACTCGTGCTGCTCGCGCCGGTACCGAGCACTCCAGCACAGATCGTACAGACTGACGTTCGGCGTATTGCGGATCTGATTCGCCGTGAGTTGCGCCATCGCCTTGAGCGCTTCGGCGCTGCGCGCCGACAGAATCAGCGGTAAGCGACAGGTGTCATTGGCAGGCTCGGCTGCAGCTGAGTTGGAGACGCTGATCGTTTGCGGCGGGCTTTGCAGGATGACGTGCGCATTGGCACCGCCGAAGCCGAACGAGTTGACACCCAGTGTAATCTGGCCGGTTTTGGGCAGGTCCAAGGTATCGGTGACCACTTCGATGTTCAATGCCTTGAACGGAATATTGGGGTTTGGTTTATCAAAGCCGACTGTTGCGGGCACCTGACGGTGCTCGATCGACAACAAAGCTTTGGCAAGGCCAGCCACACCCGAGGCGGTTTCCAAATGCCCCAGATTGCTTTTTATCGAACCCATTTTCAGCGGCGCGCTGCGCCCCTGCCCTAGCGCTTCCCCGATGGCCCGGGTTTCGATAGGGTCGCCGACGGGCGTTCCAGTACCGTGTGCTTCGATGTAGTCGATCTGCTCCGGCTTCAAGCCGGCACGAGCGCAGGCTTGGCGCATCAGCGCGGCTTGCGCGTTGGCACTCGGCACGGTCAAACCGGGCTTGTAGCCGTCAGCGTTCACCGCAGAAGCGGCAACCACCGCCAGAATCGGGTCGCCATCGGCCAGCGCTTGGTCGTAGTCCTTGAGCAGGAAGACACCGCCGCCTTCGGAGCGGACATAGCCGTCGGCGCCCGCGTCAAACACCTTGCAACGTCCCTCCGGTGACAACATGGTTGCCTTGGAGAAAATCATGAAGCCGTAAGGGTGCAAGTGCAGGCTCACACCGCCGGTTAGAGCCTGATCGGTTTCGCCACTCAAAATCGACTGACAGGCCTGATGAAAAGCCACCATGGACGATGAACACGCCGTATCCATGGAGATGCTGGGGCCCTTGAGGTCAAACAGGTAGGAAATACGGTTCGAGGCGATACTGGATGCGGTGCCGGTGCCGGTGTTGGCGTCAATGGCACTGAAGTCGTCTGCAAAGCGATAGGCGTAATCGACGCTGGCAATGCCGATAAAGACGCCGGTGTTACTGCCGCGCAGGGTGGACGGCGCTATACAGGCGCGCTCCATCGCCTCCCAGCTCATCTCCAGCAGCAATCGCTGCTGGGGGTCCATGTGACCGACTTCCCGCGGAGACAAACCAAAAAACGCCGCATCAAACCCACTGACGTCGCCCAGGGAACCGGCGGCAAAAGTGTAACTGGTACCGGCATGTTTTTTGTCCGGGTGCAGCCAGGCTTCTTTGCTCCAGCGGCTGTCCGCGACTTCGGTAACCAGATCTCGTTTATCGAGAAGGGCTTGCCACAGTTCGTCTTTGTTGTCGCAGCCAGGTAAACGTAATGAATAACCCACGACGGCAATTTGCTTCTGCATATAGTATGTACAATCCTGAATGGAGCGGTTAGATCCGATGACACTCTTTTACGGTTTGCAGCCAGTGTTCCGACAAAGATTCCGCACCGAGCGGCGGCACGTCTGTCCTTTCTAACACACGGGCTTTCTGTTCAGTGCCCGTTGACCATATCAACCAGGGCGTTGTTGCTTCGGGTTCACCAAAATGGCGATAGACATCCGACATGATCGGCACGTGATCCCCGTACCAGCACAAGGAGCCCCCTCGATCTGTCGCCTGAACAGCAGAGGTGACTTGAGCCAGCATCTGATCGGCATTTTTCAAATGGCGCAGATAAGCGGTTAAATCCTGCAAAGGGCCCTCGGGTGGCGCCCGGTACGCATTCGTTTCAATCTCTGGGTCCGGCTGTTCCAGATGAAGAGGACCGTGATTTTCCATGGTGATGACGAAGATGAATACGGGCTCTTCGGCGGCGGCCAGCAACCCGGTCACTTTGTCGGCAACGGCTTGATCACCGATGTACTGGCCAGATCGATGCGCGTGGTCAAATTCTGAAATATCGATGAACTGATCAAAACCCAGGGCCGGCATCACACGATCACGCAGGTAAAACTGAGCCGGATAAGGATGCACGCAAATGGTTTTATAGCCTTGAGCTCGCAGATGCGATGCCAGCGAATGAACCGGCCTCTTCGCCAGGCGGCGGTAGGGGTTGTATTGGTAAATGCCCAACATTGCCTGAGACAAGCCGGTGAGTATTGCTACCTCGGTGCGAACGGTGTTAGCGCCCCAGGCGGGTACAGACAACTGGCCGCTGGCGGCGGCAACCGTGCAGCACGCATCCCAGTTTTTCAGCACCGAAGGCTCGATGAACGGATAGCACCGGCGCGGGTCAAAAAAAGATTCGCTTTGCACCATGACCAAATGTGGCCTTGGATTGCCGGGGTCAAACTGCGGCCATCGCGCGGCGGGCTCTGCGAATGTTCGCTTGCGCGACAGCCAATACTCCGCCAGATGGCTGTGCAACAGAGCAATGAGACCTGTCACTTGCACATCCTTCAATGGGTCGAGCGACAAACGGGGCCTGATGACCCAGGCGCTCATAGCCGCCACAATCGCCACCGCCAAGGTGAATACAGGCCCTTGCCATCCGGCGTTCGCCTGCCGATACAGCGGCGCTTCAAACCAGAAGAATAGGCCAATAGCGGCCGCCCCGGCCGTCAGCAGCAAAAACGTTTTGACAACACCAAAAAAGGGAATATAGAGCTGCGGATGGCGCAAGGCATCGGTGAAATACTCGAAGTCTTGCAGGATGAACGGTTCTTTCAGTGCTGTGAACTTGGTGTAGTTAACCGCAATCAGCACCCCATGCAACACGACAACCAGGGTAATGGCAAAATAAAGCCGTTGACTGATCAGGCAGGTCACTGCAAACAAGGATAGCCACCATGCCAGCCCACTCAGCAGGCAATACAGGCTGGGGGCGCGCATGTCTCCATCAATTGGACTGACTCTTCCACTAGCCGGGCTGAGCCTTCCACGGGTTGGAACAAACAAGACCCCCATCAACAGCGAAGCCAGCAAGCCTATCGGCACAACGGTTAGCATGTTGTTTCAACCACCATACCCAACCAAACGTAACATTCTATGTGAGAGCCCTGCGGGTAGAACCGACAGCCACCAGCAGCCCCAGTTCAGTGGAAACGGAAAACTGATGCGAGCACGTCCCGCTGCGACTCTACTGACAATATAACGCGCTGCACGATCAGGCTGCCAGATAAACGGTTTTGGCCCCGGCATGGCGTGGCACATGGGCGAGCTTACGTAGCCAGGCATAACCACAGAAACGGATACGCCGCTGCCTTCAAGCCAACCTTTCAATCCTTCGCCATAAGCCTTCACTGCCGCTTTACTCGCGCTGTAAGCCGGCGTTACCGGCAAGCCGAACCAGGCCGCCAGGGAGCTAATCAACACCAACTGCCCGCTCCCCTGCTCGCGCATTACGGTTGCCAGCCGATGCAGCAGATAAAGGGTTGACCGTACGTTCAGCTCAAGCAGCTGCTCAATCGCCTCCCAACTTTCACCTGCGCCTTCGGGACCGGTATCGGTATTGGCACCGGCATTGGCGAACACCAGGTCTGGGACCGTATGTGCCAGTAGCTCATCCAGCCATTGCGACAGGGCCAACCTGTCGCACAGATCAAGGGATTTCTCGGTTACCTGCGCGCCAGCCGAACGGCATTCTTCCGCAACTTCATTCAGCAGGTCCGTATTTCGGCCTTGCAAATACAGATGCACGCCGACGCGAGCGTATTCCACTGCTAGCGCCGACCCAATGGCTCCGGTTGCTCCGGTAATCAACACAATGCCAGGCGTTTTTTGTTTCATACGATCTGCTTCACGGTGGACAGGCTGCCAACAAATACTGGAGAGGTGATTGGTCTGTGCTGAGCATGTTGGCCGCATTCTCAACCGCCAGACTGATGCCATTGTGGCAATAGAAACCACCGTTGATTTGCGTTGCGTAAATGACCACTTTGCGAAAGGCCTCAAACAAGTTTTGGTCAGGCTTAACGGGTTTTTGCCAAAAATTGTCCATGTCACCCTGATCAGTCAATCCCGGAAGGTTGTAAATCGGGTCGCTCAGGCACAGCGTTGGACATTCTTTTTCCAGTGCCACGAGGCCAACAGTACTGTTAACAGTGACGGTTCCGGCGGCAGACCCAAGTGCTTGCTCCAGATTGCCGGTTTCGATGTATTCAACCCGCCCTTCCAGGCCAAGGCGCTTGCTCAGCTTTGTGATGTGGCGCGGATAATTCACCAGCCCCATATCCAACGGATGATTCTTGATCAAAAGCCGGACATTACTGGGCGCATTGCCTGCAAAGGATTCGAGCACATATTCGATCACCTGATGCATGTCCTCGAAACGAGAGTGATGGTGAATCTGGGCGTCGGAATTCAACTGTAAAGGCAACAGAAAAAAAGGGTGTTTGGGTGCTTCCTTGCAGAAGCGATTGATTAACCCTGCATCCCGCGTGCGCCATTTGGGCAACCTGGCAAAGCGGGATAAGTAGCCGGCATATTCAACGGGTGCCGTGATCGGCGCGTGGATTCTATATCGAGGGTTCAGCACCGAATTGATCAGACCCGCAACGTGGTACAACACATCGTACGCGGCCCGTTTCCAGAAAGCGGAATGGAAACGCTTCGGCTTTTTAGTCGGCTGCGCACTGAGACAACTTGCTGCCGCCCGAAACCAGTCTGGATCTCTTGGTAAGAGTGAATGGCCGTTTACGCCTTCACGCTCAAGCGTCACCCAGAAAGGTCTGAAATAGCCCTCTTCGAAAACATGTGTTCGAACACCAAACTGTTCCGCTTTATCGAAGGCCGCACGGTGTACGGGCCTTCGATCTCCAAACAGAATTTGGTCTGTGATTTCGAACTCTTGCCAAATCGATTTAAGGAACTCGGGCAGTTGTTCCAGATTGCCACGAAAGTGGGTTCGATGGCTGCGAGGAAACCAAAACAGCAGATCACCCGCGTTGAAGTTTACCTTGTGAACCTTATGGCCACATTCGCGCAGGGCGTCGGCCAAGCGCGCAAAAAATGGCGATGAAACGCCCTGCAACAGCAGGAATGACAGAGGTTTTACAGGCACGCTACCGCCCCACTGAACAGGACAAAGTGTTTTATAGACATAACTATTCGATTTTCTGTACCGGCTTTGACAAGGGCGAGCGAAGGAAAATATTCCAACCGGCTCTTTTGTCAGGATGTGGGGTGTTACCACCGGAACAATACATTCTAAGTACTCAGAAGTTAAATACAAGCCGCTAATGTACCGAATTTACTAGAGTAAACGGCTTAACTTTGTAACGTTTTGTTGCATGATGAGAGTTGCAAGTAAATTGTTCATACTTTGATCCAGGGCTGAACAAAAAAGCGAGCGTTGTCACGTGGAAGATAATTTTGGCGTACAAATTCACTCGCAGTCAGTCGATGCAGACGTTAAGAAAGACGATCTCTACTGCATCAGAAGAGAGCATCCTGAAATATTACGCTGAGGCGGCAACAAACGTAAATATCATGCTCATATGCACAGTGGCTAAGTCATTGAAATACTAAAATTTCATAGTGTTCACTAAAAATAGCCGAATCAGGCAGCTTTTCCCCCGCACACGCACATACGAAATTTGAGTGGCATTTTGAGACTGTACCGGCCAATCTGATATTACTTTAAGCAAAATCGCTCACTGGGCAACTGGGCTGGCATAGGTAGGGGGGGGAGGGGATGGCAGCGAAATCTAAATTTCGGCCCAAACAAAAAAAACCCCCGATCTTCCATAAGAAAATCAGGGGTTTAATATGGCGGAGAGAGAGGGATTCGAACCCTCGAAACGCTATTAACGTTTACACACTTTCCAGGCGTGCGCCTTTAGCCACTCGGCCACCTCTCCTAGAACAGGGTCTAATCAACAGAGTGATCGTCGATTCGAGGGCGCAGATAATAATGGTTTTATCGGTACTTGGCAACTACATTGGAACCAGAATCTGCAAAACTTCCAGCGTGCACAGATAATTGACCGTGCGGTAAACGCCATTCCCCTCATGCTTATAAGGCCGCGCGACCCGCGTCAGAATATAAGCATAATTTGAAGGCAAACAACGGATGTTGATTCAATATGAACACTCGACTTTGCTGCTAATCGACATTCACTTAGCGGTTGATCAGGTGACCGGAAAACCCAATCATCCGTTCATAGCCGGGCAGCGTAACTGTTAGCGCTGTTTCTACCAGTAACGAGGTCAACAATGCTGAATATGGATTTTGCCCGCAGGGTTGTGATTCGCACCGATGAACAGGAATGGATCGCAAGCCCTTCAGGCGGCGTGGACCGAAAGCCATTGGCCCGAAAGGAGGCGGAGCGCGGCCACGCTACCAGCATTGTTCGTTATAAGCCCGGTGCCTCATTCAGCCGACATGAGCACCCACTGGGTGAGGAAATACTGGTACTTGAGGGCGTGTTCTCGGATGAAACCGGTGATTACCCGGCCGGTACCTATCTGCGCAACCCGCCGGGCACGGGTCACACGCCTTTTAGCGAGCCTGGCTGTACCCTGCTGGTAAAACTCCATCAGTTCGACGAGCGCGACCGCACTCCGGTGCGAATCGATACCCGAAAAGCTCCCTGGCTTCCCGGAATCGGTGGGCTGAAGGTCATGCCCCTGCACAAATTCGAGTATGAACACGTAGCACTGGTGAAATGGCCGACCAACGAACGCTTCCAGCCCCACCGGCATTTTGGCGGGGAAGAAATCTATGTCATTTCAGGAGAGTTTTGTGACGAGAACGAGCGCTACCCACAGGGCACCTGGATAAGAAGCCCTCATTTAAGCCAACATCATCCTTTTGTAGATCAAGAGACGGTGATCTGGGTAAAAACCGGCCACTTGCCTATTGAGCAGATGAATTAATTAACGGTGCTGTGATCCACCACAATGAGCTCTTGCAGGTCAAACCCTGAGTTCAGAGCCGTTAATCTGAACTCAGCCATAACCTCATCGCTAACCGCCGGGCTGCGTGACAAAAACCACAAATAATCCCGGCTGTAGCTGGTAATGTAGGCTTGCTGATACTGGTCATCCAGCTCAAAAATAGCGTACGACGCATAGAAAGGGCCAAAGAAGGACACTTTCAGGTGGCCGTCAATGTTTTTGTTTACGAAAACCGCCCGACCCTCCGCTTCTTTCCATTCGCTTTTTTCGTCATTGTAACCGCGGTTGGTCACTTTCAAGCTTCCGTCGTCCTGCTTTTCATACTTGGCGGTCACCCGGCTTAAACCTCGCTCGAAAGAATGATCAAGCCGGGCGATTTCGTACCAGGTGCCCAGATAACGTTCGGTATCCAGACTGCTAACCGGTTGAATGCCCTCAGGCAGTCCGGTGCAGGCGCCCATCATCAATAATAACGGTGCGATGATGAGTTTGCGTAAGTCGTACATGGTAATCGTCACTCCTTGCGATTGGTGAGTGGATAAGAGCCGATGAGTAAAATATCAGGGCAGCTGCGTGATGACCGAGTTGCGCCGCAGATACCAAAAAAGCATAAGTCCAGAGTGCAGCAGTAAAAGTGGGATCGCAAGCAACAACAGGCCAGCCCAACCGAGGGAGCTCAGGGCCAGGCCGGCTGACATGGACGCAACGGCCTGGAAGCCAAAAATCATCATGTCATTCAAGCCCTGCACGCGGAAGCGCTCGGAATCGCCATAGCACTGCGGCAACAAACTGGTGCCACCTACAAACAAAAAGTTCCAGCCAATACCCAGCAGAATGAGGGCGCTCAGGTAGTGATGAAAGCTGACGCCGCTGGCCGCCAGGACAATGCAGGTCAGATAGGCAACCATACCCACCCACATCATGCGCCTTATGCCCACCACCCGAATTAACCAGCCGCTTATAAGCGATGGCAAATACATAGCCATGATGTGCAGCTGAATGACTCGCTTGGCATCGCCTAGCGAGTGCCCGGCCATGTCGGTCATGCTCAGGGGCGTTGCGGTCATAATAAAGCTCATAATCGCGTAGCCCACCGCAGCGGCGCTGATGGCAACCCATATCACCGGGTTTGCAAGAATCTCACGCATCGGCCGGCCACCGCCTTCATGCGCCGGTCGCGGCAGTTCGCCGCTGCTGCGGTAACCCACCACTAATATGACCATGGCCGCAAGCTGAACCGCTGCCAGCCCCAGCCAGCTGGTCAGAAACGGGTGCAGCGGGTCGTTACCACCAATCGAAGCAATTTCCGGGCCGACCCAGGCCGCCACCAACCCACCTAACAGAACGCGGGCCGCTGCGGTGCCGGCCAGTTTGGGGGGCACAGATTCCATAGCGGCGAAACGGTACTGATGCACCACCGCAAGCCCACTGCCGCCAAGGACCGCTGCCAGACACAAAAGGGCAAAAGCGCCTTGCCAGGAAGCTAGCGCGCCCACTCCAGCCGCAACCGTGCCCATAGCCGTGCCCAACAGCATCACCGGCTTGCGCCCGACGCGAGCCATAAGCCAAGTGACGGGCTTGATGGACAACACCGTACCCACCACCACGAACGCAACCGGCAAGGTCGCGTATTCAGGGCTGCCAGACAGAGCCCGGCCCTGAATACTGCCAATAAACACAATAAATGGCGCCGTACACATGGCCATCGCCTGCGCTGCAATCAACACCCAAACATTTAACGGCATAATTTATTTTTTTCGGTAGATAATACCCGGACTGCACTGGACCATTTCGTACAGGTCCGTTAGCCCGGTAAGAGATTCCGATGCGCCCAGTATAAGATAGCCGCCCGGGTTCAACGACGCGTGAATACGAATAAGAATGTCTCGCTTGTGCTCCGCAGAGAAATAAATCAGCACGTTGCGGCACATGGCAATATCAAACTTGCCTAGAAGATAGCGTTCTAACAAATTGATTTCCCTATACTCCACCATTGCTTTTATCTGTGGTTTGATCTGCCAACGGCCGTTAATAGCGGCGGTAAAAAATTGCTGTTGCCGCTCCGGCGACAAGCCCCGACCAATAGCAATGGTTTCATATTCGCCGCGCCGCGCCGCATCCAGAACCGTTTTGGAGATGTCGGTAGCAATAATCTTCACGTCGCGCAGGCGCCCGGGGCGTAAGCGACGATACTCCTCGATCACAATTGCCGTGGAATAAGGTTCCTGCCCGGTAGAGCAAGCCGCCGACCAAATGCGTAACGGCTGTGCCATTTTACGATCAGCAAAATCAGGCAGCAAAATATTCTGCAAAATGCGGAACGGATGACTGTCCCGAAACCACAGAGTTTCGTTGGTGGTCATGGCGTCAATGACCACCTCGCTCAGATTATTACGGCCCGGACGCTTCAGGCGATCAAGCAATTCGCCAAGGGAGCCAAGCTGATTGTCTTCCAGAATCCGGCGCAGCCGACTCTTCACCAGATACTGTTTGTTGTCTCCCAACAGAATGCCGGATGCGTCCTGCAGAAAGGTTTTAAACGCCGTGTACTCCTGAAGAGTAATTTCAGTTTTCATGCGCTGTTGATTCTGCCAATCTGTGAGATGAAGCGTTTATTTTCCATCAATAACGTCCATAACCCGCTCGGCCAGTTCGTCCGGGCTGAATTTCACCATAAAATCGTCTGCGCCCACTTTCTGGACCATCGCTTTATTAAACACACCGCTCAGGGACGTGTGCAGCATGATAAACAGTTCGCTAATCAGCGGATTTTCCTTGCAGCGGGCAACCAGTGTGTAGCCGTCCATGGATGCCTTCACCAACGTCTTCCTTCAGCGGAGCCACTTCCGCAAGAACTTTTTCTACGTCAATGATTTCAATTAGTTTATCGTCAATTTTGGTGACGGCTGTCAGATATACATCGCGGCCTGCGCCTTTGGGCGGTGGCAGAATATCTTCCCAGTTCATGTTCATAATGCCGTCCACGCCACTCACCAGAAAGCCTTGAGTTTTGCGGTTGTACTCGGTAATGATCACGAAGCTGGTGGCCAGGTCTTTTTGAAGAATGGCCGGCACGCCGATCGCCATCGCCAGATCAATAATCGGAACAGTCACGCCGCGCGTGTAGGCAACGCCACGAACCACCGGCAGGCTGCCGGGAATACTGAACAGCTTAGGGCACGGCAACACCTCTTTTACCTTGAACACGTTGATGCCATAAACCTGGCGCCCACGGAGCCGAAACAATAACAGCTCCAACCGGTTTTTACCGACCATCTGCGTACGCTGGTTCACGCCGTTCAATACACCTGCCATAGTTCTTTCTCCCGACGGCCGGGCTAACCGGCACAATTTTTGCTGACTGACAAAGTCCTGAAAGAGCAATTTTTCTGACATGCGCCAAAATACCGCTATTGCCCGTCAGGTTTAACGGCCAGTGCCCGCGAATCGTAATGCCAACAGAATTATTTTTACGCAGCGCGACCGGTTTCACTTACTCATCGGCAAAACAGGACGCTTTCGCACTATGCGCAACCACACTCTTGTTATCGCTTTGCTCGGCTTTTGCCTCAGCTCGTTTGCACTGGCAAGCTCTACCGCACACGACATTCACACTGCAGCCAATCTGTTTTTGCAGCGGTTTGCTACAGAGCAGGCCGCCGCAGGCTACGAAGTCCACTATGAAAGCGCAAGGCCCGACCCCAGATTGTCATTGGCTGAATGCAGTGGTGCACTGAATGTCAATTTCAACGGTGACCCTTGGAAGTCCGGCCAGCCCTCTATGTTGATCGAGTGCAGCGGCGAGCGACCATGGCGCATGTATCTGAGCGCCACCGTAGACATTC
>Ga0307930_1003297_pt1 | contig 11938 bp, 9 predicted proteins | sample OrgLakmetageno46_FD_203161 | JGI IMG/M metagenome (GOLD analysis project Ga0307930, IMG submission 203161) | Saline water microbial communities from Organic Lake, Antarctica - #46 | ecosystem: Environmental > Aquatic > Non-marine Saline and Alkaline > Saline | place: Antarctica: Organic Lake... | reverse complement strand
TTGCGGAAGCAGGAGCCGTGCAAAAACAGACCGTGGACACGCTGAAGCAATTCTGCCGCGATAGAGGTTTAACCACGACGGGCAAAAAGAGCGACCTGGTGGCACGCGTCCTGGATGCGCTCGGTAGTGCATGAATAGACGACCTTGGTCAAAAAAGCTGAGTTGCCAGCTGAATAGACGTCCTTGGTCAAAAAACCATAGGGGAATGGGCGTTGCGGCGTATGTTAGCGAAATTGAATACTTGCCATAACAATTTTATAGCGCCCATTGGGATTTGCCTCTCATTCTTTATTATTTCGGATTCGCTTACAACTATAGTCCAATTTTCTCCACCAAGGCAGCAGCAAAAATTTAAAAGGGCCAACTTTCTTTAAAAGGAAATAGAGGGCTAATAAGTCCTGGGGATATACTACATAGTAAGATCAGGAGCAATAAAGTACAAAGGAGAATATAAAAAGGAATCACAAAAAGGGCCCTAGGGACATCCCACGATCGAAATTGTCAATTCGACGCCGCGCGAAGAATTTCGGCGAATGTTCTGGCTTCATCTCCATCTCCCCCGTCTATATTATCAGTAGAAGCATCAGCGCTACTTGACGCAAGCATCGCATCGCAGTCCAGTAATCTCAGCGAAAAGCGCAAAGGGCGGCTGTGTATGGGTTGTTGTGCATTGGCAGGCTGCCATGAAGGCGTGTCGCTATTTCCGCTGAATTCGACAGCCACGCGACCACAACACACGTACGCGCCGGGTTGAACCTGTTCGTTTGGTTTGGTTTATGATAAGTAAAAATGTAAGAAAAGATTAATAGAAGTAAAGAATAGAAAGCAAAGAATAGAAGCTTCAAAATGAAAGAGATGGGCTGATTGCAAGAAACAATGCAGTAGAGTTTCTTCGCGTTAAGGCAAGGACTAGAGAACAAGAAAAGGCAACGAAAAAGGCACTACGTGCAGCGTTTTCTGACCCGGCACATTAGGACGATGTTTTCACTTTGTGGTCTCAAGGCTGCCTCGTCGTCATCTTTGCCTTTTGCTTTGCCATTGCTGCCAACCGCTATCGAGTGCTGTAAGATGCGCGCAATCACCGGCGTGGCGTAGTCGTGCTTAGGCCCTGCGAACCTGCAGCATGAAGCATAGACGAGGTAGATTCAGAGAAAGGTGGTAAAAATAAAAAAACGAGGGCTCAGAAATACAATGAAATAATGGGATACATTCAACATAACGCAACCAAACAAAGTATGCGCAGCGATATCCCGTGCAAATTGGTATAAAACAGAACACACACTATGTACCAGGTCATGCGTTGGCCGCCGTCCGCAAACGCGTTTGCATAGTCGCGCCCCCCTACGTTGACCCACAGGAGCACCGCGTTGCGCCACTCGACCACCCCACTGTACTTGCTGAACTTGGCGTGAGACGCATCGCTGGGCCGCTTCAGCGACGCCATGACGCCGGCCTTGGTGTGCCCGTTGGACACCTGAAAAGCATTGTGGACAAGAATAAGAAAGAAGAACGATCAAAGAAGGAAAAATCTGTGGCAGCAACAGCAGGAGCATATACTTCCATCACAAACGGCCATGCCAAATGTGAGTTGCTTTGCCAAATCATATGGGGTGGGGAATAAAGGGACGTCAAAATACTATATTTCAATGAATATCGATTAGCTGTAAAATATAAAACTGAAGGTTTTTTTTTTTTTTGTATGATTTCCTCCTTCTCAGCAAAATAACGAAAGCCTTTGCTTATGCACCAAACCACATCCACCTCCCAATCTCTCTCTCTTACCGCGCGGCCGAGTTGTTTTGGCCCAAGAAGTGCTTCTAAATTGCAGTACATCGCTCGGCTGGACGCAGCATCAGGCGGCAACTGCACACTCAGCTTAGGCACGCGCACCAGTTGCCTCTCGCTACTCTCTGCTTCTTCGACTTCTTCTTCGCCATCTTCGACTTTTATGTCCATCGTGCTACCGTACTTGCCCCTGCCGCTTGTGCTGCGCCCCTCCAAATCCCTGATCCGAAATGCGGGCACTTCTTTGTAGTTTGGCGCGGGCAAGCCAGCGGCGCGGGTCGACCTTCGTTCGGGCACCGAAGGTGGGAGCGCAGCGGGCTTGGGCCTTTTAATTGGTCTGGTACTACTGTTGCTAGTGTTGCTGCTGCTGCCTCGCCGGTGCCGACCGGAAGTTGGGTGGCCGTCGAGGCCTAATTCCACCATGACGGATGCATTGCGCGCAATGTTGGCCAAACGGAGCCGTTCATACTCTGATGGCTCTTCCTCGTTGTCACCATCTGGGTCTGGATTTGGAGGCTTCAAGCTGCTAACGGAGTTCGTATTTGTACATAGCATGTTAATGTGACAAAGAAAACGTCAGTTCATTTTGAGAATTATCATTAAACATTAGGCGAAGGCACATGTGATGAGTTGCTAGAAATCACCTACTAATCTTTGCAGTATGTTACAAGGGTACACTTACTCGGCGCATGGTGCAGCTGGCTGCTTTTTTAGGAGTTTCTTCGGCTCTTTCGAAGGCATCTACAATGAAACCAAACCAGTAGAAGGAACACACATCACAAGATAAATTTCGACGAGACCGATAGTCGAAGTGCCTTCGAGGAAGCATGTAAGCAATTAGCCATAATTGAAGTATAGCCTCGTAGGAAGTATCCAAATGAAGAAGATGTTTAAAGTAGCACCTTGTACTCTCACGTATGTAAATCTAAGCTGCCTAGGTCTTTGAGCAAGCCTCTAGACGGACGCAAGCATTTAGCGCATGATGCGGCCGGTGTCCGGCGTACTAGTAGCGTCGTGGTGTCCTCGAAAACAAGGTACTGGAGACTGGAGATACGTCGACCACCCAGATAAGAACCCTGTGGAACGCTTCATGATTTCGTTAAAGATGCTTGCTGCTTGCTTGCTCTGTGAACTCTGCATACTTCATTCTCACCAGCTTATACCACTTCAGCTCTGAGCTCGCCATTTTCAATCGCTCAATAGTTTAATAGCCTCCTCAACTTCTACAACAATGCTCCGAGTATCTGCAGGCATTGCCGCAGGCGTCACTGTCCTGGTCGGGTACACAGCGTACTTGAAGTACTGCCCCACTGCACAAAAGCCCGCAGGTCCTCCACCAGCGAGCAAATAAGCATGGCGAGCTTCTGCCAATAGATAGAGGGCTGGACAAAACACCATAAACAGTATGTGCAGGTTCGCCGCCGTTGTGCTTGCTGCAGTTTTCGTGCAAGGTGTTTCGGGCTTCAGGCTCGGCCAGCACCTCGGCCATCCTAGGGCTCCGCCATTCAATCGATGCCAGTCTCCACAACCTTCAACGTCAATTGTAGGTGTAGTGCCTGGGCGGCACCTCGCAGTTTCAGCTGCTCAATATCCCTCGCTTCATTTGGACGCAGTTGAGGCGGCCGTTGATGCAACCCTAGCTGCAGCTGAGGCTACGCTAAGCCAGAGAAGCATAGCCGACAGAGCTGCGACGATTCCAGTGCCAAAGAACCCTTCAAGCCAAGGCACGGCGACGCGCTCGGCAAGCAACGTGTTAGGGCTGCCAGAAGCAAGGCGAGAAGCATATGGGGCTGCTCGGGTGTTAAGGCACAAGCTAGACAAAATGGCGCGAGGCGGCGACTGCCGGCGCTGCTGGCTGAAGCCCCAGCACTGTGTGTGTGCGTCCTGCCCTCCTCTTGTGCTTGGCGTGCCAACCGACACTGCAGCTGCTTTTGTCGAATCCGATGCTGTGATAGACGCATTACCAGAGACTGCATCAGCATCTGTTTCCCATGCTGGCTCAGCCAGTGCAGTAGACGAAACTTCGGAGGCAGCAGCAGAGTCTGGTGCTTCGTTTCCGGTGCGGCGCTTGTTTGTGCTCATGCACCACAAAGAAGTTGGTCTGGCCGTCGACACTGCCAAGCTGTTGCTGGCGGCTTACCCGAATGTAGCACGCCTGGCTGTTGGTGGTCTGGGAGGGCACCTCGAAGAAGCTTCTGGCGACTTGATTCAATCAAGTGAACGCTTAGGCGACGACGATAGCAATAAAGCAGCAGCAGCAGCAGCAGCAGCAGCAAGAGAAGGAGAAAGAAGAGGAAGAGGCGATACTTCCATGGACTTGGCTTCTCGTGCATCGGTTCAGGGCGAAGGATTGCAGCCAGCGTACCGAGAACTGGTTGGCGCACTCGTAGATAGCAACAACCGCGCTTTGGTGCTCTTCCCTTCACCCGATGCCAGACCTTTTGCGGAAGTAGCAGCGGAAGCAGCAGCGACAACAACAAACACGGCAGCAAAAGCAGCGGCCAACAAATACGAGCAAGTGGTAAGTGGCGCTTCACAATTAGTGAACGAGAGTGGTGATCACGATGAGGAAACAACATGGGATGTGGTGGTGATCGACGGCACCTGGGAGCAAGCTCGCAAATTGCACGCGAGGCTCCTCATCCATGTGGCAGAAGCACAGAGAGTGCGCCAAGAACGCACCCAGAGGCACGCACATCACAGGGGTGAAGGCCATGGAGGAGCTTTGAGCGGAGCACCGAGGCCATCATCATCATCATCATCACCATCTGTGCAAATGCCGCCTCAAGAGGCAGCAGCTCGAGTGACGCACGTGTGCCTGAGCGATGCCGCCGTAGCTGCCCTCGGAGTCAAAGCAGCTGGTTCAGGCCAAGACGAACCAGCTGGAGCAGCAACAGAGGCAAGTGCGAGTGGCTTGCAGTTGCGCCGGCACCCGACGCGCTGGCGTCAGGTGAGATGCGACGATGAGAAGCTTTCTCTTTGTTCTTATCGTTCTTCGATATTGTGTTCGACGAGTGTTGCTCAATCAACCATTTCCTCTCTCTCTCTCTCTCCTACTCGTTTCGCAAAATTTGAACCATCAGTGTGATATCATTTGCGTTTCTCTATTCTACTTAGGTGTCCACGCTCGAAGCCACGCGGCTTTTGTTGCTTGACATGGGCGCTGAACCAAGTTTAGTGATGCCGCTGGCAGAGTGGCAAGTTCGTGCAGACAAAGCCGCAAAGATACAGTTGGGGCCTCAGCGCATTGCGTATGCTGCCTAGGAGAATACCTTGGCGACTACTCTGCATGAAGAAAAGATCCACCAGAATTAAAAAGTGATATTCTGCTGTATTTCGCGTCTGTTTTTGGTGAACTGGGTGGGTCTGGGCGCGAATGCGCGGCGAAGATGTCGGCCCTCTTAAAGGCAAATTACGGCCTTGTTGACTGGGAACTCTGAAATAACATAATTTCACGACGCCGAATGATTCCATTCCGTTAATCCAATATACCAGATACCAGTATTCTCAGCACTCAGCGCACATGTACACCTACACATATACTGATAAACTTAAAAAGTCAAAAGCCGAAAGCCGAAAGCCGCCTGGGTGTTTTTGATCTAGATCTACCGGGCTACCGGACTAATTCTAATCCATCAATCCGTTTTCCCTAACGAAATGACAGTCATCTTAAAAAGATAAGGGTGCAACAGGCCCCTCTGTTTCAAAATTGCAACCAGCCGTTTGTCCTTTATTGCTCAAACATCGTCGCCGCCCGTGGATTCTGCCCAGGCGTTTGTGGAGGGCTGCCCCCCCATGGCAACGCCCTTGTCATTCGGGGGCATAGCCCACGAATTTCCCGATGCCGGGATCGCCCCGGGCTGCTGCTGCTGCTGCATCGCCATGGGGTTGTGGCTCGGCGAGCCCTCGTAGTACGGGCTAGCGCCAAACCCGCCGCCGCTGTGGCTCGCGCTGCTGCTTGTTCGGTCGGAGCGCCGTGCCCCCGTCATGCAGTTCTGAAACGCGACTGCGGCATACCTGTGAAAGGAAGGATGAGGTTGTACGTATAAAGAGAGAGGGGGGGTAGTTAGCACGCGCAGCTACACAGTGATAGCAAAAGAATAAGTTGAAAATTCAAGCAATCCTAAATCCTGAACGAAACCAAGAGCGAAAGAGAAAATGAAAGCAAGAGAGAACAGGAGGAAAGAAGAAAAGAAGAAAAGAGCATGGCAAAAAAAGGCCACGTACACGTTGAGCGCAGCTCCCGCGAAAGCACAGCAACCGCCGACGATGCCCCACACCCCAAAGCTCAGGGCGAGGGTGCCCACTAAGAGCAAGAAGAAGAAGCGCCCACCGGCATGCTCCATGAACCCGCAGCAGCCCGCGAGCGAGTTGTTGACCACCTAAGAAGAATGGGGGTGGGGGGGGGGAGCATTCAATAAGTGGTGTTGGTAAAATGGTAACATTGAAAATGAAATGAGGCGCTAGATACTCTTTGCTACTTATGGCACCACTTTTCAAACGCATTCTTCCAAGAAAAACTACATCACAACGCAGACAGCAGACGTTCCTGATGACAGTTGCCCGAAATAAATGTTTCCCGTAGACATTTCAAGATGCCAACAAAAAAGGCACCCATGTCTCCGCTGAGTATTTGGGTAGGTCTTTTAAATCATGCTGAAGTACCTTCAAAGGTGTTTCGAAAGCGCAGATCATGCCGCCGAAGCAAAAAAGGTAGACGCAGAGAACAATGGCCCCTAGGGTATCCGCATTGATGATGTTGATGAACGCAGCTAGGCCAACGAACACTGCCGTAAGAGCGTGAAAGAACTGAATGAGGTAACGCACTTTTCGCGGAATCTCTTGTTCTTTGTCCATCTGAGACTGTCCGCCGTACTCATTCCATACGGCCTGCGAAGCGAATCCGGCTGCTGCACCTTGCCACGCGATCTATACACACCCATAAATCCACAGGATAATATGATGAAGCATAGAGACCCAGTCCCAAGAGGACCGATGAGAATACATAGAAAGCAAAAAAAACGATGCCCAATTTCCTCATGCAATTCGTTGCCCTATTTGCTTTTCACTCTACTGTCAGCATTCTCGATCCTTGAGAAGGCGTGGGTGATAAGCTACCTGAGGACCGCCTGGCTTGGAGCTAGGGTCCGCCGGAAATTCGCCTGGAGGTGCCGGGGGCTCGTACGGTGCCTCCGGCTGAGCCCAAGCCGGCGCGTCTGACATGTCAATTACAACCTAGGACTCTAGGAACAGCTACAGTCCTACAACGATGCTTGCTTTCTATGCACCAGTTACATACGGACTTGCCGGCAGCGCAGAGAAGTGTAAGTGTAGGATGAAAAAACAGAAAATCAAAAAACAGAAAACGAAGAAGGGAAATAATGCGGAAAGTGGAAAGAAGTGTGCCCCCCAAAATAAAAGTTACGGAAAAAAATCACACACGCCAGAGTTTGACGGAATTTTACTGTCGTGGAAGCGTAAACTTGCGAATTTTTGGCCGATTTTACGAAAAAGCGGGGAGTGTATCTGTCTGTCGTCTCCGTGTAATCCAATTGAAAAATGGTGCGCTTCAGCGCGCCTCAGTCATTTCTCGAGCCTCTTGGTTGTCTGAATGCCATGCAGTCCTCGCTACTGTTCTCATTTTCATCGGAGCTTAAATGTGCACACTATTTGTCCTCTTCTAGGCCTTATACTTGTCTTCACGCTGTCGCTTGTGCTCTCTACTCGCCAGGTGGTCAAAACGGAACGTTGCGCCTTCTCGGAATACCATGTGTTCCCCGGCCACGGCATGAAGATGGTGCGCAAGGACGGCCAGCCTTTGATCTTCGGCACTGCGAAGGCCAAGCGCCTCTATTGCCAGCGCCTGAAGCCTTCCAAGCTCATGTGGACCCAGGTCAGTGCACGCGAAGCTGTGTCGTCCTCCTCTCCTTTACCAAAAGGCTTAATCTGCAGCCTAGACTGCTCGAATACTCGCTTCGTGCACAGCAGTTCAATTAGCAGGCGCAATTGCTCGCTGCATAGATTGATTAGTAGGGTGATGATAGAGGGTGGCAAAAGCTGCACCATTGCAACGCATGGTTGTGTGTGTGTACTGCTTTTGCTGCTAGACAGCTCTATAGTCTTAGTCGACAGCTGCGTGTAATGCGTATCATAAGATGAGGGTCACATTTCTTTCTTTCTAATATGCGCGTGTCTCGGTGTTTACTTTTTACCTGCTTGTGTGGTGTTCGCCACTGTAGGGCTGGCGCCGCCTGAACAAGAAGGCGCTGGTGGACACCGTGGCCAAGAAGCGCACGCGCAAGAACACCAAAGTGGTCCGCGCTATCGTGGGCGCCTCCCTTGACGAGGTAACCGAATCTCTGTTTTTTCCATACCATCTCTGTAGTCGCCTGTCAGGCAAGGCCTGTTTTCGGCACTTTTTCTCTAGTGTCTTCACCACACGCGGAGCTACTGACCGACCACCAATTCATTTGAGAGTTACTTCCACGACAGTTCGGAATGTTCCGAAAGGATGTGTCAACTAATGAGAGAGAGTGCATTCCGGGCCGGGTGAAAATGTCGAGTTGTTTTTATTCTTATAGAGACAGCGCGCCCCGTGCCATTATGCAAGATGGATCAGATTCCGAGGCGAGGATAACAAGCCATGGGATTTGCCCTGCGCCAGTGGTTCCTTTGGATTGAGAACCTCGCTACACACACTGCCACATGCACACGCACACAGACACTTGCTTTTGTTCTCTTTCTATCGTCGTGCCCCTCTCTCTCTCTTTTTCTGTCCCTGCCTTGATGACGTCATGGTCCCGATTTCCCTCTGAGATGTGTCTTCTCAACGTCTGCTTTTCCCACACTCATGTTGTCGCTGCTTCACGTCTCCCAGATCAAGAAGGTAGCGAGCCGCAAGCCGGCAGAGAAGAGCGCGGCCCGGGAAGCGGCTTTGAAGGAAATCAAAGAGCGCAACGCGAAGCAAAAGGCGGCCAAGGTGGCGGCGGCCAAGGCAGCAGGCGGCGGCAAGGGCCCGGCGTCCAAGGGCAACGCCAACCAAAAGAAGGGTTCCGGCGGCGCCAAGAACGTGGGCCGCTAATTGGTTTGCTTTTGGTGTAGTGGGCACTCAGGCGCTTGTGTCCTATTGCTCGGAAGTAACGTTCTAGTTCTATCCCAACTCAGCAAAAAACGAAAAATATCTCAAAAAACAAAAACAAGGAGTTGGGGTTTAGGATTTTTAATGATGGCGAAGTAAGATTTATGCGGGGCGTGTTTCACGATTCACATCCTCTTGCTGGGGTGCGAATTGGCGTCTGAAACCGGCGGTGCACGGTCTGGGTCCTTGGGTGCGAATTACGGTTACGGCCCGAAACAAATAATTTCCGAAACCGAAACTTTACGGTCCGAAACATTTTATTTTCCGTAACATAATCCCGTAACATTTCGGGGGCTTGGGCTGATACTGGCCGCTTGTGCTACGGAGAAACCACTAATAATATAGAAGATAAAAGGAAAATAGAGCTCTTACATGAAATCGTTGTTTTACGCGCAAACATGGCGGTACTTTCTTGACTTCTCGAATCGAAGTTGTTTCCGCTCATCGCCATCTTGTCATCTTCTCTTCATCGAGTATTCATCGAAAAAGCGCCGCCGCGCTCCCCCTCCCCCTAATGGCCACGCGGCTGTGTCTGATTAACCTTGGCACACGTAACGAAGTCTGCCTATGACTTGAAAAATATTTGCAACTAGACATGGGTGAGAACTGAGAGCATTACATATCACTAGATAGAACCAATGCATAAGGTCCTCAATTGCTTTTCTTTGTCGTTCTTCTTACTCTTGGTTGCACAACACCTATTGGGCACCAAGGCATCGTCCCAAGATATTTCTCCTTGCGAGAAATCTCCGCCCGAAGTGCGGGCCGAAGTGGCAGCACCGAAGGCTTTTTACTCGCTGACAATTCAGCAAAGAACAAGCGTGAAGCAAGTGCATCAACAGCTGGAAATGAAATCGTAAGCGCAGCTGCGGCCGATGCTAGCATTACGAGGCGTCGCTCTTCTGCCTCGACTGGCCTCTTAAAATATTTCTCAGGTATTGGTACTTTTCTTCGATGAAGACGTTGGTCTTTGTGGGACGTACTCCCGAATTCGTTCCGACTCCTTCAAGTGGCACGCCTTCAAAGAAGGGAAAAAGAAAGGAGTCTGGGCCGTCTCTTGCGACATCATGCCATCGGGTTGCCCATCAAATGACCCCGATGACGACACTGAGATCACGGCTGATTGCGATCCTTAGGACTACTTTGTCAACAAGGCGCTGCATGACTGCATGATATGGTTGTGCTCACCGTTTAAAGCCGATGATGTGGATGTGGAGCTTGAGCTCTTCGTCGTAGGCGGGCGCCATTCAAGCGATGTGGAAGAGAAGGTGAAGGAGGCGAGAAAGAAGAAGAAGGCGGTAGATCAATGATGATGCGCGCGGACTAAAGGCGTGCTGGTTGAGTTGGAAAGCGCAAGACCAGATGCGCGGCAATATGCCTTATTTCTTTGATTTGCTGTTTGCTGTTTGGGATTTGGGGCAATCCCCCCTTTTAGGGAAATTTTCTATAAGTTCCGTACCAGAAACGTCCGAAATTGCGGTCCGAAACATGAATTTCCCGTAACATCCGAATTTACGGTCCGAAACATTTTTATTTCGCCGTAATTCGCACCCAAGTCTGGGTCTGAGAATCGCGGTCAAAGCGCAAAGCGGTTAAAGTTAAAGCAAAAAAGATACAATTCAGTAAGGGATTCTCTAAAGTGCAAAACTCTAAAGAAACGGAATGGCGAATCGCGTGCTATAGCAGAGGATGATAATAGGTTTAAAGTCGGAGTGCCGGATCGAAGATCGCGGGCGTACTCGGAGCGAAGATAAACATAGCAATACTCAAAAAATCAAAAGCAGACCTGTCAGACTTGTTCTGGAGGATTAATCAATTTACAGTTTTTTGTAATTTGCTGATGCTTCATTGCAATTGGGGAGTGTAATTCAATCTAACCTAATCAAACCCAAATTTTCGTGACACGAAACTTGCAACTCATGTAACATCCGAAATGTGGCCCAAAACACAAAGAGAATCCAACAACTCGCAATTCGCGCTCAGGCGTGTAAGGCCTTTAGGCTCACTTCATGCGCCATTTGCGCCTATCCACGCGTAATTCGCATTCAGTGTGTGGTATATGTGAAGTGCATTTGAACTCTGTATTACGTATCCCACTTGAGTATGACTCTGCGTTGAGAATGATCGAATATATTTGAATTTCATAATACTTTGAATTCCCGGTGGGCAGTGAACAGTGAACTACTGTCACCAGGTCTTGCATAAGTATTTAAACCAGGATGAAAACAAGGCCTATGAAAATGCTTGGGGTGTTTTATGTACCCGCCTACTATTGGCAGAAACAAGGATAAGTGGATCTGGGGATTATCATGGGCCTGTAACTCTGCAACTGCGTTGCTGTAGTGCATTGGCTTATCCCTCTTGAAGACAACTAAGAAAACAACGGCCCTAAGCAGATAATAAGAAATGAGCTACGAGAAAAAGGGCTGAGGCAATTATTTCCCCTGCACTCATTGCCCAGTACCCCCTGTAGTTCTGGCGAAGGATAGTGACTCGTAGGGTGGCCTCCCCGATGAACGGAGCATATAATTTTATTACATTTACGTACCAAATGGCCTACGGCTACCATTTTTTTGCACTCTAATGCCCACATTACCGCCATATCTTCGTTTACCCCTTCTTCAACAGCATGCCCGGTCGGGGTTCAGTTTCTACCGTGGAAGAGAGGAGGCAGTGCACTACGATCGTCTACGACGATTAATTGTGGAATACTCTTGTGGTCGAGAGAGCATCGGGGCAGTATGGCCATGTACATACCTTCCATCGATCAAATTCCTTGGTGGGGCTCGTGGGTGCTGACGGTGAGTTTCCCATCTCCCGCGCAGCCACTGGACTTATGCATGATTTACGAAGAAAAAAATCCACAACGTTCCCCCCTGCTTTGTGGCTTCTTTCATTTCTTTTTTCATCCTTGTGGGCCTAGGCTCGCAGCTCCTCGGTGGGTGAAAGCGCCCTATCGGTGGAGTGGGCATGACTTTGGACTTGGAGGAAAGGAATTCGGTTCAGGATGAGGGT
>Ga0307930_1003296_pt1 | contig 11940 bp, 17 predicted proteins | sample OrgLakmetageno46_FD_203161 | JGI IMG/M metagenome (GOLD analysis project Ga0307930, IMG submission 203161) | Saline water microbial communities from Organic Lake, Antarctica - #46 | ecosystem: Environmental > Aquatic > Non-marine Saline and Alkaline > Saline | place: Antarctica: Organic Lake... | reverse complement strand
TTCCTTCGACTTGGCAAGCGATGCCCCCAATGCAGGTAAAGTAAAGGATGCTGACATTTTTGAAGGATGTCACTTCTGAGAAATTGTATTCAGGGGAGAAGTAGAGAGGGGTGGATTACAGATAATTCCTTCACTTAGTCTATCTTTATAGAAAGTTCCAATGATTGGATAGAGGTTACTCTAAAGGTAGCATTATCTTGGTGGTAAAAGCCGGGTGCATTATCATTGATGCGAATAGGTGGCGCGGGATAGAGCTGCTGCAGTGACCTGTCATCGGCGAGGTGTGCACCAATTAGAACCTTGGCAGTCCGCTTCCGAGGCCGATACCGTAGTTGTCGTCGTATTTGGTGGGATTGGCGACAATGGAGCTTGCCTGAGATCTGTGGAAGTGTACGATTCGGTTGTCAAAAGATGGCGGCGAGGGGCAGACATGCCGGAGAGCCGTTACGGGGCTGCTGCGGCGAGCCAGGGTGCGTGCTAATTACCTACCGTACTTGCGCTTTGGTGCCAATTGAAATAGAAGAAACATCGAAAGAAATGGGAGAGAAAGACCCCGGAAGGGATAAGCAGGATTTTGTCTTATTTGAAATAATTATCAAAAGCGTTAGCGGCGTGAGTTTAAGCATTCATTTTGCACAATGCAATCATTGTATACGTTGACTGCCAAACGGGCTCATTCCTGCACATCCACTCGTAGGCGGGCTCGTGTATTTGATGGGCGGTTTGATCGAAGGAGGATTTGCCGCTCCAGACGCCGCCTTGGTGTATGACGTGCGCCACGACATTTGGTTGAGCGACGCAAGCAATAGCCAAGATGACAGCAACAGCAGCAGCAACAGCAGTAGTAGAAATAGCAGTCGCAGTAGCACTAGAAGAGGCCTTCACGGGCAGCACCAACAGCACCAAGGAAGCGGAGAAAGTTCATTGCGTACTGTTCCCTTATGGTCACCTGTCGATCACGTACCAAAACAATTCCGCAAAGAAGACGACAAGTACTTTGGTGAGTTTACTGAATTACGAACTCACGACAACATCCTTGTTACCACTTTTAATCCATATCTAATACATGTGTCACTTTTTTTTTCACAGGTGCACGTGATGGTGGTGCCCTCGTCACCGTAGAAGGCAATCGAATGGCTGTGATTGGTGGTATTGACCCCACCGGGGAATGTTTTGGCACGGTTGACGTGCTGACGCCTCTGGCGCCTCAGGCTGTTGCCGTCGCTCAGCAGCATGCCACTGGAGCGGCCAGAAGAGCTCTTACTTCCATTGCCAAGATAGATGAAGCAGGAGGCGTTGAAGTGGCTCCTAAAGTAGGCCCTATTGGTGTAGGTTTGATTACCCGTGAAGTACGGCGGCCCGAAGACCAAGGCTTGGGTTTAAGCGGCGATGCTATAGGCCACCTGCCGCTTACCTTTGGCCTAGAGCCTCGAAAACAAAGTGACGCCAACGTGACTGGATACGCAGTATCTCCAACTCAAGATAGCCACCAAAATGCTACTGATGACGAGGATGGCGAAGACGATGATGACGATGACGAAGGCCTCTGGCCTGGTCAGTTACCAGCATTGCCGTCGCCGAACAAAGATAGCAGCAGATTTACCGGAAATGACAATCCTCCTAGAAGTGATGCTGGCGTGTACTTGCCTTTCTGCCCGAACGGCTTACCGGCGTTGCGCGTGCGGAGAGCCTGGTTTGGGTGCGCCGTTCTCGAAAGGTAAATTCACTACATCATTTTGCAAAGTTTCATTCAACATCTGCCCTTTCAATGTAAAAGCCTTGTCCTTACCTGTGTGACATGGTCGTCATCTATGGTAGGTACGAACCTGAGATAGCCATGCTTACTGCTGAGATGGGGGGAGAGACCTGGGCACGCGACGTTGAATTGTCGGACTGAAGACGCAAACTTGGCTCAAGTCATGCATGGTTATAACGGAAGATTCTTTAAATTGAATATTCAATTATCAAGCTAACGCCTTGCCAGCCCTTGATATACGTAATTTCACTTATTTCCGTTTGCTTCTTGCCCTGAAATATCTTGGATGACCACCATGAGCACAGCGCAACTTTTTTTGGCAGGAAGTGAGAATGGCACACACAGGACAGAGGTATAGAATTATAGAGGGCCAGGTGGTTAGGTGGATTGGGGTTTGGCGGTGATGGACGATACATACAACAAGAGCATACGGCAATTGCAATGGCTGGTGTCATAATAAGCAAAGCAAGGCAATCGGCTCCTGCTTCGACAAGCGAAAAGGCACAACTATAAGCCATCTGGACCCGCATATGGATCCTCTTGGGCCGTGGTAACTCCAGATTCCTTTTCTACAAAATGCTCAATGGAGAGTACTAAAAACAAATAATTATCAAGCAAAATCATTGAAAAGGGAACCTTGCCCGTACGTTTAGAGGTGGGCGTCCGTAATAATTTTCTGCATGTGTTATCGATTTTTGCAAATACTGGGATGGCACTTGCACAAGTTTCCTAATTATCTGTGGAGGTAATTACCACGGTAGGGAGACAAATGGTATCGAAGAAGGCGAATGTATTAATGAAAGTCACGCATGTCGAAGTATTAGCGCTGGGAAAAGTCCAAATATTGCACTGCAAGTCCACCAATCACTGCGACAATAGCAAATATCAAGCAAACTAGTCCAAGGTTCTCCCATTCGTTCTCATCTTCAATACTGTAGAATCTCAGTATCATTGGGTCTCTATCTTAAAACTCGTTTACCATCAAAGCTGTCCACGCATAACGCAAAAACACCGTGTAGGAATACCATTCCCAACCATCAGGAATTTTATCGAATGTTATGACGAAACCGCCGAAATACAAACACGCCGTGACGTAAATTGGAAGGATTGCATTTGCCGCGTCGAGGGTCGGGACCAGAGCTGCAAATGTGTATGCCAAGGCGATGCCAGTCATTAAAGTAGCGTCTAGGAAAACAAAAAGAGTGAGAAATGTAAGAGAAGTGGGAATTAAATCAATTCAGCTTGGTTGCAATGTATATGACTCACAGAATACGAGGAGAAAAAGCCAGAACGATCCTGAAAGACCAATTGCCCAGAACAATATGGTGCTGAAGATGATGCTCGTTAGTATCGCTAATATTGCCTCTTGAATAAGTTTGAAGAACCAGTACGTAGGGGGGTTATAGCAGCCGTCATTTCGCTCCCTTATGAACAACGGGCGCTCTAACGTCAAGCTCGGAACTACAGACGCAGCACCGAATCCACAGATAGCGGTTATGAAGAAGAGCACTGCTGCTGTCGATTGTACACTTTGCGGATCAGAGTAGTTCCCAATGTTCCAGAAAAGACTCATGATGAGCAAAGCATACAGAATCTTGTCCAAAAGCCGTGGAAATACAAAAGACGGGCTTTTGTAATTGCTCGTAGTGCGAAACCACATGAGAACACGAATTGCCTTCAAGAACACAGCATGGTTATGTTTGGATTCTCGAGGTGAGGGCAGTGGCGAAGATTCTTCTTCAAACACACCCTCTGGATCAGGTAGGAATGATGACTCATTGTGATACCATAGAGTAGCGAAGTCCTCTTCTGGCGGCGTCTCTTGTTTTTCTTCAGACTCCTGTGATTCAATATCCATGCCTTGTTCGGATCGAGCCGCTCGCAGCTGAGCTGATCCGCCGCCAGACATGGTCTCGGATAGCCACTCTACGAAGTTGAAACGTACATCTCTCGGGAAATGGTATCCGATGTGCTCCATGTAGTCTGGATCTTGTGTTGAGGACCAAAGTATGTTGTTCGCCCCTTATCATCGAGCATCATAAGTTGATCAAACAGACTAAATCCAAATGCAGTGGGGCTGTGCAAGATGGCTACTACAGCGCGGCCACTTCGAGCTATCTCTTGCAACATCACGCAGACTTCATTGGCCATGCTGGAATCTAGACCTGTTGTCGGCTCATCAAGGAATAAAACCTGAAGATAAAGTGACATTCATTTGAGGCGTAACAAGCATGAAGAATAATTTTTAAAGTGAAGATTGTCTTTATTGTTTGTACCTTAGGCGATGGAATGAGAGCAATGCCGATGTTCAATCGTTTCACCTCGCCTCCACTAATGCCCCTTTTAAGAGCAGTGCCAATTACACTGTACCGCACCTTCTCAAGATCTAGCCGTGAGATGATGTCATTTACTCTAGAGATGCGTTGCTCCTTCGTTAAGTCGCAGCACAAAAGTTCACTCGTATACCGCAGCATGTTTTCTACAGTCAGTTCACCTACAAGCGTGTCAAACTGTTCAACATAACCGGTTTCTTCTCGCCCGACGACTTTGATTTCACCTCTCGCACGTCCACTATTCTTCCTCATTGAAAGGATATCCAACAAAGTACTTTTACCTTCGGGGTCAAGCACCAGGGATAATTTAAATAAATGTGGTCGTTTCAGTTGTAGAAATAGGAGCTCATATAGCAATTACGTTAACGTCATTAGTTTGCGAGTGTAACCCAATTGATAAAAAGAGATGAGATGCAAGAAACTTGCTAAGACACTATGTCATGAAATCGGCTGAAACTGCTCACCACAACCAGATGGGCCCATGAGTGCTGTTGACGTTCCTAGCTTAAACCAGCCAGTGACTTCATTAAGGATTCTTATCTCGCGTTCATTTCTTTTGCGCACTGAGAAACTAAGGTTTTTGCAAGCAACACCCTTTGGTGTGTATTCAATCTTTAGTTCATCACTCTGCTGTGCCATCGATAAACTTGAATGCTTAACTGCACTGACTAAGCATTCATACAAAGAATGCGTTTACTAAAAGAATTGAAAAGTAGTCGTACATTATCAAATCCATTCCGCAGAGGTACTTAAAAGTCTAAGAGACAACAATTTGAAGGAAGAGGATTAATTACTGCAGATCTGTAGTAACTACTTGCCTGCATTTATTTACTTACTTATAAAAATGACTCAATTTTACACCACGAAGAAAAGTCATCTTAGCTTCCCCAGGCTTTGACGGCTCGCTCTTTTTATGTTCTTATTGTAAGCAAGCATGCTGCTTAATTGGGACGAGTCCTGCGAGGCGTTGCGGCTCCAACAGCATACACAGCGCTCTGAGCCAAACCAATGACAACCAATTGTTGTGAAGTATTCTCCATCGAAAAATCGGTGCATTTCTTTCTATTTATGGCCCCGTTTGCCAATGAATAGATCTAATATCATCGGAGGTTACGCTAGCACACTTCAAGTCCCACGCTCTTTAAGCTAAGACATAAACCTTTTCTCTTAGACGCCTTCAACGTTCTCCCAATCCCAAGTCATTTCAAGAATCATTGACACTTATACTACCTTATGTGCCGGTTGGCTTAGTGTCAGTACGTTTAGGAGTCAGTGCCTGCAATGAGGCAAAAAGAGCACTGTAGAACCAAGGGTACCTAGGTAGAACTTTCTAAATAATCATAATTTGCGCTACGGATAAAAAAACAAATCAGGCTGGTCAAGTTCGTAACATCATTATGAACTCAGGCAATGGACGAAGTTCTTATCATGAGATACAAATTATAAGGACGTTTTCATTAAGAATCCACGATATCGAAAGGAGAAAGATGTAAACATTAATGCATCATTTCAAATCTGTGTTCTCAACGCTGAGAGAAATCCAAATATTGGACGGCAAGTCCGCCGATCACTGCAACAATAGCAAATATCAAGCAAACCCACCCAAAGTTATCCCATTCGTTTTCATCTTCTATACTGTAGAATTTCAGTGTCATCGGGTCTCTATTTTCAAACTCGTTCACCATCAAAGCCGTCCACGCATAACGCAAAAACACCGTGTAGGAATACCATTCCCAACCATCGGGAATCTTGTCATAAGTAATGATAAAACCGCCGAAATAGAGGCACGTTGCCACATAAATAGGAAGAAGGGCGTTCGCCGCGTCGAGGGTCGGGACCAGAGCTGCAAATGTGTATGCCAAGGCGACACCAGTCATTAGAGATGCATCTGTGGAAGTGAAAAAAAATGAAAATTGAATCGATTTAATATTGATAGCGATATTTAAGACTCACAGAATACGAGGAGAAAAAGCCAAAACGACCCTGATAGCCCTGTTGCCCAGAACAAGATGTTGCTGAAAATTATACTCGTAAAAACCGCTAATATTGCCTCCTGGAAAAGTTTGAAGAACCAGTAAGTAGTAGGGTTGAAGCAGCCGTCATTTCGCTCCCTTATGAACAACGGGCGCTCTAATGTCAAGCTGGGAACTACTGCCGCTGCGCCGAATCCACAGACAGCTACAACGAAGTAAAGCATGGCCGCGGTCGATTGTAGACTTTGTGGGTCAGAGTAGTTCCCAATGTTCCAAAAAAGACTCATGATGAGCAAAGCAAAAAGAACCTTATCTAATAGCCGTGGAAATACAAAAGATGGGCTTTTGTAATTGCTCGTAGTGCGAAACCAGAAGAGAACACGAATTGCCTTCACGAACCCAGCATGGTTATTTTTGGACTCTTGAGGTGTGGACAAAGAAGTAGATTCTTCTTCGAATACTCCACCCGGATCAGGAGCAAACGAAGACGCGTTCTGAGACCATAGCGCAGCAAAGTCCGCTCCAGGTGCCTCTTGTTTTTCTTCAGACTCCTGTGATTCATCAGCCATGCCTTGTTCAGATCGCGCAGCTCGCAGCGCAGCTGATCCGCCGCCAGACATGGTTTCGACCAGCCATTCCACAAAGTTAAAGCGTACATCTCTCGGGAAGTGGTATCCGATGTGCTCCATGTAGTCCACCATCTTGTGTTGAGGACCAAAGTACGTAGTTTGACCATTGCTATCAAGCATCATAAGTTGATCAAACAGACTAAAGCCTAAAGCGGTTGGATTGTGCAAGATGGCTACGACAGCGCGGCCACTTCGAGCTATCTCTTGCAGCATTACACAGACTTCATTGGCCATGCTGGAATCTAGACCTGTTGTCGGCTCATCGAGAAATAGCACCTACTCACAAACAGATAAAAATGCTGATGATAAAACAGGACGTGTGATCAATTGAGCTTTAGTCTTAAGCGTCCATACTTTATCACCTTAGGTGAGGGGATGAGAGCAATGCCGATGTTCACACGCTTCGCTTCGCCTCCACTAATGCCCCTTTTGAGGACAGTGCCAATTACATTGTACCGCACCTTCTCAAGATCTAGCCGTGAGATAATCTCGTCAACTCTAGAGATGCGTTGCTCTTTCGTTATGTCGCAGCACAAAAGTTCACTCGTATACCGCAGCATGTTTTCTACAGTAAGTTCACCTACGAGCGTGTCAAACTGTTCAACGTAACCGGTTTCTTCTCGCCCAACGACTTTCATTTCACCTCTCGCACGTCCACTATTCTTCCTCATTGAAAGGATATCCAACAAAGTGCTTTTGCCTGACATAAAAGTAGTAGTTTTGAGAGAGTGCTGACGCAGAGGTAATATTGCAAGCAATGATTGAATCACACATGGCACATCCTTCGTTTAGATGAAGAAGTAAAATACTTACCACTACCAGATGGACCCATGAGTGCTGTCGAAGTCCCAAGATTGAACCAACCCGTGACCTCATTTAGGATTCTTAACTCGCGCTTCTTCCTTGTGCGCACGGAAAAGCTTAAATTTTTGAAGGCAATTCCTTTGTTCGTGTATTCTATCTTGAGATCTTCGTCTTGTTGCGTCATTGATGCGCTTAGATTCTCATCATTATCATATCGGCTATCAAGATATGTACACACAATGGTCTTCAAGTCGAGTCTACATTTGTCACAAATCGCGAATACAACTGCATGCACTGTAATGATTGTGATTGAGCATAGCGCCAATATCAAAAATAGCTTCATGATTTAATCCTCGTTGTGGCACCGCATGCTATCTCGCTGATATTTGTGGATTCAGCCCTTATTGAATCAAAACGATTGATGTTGATTTTTTTAATTAATAATATAAATTGATGGTAAGGCATGCATGAAACCCTACACTTAGTCGCATGATCGAGCTACAAGTGCCAGCTTTGTTTAATTTTGTGTATTCCATCGTATCAGCGCGATCTTGCCCAGGTCATAAAGTCGTACTTACTCAAGTTTGATGCACGCGTAAAAGTTCGAGACTATGCGCCCGCTACGGATAGAGCTACGCGCGCGTAAAAAGTACATACCTTAGACTCCTGAATGAATCGATATCAGCTTATTGGACGCGAGGCGGGAATTATTCTTATAGACTTAGCTCCTGCTGTCGATATGGTACATTATTTTTTTGCTGAATGTATATGGAGCGGTACATACAACATTAAAGATTGAAGGCCAGCGAATAACTTTTTGCTATAATTTGCGATAGCAATAGCAGCCCGCTTTGGAAGTCAAAAGCAGTATATAGTTGCGAACCTCCTAGAGAAAGAGATGTCACCGCAATAAACACCCGGACTTAAACCACTAGTATAAGGACGAACTACACTTCCAATTAGGAGTGTGCAAGTCGAAGGAAGTGCACGAGGACTCTAATGGCTCATTTGTTGTCTTATTCAATAGGTATACCTTCCTTCTCTCATTGGCTATCGTTACAAATAAAAGCTTCTGAGCAATTCAATGAAGTAAATAAATAAAGACGAAGAAGTTAAAAAAAAAAACCCTGCTTATCGTTCATGTAATCATCCTAGAAGTCCACTATGTGGCTTCACCCGACGCCAAAGCAAGACTGCCTCGCGCATCATAACTTCATAGCTCCGAGGAGGCTCCGCTGGGTCGTCGCTTTCTAGCAATACCGGTTCATAGCCGCAACGCCTCGCAGCTCGGTACACCTGGTGATTCATTTCCAGGTAAGTATGCATTTATTGGTTCAAAATAAGAGTCTTCACCAGTGGGACTACAAGAGTGCAGAGTGATGCCATTGAAGCATAGGAATAATCGAGAAGTTAAAAAAGAAGAGCAACGCCACGTGGTCAGGACTTACGATGATATGCGCAGCCGACCTTCTCGGCTCCAGCTGTAGCGCTACAGTGCCAAATCCCTGCATTCTAGCAGCGTCATCGGCCGAGCGCATGAGCAAATCTTCGAGCTTAGGTCCATAAAATTGTCCATCTACACCACTGCCGTCGTTGCTTCGCGGTCGGCGCACTCCACCCACTGCAGGCCCGCGAGCAGCATTCAACAGGTTGTTGAGAGCAAAGTGCGACAGCAGCAGAGCGTCTCCACAATCCCACAGCGGCTTCGGTCCTTCATTGAGCGGCCCAGCACCTCTCACAGGCGAGGGCACCTGGGTCAGAAGCACTGTGTTGTTGATATGTCCATAATAGGCGCGGCGCAAATTTGCTCTTTGGCTCTTGTCATAGACGAAGGAGAGAACGATGGAAAGAGGGCCCTCCGGCAAACGTGGTAACGAATTTTCACGCCGGCATATTCCAGGGTTCGCTGGCATACTAGCCATGCCAAACATATCACGATTGACTGTAACGCCACTTGAAAACGTGGCAGCAGCTAATCCATCAACCTGGAATTGCATCATTGCACGTTCCGCGAGAAGTTTAGCATGCGCAGGTACATGGCTGCGCAGGCAGATGGCGCCTAAGAAGGGCTGCATAGTCAGGGCATCAGGGTTCCCATACAGCATGCTACCGGCCAAATTTACGCACTGAGCAACTTCATCAGGATTATTTGCAACATCGAGAGCGCTGGCAGATGATGCCTTAGATTTCAGCCTCCCTAGTGCTGTTGCAAAATGTTTCTCAACCGTGGACCGAGTATGATGACCTAGCCTCAGCGCGCTCGTAGCGACCAGTCCCACGAGCAACAGTACAATACCAAATTGCGGGGTGCAATGGGATAAATAAGCATGGACGTCGAATATTGACGCACTCAAGGCCCATGGAGTTGACGATACATACGGCATCAAACTTTACTCTTATCGTGAGCTGTTGTCACTTCGGCCCGACGATGACACCATCATCATTATCATCAAGAATGAGAGAGAAAAGAACGAAGAATAATGACATCACCACTTGATTCTGCGCTAATATGGCATGGAAATGATTACTAAATTTACTTTGATGAGATAAGATAAGTGATTAGATTAGATTACACTCCCGACTTGCATTGCAAAGAACAAAGAAACATAAACAAATCAGCAAACAAGAGGAATCCGTTTGTGGGTAGGGCCTCCGTAACTAGTCTGGCTAGGCCGTGAGATGTCGGAGAGTGCTGTAATTGCCGTGAATTGCGAACTGTGTACAAGTAAGTGCTATGTACTAAGTAAAGCTATTTCGTATTGCACATCTATATGCTCCCTGATGACAAAGAATCAGCCACCTAGTACACAGGCACAAACAAGCGGGATCTCCAGAGCTAACCTACTGGGCGTAAATCATTATATATGCCGCTTTACCACCCACAAAGACGAACTGCGATACGGAAAATCATTTGCCCCTAGCACCAACATCTCCTGGTGCCCTATGACCGCCTCTTTCAAGCTTCAGAAGAAAACCCTGTATTCCAAGCAGCACTAGCCCACGTAGGAGGAGCGAGGGGCCGATGAACAACCTGCACAGTTTTAAATGCAAAGCACGAGTCATTGGCTTCCCGCACATGCGACGACATTGCACGCGCGAATGCCAAAGCCCAAACATCAACCCCTCCACTTTCTCTATGCCATCACCTGCAAGTCGTCCAAGTCAAAGGTGCGCTCAACGGCGGCGGCCACCGGCGCTGCCGCCCTTTCTCCTGCGACCCATGCCTCAGCACATGCGGCTCCCGCGGCACGGCAGCTCGCAACCGCTTGTCTCGCGCCCGTCACGGTGCACAGAAGCGAAGCGCGCGCAACGCACTGCATTGCACTCTATATGTGCAGAACACGACAAGAGAGGAGTAGGATTAGAGACATTGCGTGAATGGTGTTGAGTGGAAAGTGCTTCCTGTTCAAAGTGCTTCCTCTCAATCTACGATGGTACCTCAGATGCTTCAACTTTGTGTAAAGTTTACACCGCTATTCCTTAGAGTGCAACGCTAATAAATACAATGATAAAGAACCGTATTCGTTACAGGGGCACCAACCTTGGCAGTGGCCCATAGAAAGCCAACTCCAAAGCCTAAAGTCCGCGCCACGCTCGCTAAAAGCTCCGACGAGGACGGTGCTGTACCAAATGCATGAGCTACCTCACCGCCACCCACACTTCTCCTTCTATTGTTGCTATCACCATCACCATTATGCTGGTCGCTTTTTTGACTGTTTTCGCTTTGGTTTGAATTCGAAGAAGTTGCAGCTCTTTCACTGCCACTGTTGTCGTTGCTGCCGCCACTGCTGCCACTGTTGCTACTATTCCCGTTTCTCCTCCGGTGATTGGCCACGCTCCATTCTCGTAAGACTGCACACGCAGCTGCGACCGCCAGCACCCGCGCTAATGCTGAGACCATCCCTAATCGGCCACCGCTGCTCTTCGCACCGTCTGTGCTGTCACTGCTATCGCCATTCCTATCGAGAAGATTAGATTCTTCAAGCGACGCACCCGCTGCTTTTGCTGTGTTTACTGCAGCTGAGGCTGCTGCAGCAGCGGCAGAATTGACTTGTGCAGGTGTTAGAGTGGCAGCCGCCTCGGCTTGAAGTTGAGCTGCCTCCTCGCGAGACACCTTTCTCAATTCGGGACCGTGGCAACGAAGATCGTCTCCAGCAGAGCCCATCGACAGCGCTGCACCCCATCCGTTGGTGCGACTTCTTTCTCCTCCTTCAATTTCACTGCCAGCACTACTTCCACTACTGCCACTGGTTGTGGTCTTCTTCTCATTCTTTTTGGCGTCATCGAATACAACGGACAAGAAAGCTTCTTGGTCGTTGTCCAGCAACGGATCGTCGAAAGGCGTCTATGGATTTGAACCATTTATGTTAAAGAGAAGATGAATACACACAGGGAAACGTGTCACACTAAAGCAACGAATTATCTTTACTTTTGGTCCATGAATC
>Ga0307930_1003295_pt1 | contig 11940 bp, 7 predicted proteins | sample OrgLakmetageno46_FD_203161 | JGI IMG/M metagenome (GOLD analysis project Ga0307930, IMG submission 203161) | Saline water microbial communities from Organic Lake, Antarctica - #46 | ecosystem: Environmental > Aquatic > Non-marine Saline and Alkaline > Saline | place: Antarctica: Organic Lake... | reverse complement strand
ATGCCCCTCTCCCTCCTGAATCATTCCGCACTTGCTTTGTTTGCGCAACGCACGCGCATTCCCACTTCTGCCCGCAGCATTGGCTTCTGTGCCATTTGGGTTTGTATTAGTTCGAGTTCGAGTAGATTGCTCATCTCGGTGCCAAGGACAAACGGATTTCCTGCAGGAAAAAAAACAGGAAATAGTATATTTTCCAGGAAGTCCAGGAAATAACATTTTGCTCGTTCTATGCCCTCATTGTAGTGTTATATTGCTCTTCGGTCTTGTGCTGTCGTCGTATCTAGCAAAAATTTTGGTCTCACTGGAGATGTAAAGGATTGGGTTGGAAAAATTTTACCGTATTTTTACGTTTTTTTTCGGTTTGTGTGCTGTTCAAAATTTTCGATCTCGGTATTTTTGGCCAATGAGAGGCCCCCAACTACCAGGAAAAATCAGGTCCTGAAAACAGGAAATAAGCTTTAAAAAAGCAGGAAATCCGTGTATCCTTGCTCGGTGCATGTCCCTCTTGAAAAACAAAAAGGTTTTAGATTAGATTATACTCCTCAATTGCAAAGAAACACCAACAAGTAGCACAAACCTGCGCATTGATGAATCCTCCAGAAAAGTCTGACTGGGCTGGCTGTCCTTTGCATAATGCAGTGTTCATCTTTACTCCCGTGAACCCAGTAGGATGTTGATGTAAGTGGGAGGTGTTGTGTTATCATCAAGTCTCGGAAGGAAGAATATGCTCCGAGTACGCCCGCGATCAATAATAAGGGACATTCTAAGGTAATTAGGGCTGAGACCATTTCCCCCCGCTCTAATACCCGGAATTGACCTCGCTAAGTACGGTTTCTGGAGCGGAGAAGCAATTCCTTGTGTTCGTAGGCCTGTGAACATTTAGGGGATGGTCTGGCATCTGTCTTGCTTTGGTTTTATAGTTCACTTACATAAGGTGGACTGGGGAACCCCATCCACCAACACAAGACCGCCATGGTCGATGTGATTTAGCTTACTAAATAAGAGGTAGATGAAGTTGTGTCATCATTTGTTGGAGCGAACGGAATGAACAAACAGAACGACCGAACACGCACGTGCCAACTCAGAGCGAATGATGACTATCTCAATAGCGCTGAAGTATCCGCCCAATAGGCGGATCTTCTTGTACCCTTTGTCCCCCGTACGCGGCACAGTTGACCTTACATCATCTTGTTATTCTCATGAGGAGGCGTCTGTCCTTTACTGGACCTTGTTGCAACATTCGTTTTTGTACGTTTGTGCAGCCTGTAAGATTACAGCTACGTGACCCATACTTCGTTAGCAAGAAAGAGGATAGGCGATGCTGAGATCGGCTAACGCCCGGCGCGCGAGAAAAAACATTGAGGCGATGCCCTGCTGGGGCAAAAATAGCCCGGAGAAATGCCTCGTGGCCCTAGGACGTGACACACGAACGAGCACTCAGTCCTGCTGACTTGTCCGGAGGAAAGGCGCCAGTTGGAGCCTGAATTGGCCTTCTGTGACTGCAGTATACTTGCCTTCGTAGCTACTGCTACTTCTACTACTGCTACTACTGCTGCTGCTGCTGCTGCTGCTACTTCTCCTCCTTATGCTACTACTACGGTGCCTCTGTAGCTCTGTAGTAGCATACTGGCCTTCCGCCTCCATACCACTTCCGCGAGTCTCTTCCGTCGTTTGGGCATTCATGACATCGACAGTTACTTTCATAATCAGGTTCTTCGTTGGGCTGGCCACGTTGCACGTATGCCCATGAGCCGGGCGCCGCCACGGCAGTTACTGACTGGCTGGATATCAAATTCTCGACCGATTGATTGTCCACTTGGGGCAGGGCGTTGGAGAACGCGCTCACTAGTAAGGGCATTTCCAAGGAGTTTGGTGAGTGGATCGCCATTGCCAAGGACAGGCCGAAGTGGAGGCAGCTTACTCACTTTGTTCTCAAATCTCCTTGTGCCTGATGGCTGAAGGACACCTCGAGAGTATACGATTACAATAGCTCTATGCAAATGGACACTCAGCCCAGCCAGACTTGTTCTGAAGGTTAAAATATTTCAGTTGCTATATGCCTCGGTGGTGTTTCTTTGCATTTGGGGAGTATTATCTAGACTAGACTAGACCACTGATCACTTTCAGTAGTACTGTAGCTTCAGGGTCTTAGATTTCCCACCTCCCGAAAAATGCCTTGGGATTTCCCGAAGCCTGGCTTTCGGTTTAGCCCGGGAGACTCTGTAGACGCCGACTAGGTGGCACACTGCCTCTTAGTTACTGAATCCAGTTGATACTGGGCAGTAGCTGATTGCTAGTGTGGCGTCAACTTGGATACCCCCCTTGTACGGCAATCACTTAGCTGATCCATACAATGACGTGCGAAGTACCCATTACACAGGGAACGTGGCGCTACAGCCGCAGCTGCGGGCTCCGGCCACCTCGGTGCGACACCGGAGTTACACCAGAGGAGAAGCGGAGGTGCCTGGCTCGGCTTGCCTAAGAGACTAAACAACGGCGTACTCTCTTCAATGCAAAAACAGACGCAAAACAACTTCAGCCTGGCATCAAAATTATTCTATGAAAAATTTCCACTCTAGGGAGGGCTGGAAGTATTATGCTTCCTGCTATCCACACACCACCCCCATTGCAATTTTGACTTGCGCGCAAGGCGCGCGCGTGCACTTCTCCCGGCAGCACTAGCTTCTATGTCATTCGGGTTTATAATAGTTCAAGTTCAATTTTGGCGACTGAAGGGCTAGCCAAAACACACGCCTCGAGCGCCAAGAGGAGGGATAAAGGCATTAGACCGCACTATACAGATACACTTTGGTCTAGGGAGTTCGGTCTTTGGAAATCCGTCGAAATTTAGCTACAGTAGTACATCGTGGGTGAAGGGACACCTTCAGGGAAAAGAATTTGAGGGGTAAAATTTAGCAATTTTTACTGCTTTAAAAACCAAGGGTTTTTGCTTCTGGTTTCTAGAAACCCAGGCTTCCACTCCCTGCCAGTGCCGACGCCGACAAAGAGACTGAGGGGGGGAGGGGGTTCCGCGAAGTTATAAGAAACAAAGGGTACGCCGTTTGCCTGCTTTCTTGTCACCCGAAAGACGTGAAGAAGGCAAAAAAAAAAGTTTTGTAGAAGGTGCACAAGAAATTTAGGCCAGCTTGCTTATTTTTCTTACTTACTTACTTACTTAGGTATGTTACAGAACTCTAGCAGCTTGCTAGAAAGTCAGTGAGGTTAGTACCTGCATAGTACATCATGCAGGAGTAGAAGAGGTCTCTATTGCATTGTAGTTTAATAAAAGAAAAGGCCGCGACTTAAGGAATGGCTGCGAGAACCACATAGTTTCTAGTTCTAGTCTAGTTCTAGTCTCCAAGTCTAGTGACGTGTGACATGGACTACAAAGAAACCCCGTAACCGTAACCGCTGAGGATGCCACTGCTTTATTTATCTGCCCGGCACGGCCATCACTAGCCCTTGTTATGATATTTATTTTCATTCCACTACAGGCTTTAGAAAGCCAATGCCGAATTCCAATGGGGATTTCTAGATATATAGTCTTGACTCATAGATCGGGTTATCAATTTCTTGGAATACCAAGCCCAGCTACTCGATTTCCCCTACTCACATATTCTGAATCAAAAGACTTCTCTTGCTTTTGAATGAGAAAGAATTCGCTTAAATTGCTCAAGAGGCCAAGGCATCTCCTAATGATGCTTGCAATTCGTTGCACTTATCTCTGAGTTGATTGTCGCGGTCGAACCGGGGTGAGTGCTTCAAAATTGGAATAGTATCAAGAAGAGCAGCAGCAGCCCGCTTCGTTGGAACGTCCCAGATCGCAGCCGATGCAGTTGCTCCTTGCACGGTGTCTGCGAACTGACTCAAGACATCGGGATCCCAGCGTGCAAGCCGCAAAATCGTCAGGACAAGGTTGATGGTAGCACCGCCGTTGGAAGCAGCGACGTCTTCGGCATGGTCACGTATCGTGAACACGTCATAGGGGCTGAAGAGCGCCACCTGATCTAAGAATATTTGCACTGCACGTGGCACGGACGGAACGCCGAGGTGAAGAAAGCAAACGTCAATGGAAGCATTTTGGTGCGGAGTATACAGCGTAACGTAGCTCGATACTGACTGTCCAGCACAGTACCGCCCGACTGCATCGAGATTTACTAACATGCTTAGCGAACCGTGTAGGGACACAATGGGGCTGCCTCGCCGGGAAGCCAATTGACGAACACGAGTGTGCGCCTTGTCGGCAATAAGGAGCGCAACTGAACCCGAAGAAGTCCAAGATTCAAGGCGATGAATCAAGCGGAGACCGCTCACAGGAAAGGTAAAGGTAGATTTCTCTGGCAGGTGTTGCCGGTACCACTCAAGTATCAAGCCTAATCGTTCTTCCCCGGGATAATAAGCCACGGGATCTGAAATTGGATGGTAAGACCACTCATGCTGAATGGTGCCTGGAATCGAGGGGTCTACTCCTTCATTTGTGTCCACTGAGTTTCGCGCCATCACATACGTAGAGACGCGCGCCTCCTGCAAGACGTCTCCGTTCACGCGGAATGCGTCCATTTTGATCGAGTCAAAGACGTAGTTGGCCAACGCGAGAATAGGATTGGTCGTCGGGCTTGAAGCATCAATTGTCACACCTCGTGTTCGCACCGTGAGACTGATGGACGGTGCGTCGCAGTCAAGCAGGCCTACGTCCAGGAGGCCGCTGGTGAAGTGCGGTGCGAGAGAAGGGTCCGAGTGCCATGTGCCGATGTTGCTCTCGCAGAAGTCCGTCATAACCACGCATACGTCTAGGTTTGAAAGGTCTCGGTGCTCGGCCCGTAGCACATCAAGCTCCAAGGACAACGCGTCCAAAAAGAGGCCCGAAAACTGTTACGCGCCCCCATACACACAGTGTAACGCAGAGTGAGTGTATATGCCTCAGTAACTTAGTATGCACAGACGTATTTCACTGGAGGCAGTTATTGTGGTTTCTCGTCAGCCATCATTACCTTTCCTGGTCCGGTGCCGAGCTCAATGATAAATACAGGCTGCGTTAAATCGAGAGCACCAGCGTGGTGCCAATCGCGCACTAGTGCACACGCCGACGCCGCATACCCACCCGAGATGTGGGGATTGGATGTGATGTAAAAAGGGACGGTCTGCTGTGACGCTTCACTGCCGTCTCCCCAAGCATCTAACCCTCGCTGCTCATAAAAGTGCCGCATCAAGTCGTACATTTTCGAGCTTGAAAGGCGAGCAGCCGCTTCAATTTCTTCGTATCCTTGAGCTACCAAGCTCTTAGCACGCGCACGCTCCATCAGACGCCCCCATGCCTTGCTTTTTCCATTGGAGCTGCTTGGTTCGCTGTCAGGTTCAGTTGAGGGAGCAGCCAGGGTAGTTGAGGCAAAAGCAGCAATAGCAGCTTGCAGACGGGCCACAGCTTTTGAAGCCTCGGCGTGAGTTTCCTCAATAGCAAGCACGTTTGCAAAGCACTCGAGGGCGACCGACGGTTCATCGGTTGCCTCTAGACAGCGCCCTCGTAAGATGAGCGCCGGCACGCACCCATGACCACATAAGCCCAAGCCTAAGAGGCTCACTCTCTGTGCTGCCTGTGGTGACCCAATGCATAGGAGGAGGCGCACAACAGCTGCGAGCACATGTGGTGACCCCTCTAGAGGAATGTGCTGTTCGGCCGCTGCCTCAACCGCCTCGGTGCACTCGGCCGAGAGATCCCCGCCCGAGTTTCGAAGATACGCCACTTTCATTTGAAGGAGTGGAAGGAGTTTTTCAAGCATACCAGGTGAGAGGCGCAGAAGAGACAGGGCAATAGACACGGAGCCCGAGGGCGCCGGTTCTGTCCAAACTCTTATGTCACTCGGTCGCGCAGATGCTGTTATTTCCGCCCCGGAGGTTTCTTGCGAGGAACCATCCGATCGAGCGGTCATCACAAGCTTGCTAGCGAATCCTTGGGACGCCAAAGGGGCCAATAAACGTAGCGCCGGCATATCACCAGGTCCAAGTGCCGTTGACAGTACCTGAGTAAAAGCTGACCGCACCTCTGGAATAAAAGTATCCTTGGCGTTAATCATTATGGCAGTGCCAGTTACAGGATCGATGCGGTGAAGTCCTCCACTCGACGCGTCCTTGTCGTCGCAGGCATCCAAAACTACGGTATAGTCGGCCTTGAAACTGCTCATAACAAGGCATTTACGACATACCATTAAAGTTGGCCCATCTTCTGAGGCTAGCTCGTCGGCAGTTGCTAAGCTCAGATCACCTTCGGCTACTGCTAAGACTACCGGTGGCCACGAGAAAACCCACGAAGGAGGATTTACAACGACCACCTTTAAGGATGGTGCTGGTATATTATTTGTGGAGTTACCAATGCTAGCCCTAGGTAAGCCACCTCTTCCTCGAAAGGCCGCGCACCGTCCTACTTTGTATGCCCAGCCCGCATCGCGGATGGTGTTGACAGTCAAGACAACATGACTGCACGCCGAGTCTGTAGACTGTAACGCAAGGGCCAGGCGAGAAATAAGAATAGCCTCAGCACTGTCGACGTCGCCATCTTGGCTCATTGGCTACTCCAGCTTGTGGGTATCAGGAGCAGATGAAAGCTCAGCGGCTCGGAGGCTATTGGCAGGGTGCAGCAAGCAGCGCGGCTGCGGCTACCCCAGCTCCCGAGCTCTCAAGTGTGCTGCACACTACAGGGGGATGTTCAGATACCGAATACCACACTTTTTGTCTTTTTGTGCACGCTGTCGCGTTCTCCCCTCCTCTGTAGCAGCCTACAGTACAAGTACTTAGTCCTGAGCTGGACTCCGGACTTCCCATTTTTCGACCCTGGATTAAACTCTTCGCAATCGTCTGGGTGGCAAAAAAAACAGATACACGCAGCGAGTGCTCCCTATGAGCTTTCCGGCCTGCTCTCATTATTTCTCCCATTTGTCTTTATTTGGTTCTTGATTCTGCCGTGGTCCTTGACCTCGACTTGCCTGAGGGCGAAGGGCTCAAAACGGCGCCAGGCGAAGCACCTTTGTTGCTGCCGACCGGCCTCAGCTCTTTGCCCTGATTTGGCACGTGGAGAAAGCCAAATGTCCACTTCAACGGACAACAACACAACAACGCCTGTCGCCAAGTTCTGGTACTCGCGCAAGGTGTGATAAATCATCTCAGAAAAAGCACCCTTCCTGTTAATACTAAATCCAGTCCCCCCTCGGGGGGGATCAGAAAAAGCCCTATCTACGCAGCCGACTGTAATGGGCTTGCTTATAGCTATGTCAATATCCAGGGCCATTTCCATTTTTCCTTTGAGAGATAGCGCTGATGTGCGTAGCGACACAAATGGGAGCTGAAATCGCGCGTCTCTCGAGTCACAACCATCGACCTAGCTAGTGAGAGTAAGGCGATGTGCATAAAAATTACAATTGTCGCTAGGAGGTGAGCAATAAGACCATGAAGCGACCTGGGGGTGGGGTGGGTAGGTGGGTTACCGTCCGGCCGAAAAAAGAAGAGGTCATTTTTCCGCTCACTCCAGAGGAGTGGTCGGCCATTCCCATATATAGAGCACCCAACGGACAACCCCATCACCCCCGGTGGAGGGTCAATATGGAAATGGGGACTACCCACCACCAGACTTAAGTGGGGGTGGTCAAAATCGGAGCATCCCTGGGAAAATGGCCCTCTCATTGGTCAAGTGTTTTTTTACTCACCTCTTGATTGTCGCACATTTTTATAATAAATGATGTAAGAACTTTAAAACGCGACAACGTGAACCTCTTAGCTCTTCGAGGGGCGCGCGTAACGATGATAAATGTGGTGATAGCCTGCAGGACACGTTAAGATCGGACCCTGTATAGCACTGTTATAGCTAGAAACTAGACGAGCCATAGGGTTTGATAATAGAACTCAGATAAAGCCATATCTACACAGCCGTAGGTGAAAGACATTCCAAAATGGCGATGTGGGAGTTTTTGGCCAGTTCTATGTCACGCCCTCGAAACGCTCTCGAGATATGATACATTCCGCAACTAAGTAGCGCGAAAACCCATACCCTGCACATTAATCATTTCCCTAAGCAGCAACATAACAATATAGCACGCTCCTGATGCCTGATGTCTGAAAGACACCTCGACAGCAAACAATAACAATCGCTCTGTGTAAACTACAAAAGGGCGCTCAGCCCAGTCAGCAGCCAGCAGTCAGACTTGTTCTGAAGGTTACACTTTAACGTTATACCTTTCTGCTGCTATGTCAAAGGGGCGTTTCTTTGTATTTGGGGAGTATCAAGTGGATTGGACATGACTAGACTAGTTCCCCATCAGAAGGAAAAGACTGCTCTTTTCCTGGTCGAAATGGCCTAGCCTTCTAATTCTGGCCCCTCGGGGCCTGTCTCAAATTTGCCTTTTTTGAGACAGGCTTGGCCTGTCATAAAACCCTAAAGGACTGGAATTAGGGGGGGCGATCAGGCAGGAAGACAGAGCGACGCAGCTTATATTAGGAAAAAGGCCTAATCAGGCACACATGTCCGAGAGGCCATAGATGTGTTGTTGGCGGTCCAGAGACACCCGCTCTCCTGCGGTCCGCGCCCTGATTGCTTTCTGAGCCCCCCCCGAGGGGAACTGGGTGTAGTACCCAATAGAAAAGGAGCCATCCAATAGGCGCTAGCAATGACCTCAGTGTCGGAAGTGTTTCGAGCTCGGGGGGGGGGGAGGGGGAGAGGGGTTTTAAAATTATTCCCGAGGTGCGAGTATTGCTTTTAAAAAAAGGGGCGGGACTCTGTAGACGCCAACTGGTAGATGGTACTCAGTCTTTTAGTTACTAACTCCAGCCCCCCACGGGGACTCAGAAAAGAAGAGCTTTCACCCCCCTGTTTATGCGAATTCTACTATAAGGGGGTTGTTGTGTTGTTGCGTTGTTGCCTATATAGAGGAGTGGTTTGGTGAAGTCACCGATGCCACGGCATCTCGTTGAAATTCTCAGCCTTTTAATTCCGGCCCCTCGGGGCCTGTGTCAAAAAAAGTCTAGTTATTACTCCCCAAATACCAGGAGCAACCTTGGGTTAGCCCTGAGCTCCCTGTGGACACGACAAGGAAGCCGCTTACGACACTTACGTGAATCCGAGCCAGGCCTTCAGTCCAGCCGCGGAGGGGGGGGGAGGGGCTTTTGACGCCAACTAGTATAGCTAGGTGGCACCCCGCTCTGCTAAAAAAAAAAAGGACGCCTGTACTGACCCTCTATCTTCTAGAAATGGGCGGATGCCGGGAGGTGCTGGGCGGCGGACTGGCACCTCCTTCGAAGCCATAAGCGCTTCGAGTGCAACCGGGATCTCAAACTTAGTGAGGTAAGGTGTTTAGAGTATCGCCGGTCGTTTACGACCCGTCGTGCAATTTTCACCTCTTCAACACGTTCGAGGCGTCAATTCTTGACGCAGCAACCACCGCACGGGCTTGTAGTCGCGTCGCCTTGAAGTGTAACGCGGCATGCCTTTCCGCTAACACGTTTAAATTAACCCCGTACATGAGTCTTTGTCTGTGAGTGGTTGTCCAGGATGATTTCGAGGACAGTATGGACTGCAAACTCCGACGGAACTCTGACACCGGAGCTCATGGCTGTGAATCCAGAATCGTATTGTCTGACTTCAAAAGTGGCGTTAACAGCCCGTGGTCCGTCTGAGAGACACAGTCATGGCACCTCCTTCGTAGGTATAAACGCTTCTTCTGCAGCTGGGATCTCAAACTTAGTGAGGTAACTTGTTTTGAGTATCGCCGGTCATTTACGGCGCGTCGTGCAGTTCTCCCCTCCTCATCAAGTTTGAGGCGCCATTTCTTGGCGCAGCATCCACCGCACGGGCTTGTAGTCGCGCCGCATTTAATTGAGCGCGGCATGCCTTCCCGCTAACACGTTTAAATTGACGTATATGAGTCTTTGTCTGTGATCGGTTTTCTAGGACAATTTCGAGGGCGGTATGGACTGAAAATTCCGACGGTACTCTGACACCAAATTTCATGGCTGTGAGCCCAGAATCGTATTGACTGACCTCAAAAGTGGCGTTAACAGCCCGCGGTCCGTCTGAGAGACACAGTCATGCACGGTGAGCATTGGAGAAGGGAACGGGCTCCTAGGTACTTTTGGCCACCGATAGATGATAAACCCTTCCGTTATGGATTTGCAGCACCACCTGGTACTTAAATTATTCGCGGGACCCTCGTTTGATCAAAGGCAAGTAAGATGGAAAATCGGGGTATTCTCGCGGCAGCTACAAGCATTATCAGCACTATCTTGCCGATCACTAGCGCGAAACCTGCACTCATCTGGATATGCGCAGACGACTTGCTCTCAAAGTGGAGGGCCTTGTGAGGGTCTCGAAACATGCTAAAAGACAACCACGAGTAGTTACGTTGGCGTTTGATGGGAAATTTGTGGGCTCTCTCTATGAAAGGGAGGGGCCGCTAGGCCACAAGCGGCCCGCTTGTATGTTGTTGTTTGTATTTTTGAGGGGGGGGGGGGTTCTATTCACTGCCACTCCGTGGACGACCAAGGAGCTCCTGTCCTGTTAAAGCCTCTTATGGCTCAGGGGCAGAACAATTGGCACCTTGTTCGCTGACAGGCATATGGTAACCCGTGTTCCGCACGTCACGAGCATCACCCACATATAACTCGCTGTTTGTAAATTAGATTATACTCCCAAATTACAAAGAAATAAGAAACAACAACAAGTAGCATAGCTTTGTTTTCATGAATCTTCTAGAACAAGTCTGACTGGGCTGAGTGTCCTCTTGCGTAGTGCAATATTCATCTTTACTCTCATGAACCCTGTGGGATCAATTCTCGGAAGGAGGAATAGGCAAACCAACGAAATTGCTTGATGCAAGAGGGCGCTCAGCCCAGTCAGACCAGCCAGACTTGCTCTGGATTTTACACTTTCCTGCTGCCTTATGCTTCAGAGCTACAAGGGTTCTTCTTTATAACTGGCGTGCATTGACTAGACTAGACTAGACTAGACTAGACTAGACTAGACTAGACTAGACTAGACTAGACTAGACTAGACTAGACTAGACTAGACTAGACTAGACTAGACTAGACTAGACTAGACTAAACTAGACTAGACTAGACTAGACTAGACTACACTAGACTAGACTAGACTAGACTAGACTACACTAGACTAGACTAGACTAGACTAGACTAGACTAGACTAGACTAGACTAGACTAGACTAGACTAGACTACACTAGACTAGACTACACTAGACTAGACTACACTAGACTAGACTACACTAGACTAGACTAGACTAGACTACACTAGACTAATCGTTCCTGTCACGGCAGTAGTATCAATGTGCTATAACGCAAAAGGACACTCAGCTCATTCAGGCTAGTTCTGGAGGATTCATCAATATGCAGCTACTTGCTATCTGTTGATGTTTTTTGCACTTGGGGAGTATGATCTAATCTAATCCAATTCAATCCAATCCAATCTAATATGATTTAATCTTAGGCTTGGCAAAATGATATGGCACACTGGACGGTATGGTTTTGAGGTGGTTGAACTAATATTGCCGTGCTGTGCTGCAAGCAAGAATCGCCACATCTGCAAAGTGAAGTACTATTAGTAGTACTGTAAGTTGACAGCAGTAGACAAGACAAGAGGGCCCTTCATAAACTTCCCACAAAGGACTCCACCATGCAACGTGCGCCTACTGCGATGCCAATGGCAACGTGAGAATCCCAAGCGGCACGGCTCAGCTTCGGAGGTTCGCTATTCAGCTTATTGCGCGGCTGTCACACACGCGGAAGCCATCGCACTTGGAGCTAATCCTACCGATTTGGCCCACGATCTGAAAATGGGCTACCTTCAGATTTTCTCGGACTCGCTGCGCATTGACTCCAGTACCGCTCATGCACTGCCAGGCGAGGCGGTGGCGCCGGCCCCTGTAACGGCACTTCTACAGGAGTTTGCT
>Ga0307930_1003293_pt1 | contig 11943 bp, 5 predicted proteins | sample OrgLakmetageno46_FD_203161 | JGI IMG/M metagenome (GOLD analysis project Ga0307930, IMG submission 203161) | Saline water microbial communities from Organic Lake, Antarctica - #46 | ecosystem: Environmental > Aquatic > Non-marine Saline and Alkaline > Saline | place: Antarctica: Organic Lake... | reverse complement strand
CTTCAGCGCCATGAACGCGTCAGCCTTCATGGCTTTCACCCGATCGCCGTCCCGACCGCGCGCCAGCACCTTCTCGCGGTTCACGGTTCCCTGGGTGGGTTGTCCGAATGAGGAGACAGTCCCATCCACCGTGACGGACAGATTCCTGTTCGGCAGCAGCGCCGCCATGCCCAACTGCGTGTAACTGGGGAGCACCCCGATCATCGGTTTCAATTCGGCGTCGAACCGGTTCAGCTTGCGGATCTCGCGCAGGCATTCCTCGGCCACCTCGTAGCGCAGGGCGTCCGAAATGATCACGACGACCTTCTGATCGCGGCGGCGGAATGCGGCGGCCTGATCGCGGTAGAAATCCACCTGCCGCGGAAACCCGGGCACCGCCCAATCCGACAGGCGCGCCAGCTGATCTTGCCAGGCATCGTTCACCGTCAACAGAAAGCTGGTTGTGTACCGGTTCTCGACGGTCTCGAACAGCGCGCCCAGAAGCGACGCCTGACCGCTCTTCTGCATGTGGTAGATGAATTTCCGGTAGAGTTGATCGAGCTTGTACCAGCTTGTCACGTACCGCTTCACCCCCTCCTCGGGGCTGGTCATGCCAAGGTTCGCCTCGACCAGGGCCTGCTGGAATTCCGTGGCATAGCCGATCGCCTGATAGATATCCGCATAGGCCGCGTACCAATGGCTCTGCTTGCGCTCGCGCACGGTTTTGAGCACATCGGCGGCGCTCACGGTCTGGCGCGACATGGCCGAGACCAGCGACCGAATCACGTGACGGTCGATCTCCTCGAAATGGTCGACATCGTGCAGGGCGCGCACCTCGCGGCCCGCCAGATCCTCGGGAATCTTCAGGATGTCTTGATAGCGCGCGCTCAGCGTCTCGAACGCTTCGCCCCAGTGGCGGTTGTTTTTCCAGCGGCGAACCACCAGCAGCGCCTCGGCGTTCAGCGCGCCCTCATGCCCGAGCGCCCGATGATAGGCCGACTGGAACAGCGTGATCGCGAAATCCTCGAAATCCGGCGCGTCCGCGGCATAGCCATAGGCGTTCTCGACCTGCTTCCAGAAAAACCCGGTGAGCTTGGCCCGCTCCATCAGCCGCATCGCGTCGTCGCGGCCCTCGGCCAATTCCCCCAGCAGTTCCTCGATCACCGTGTCCAGCGCGCCATCGGCGCCGGCGCAGACCGCCAGCATCCGGCGCAAGACATCCGTCTTGGTGTCCGAAGCCGTGATCAGCCGTTTGAGGTGATCGATGCGGTGCCTGGAGCGGTAGAACTCCAGGTGATCGCGCACCACGTCCTCGAACTGCGCGGGCAGGCCCAGCTCGGCCAGCCAGATCGCCGCCTGGTCGGCCTTGAATACGGCGGTGGCAAGCTGGACATCCAGCAGCCAGTTATCGGTCATCTCCGGCTCCGGCGCATCCTTGAACAGCAGGAACTTCTGCTTCGGTTCCTGCCGCAGCATCCGGTATTTCAGGCCGAATTCGTTATTGGCGATCTCGACCTTCGCGACCCCGTCCAGATCCAGCGCCTCATACTCGGCCCGCATATCCCGGGCGGCATCGTACCAAAAGACGATCCGGTGCTCCTCGAACAGGCGCTTCAATCCGTTGGCCACCCGGTCACTCATGCGCTCAACCCCGGGATCTTCTTCAGGGCGGGTCCGAACTTCGGATAGTTGGCCTTCACCCCGTCATCGAGGTCGATCTCGATGCGTTGCTGCGCCAGCGGGAAGATCACGTCGCGCTCCCACGCGGTCAGCTCGCCGATCTGCGTGGCGACCTTGGCGGCGTCCTTCATGGCCCTGGTGCGCTGGCCTTGCGTCGCTGTGGGGTCGTCGGCCAGCTTGTCGAGCCGCGCGCGTTCGCCTTCCAGCTTGCTGATGAACTCGCGCAGGTAGTCGTTCAGCAGGACCGACACCGTGTCGCTTTGATAGCGGTGCATGTAGATCAGGGCATTGAACGTCCCCTTGGGGCTGGAGAACATCCAGTAGATCGGGCGCTTCTTGTATCGCTGAACGTGGTCGGCGTAGAAATCGCGGGTGAAGTATTTGCGGATTTCCTTGCCCAGACAGTCCTCGATATAGCGCAGGTTCTCGCGGAAATGATCCTCACCGAAGGTGACGCGCAGGAACAGGCGGAAGCGGTCGGTGATGTCGTCGGGAAACCAGTCGGCGTCGAGCATGGGGATGACGTTGTCGGCGTCGGGCCTGAAGCTGGGCTCGGGGAAGCGGCCGAGGTAATCGGCCAGTGTCTCGCCCTGATTGGCGAGGATCAGGCCGGGGGCGTCAAGGCTGTAGCGCCCGAACATGCAGCCCACGGCGTAGGAGAGGAACTCTGCCATGGTGTCGGCGCGCAGGCGGGTCTCGTTGGCCGCCGTGTCGTTCTTGATGCCATAGCGATAGGCGGGGTTGCAGGTGAGGGTGATCTCGTTCAGCGGCACCTCGGGGGTCAGCTCGTCTTGCAGACCGTAGGCGTCGATGAAGATGCGGTTGTTCTCTTCTTCCAGCCGCTGCATCTCGTCCGTCATGCCCTGCCAATGGGTGCGCAGGGTGGTGTAGCTGGCCTCGAGCGTGTCGGCGCGGTGATCGGGTTGCAGCAGCGGGAGCGAGGTGAAATCCCATGAGGTTTCGTAGGCGTCCCAGTCGGTGCGGGATAATTCAATTAGGGACAAAATCGCCGTTCGGTCTGTTTTATGACCTAAACCATTTACAACGGGAAACCTTGCTAAATCTCCAGGTTGAAATGCCATCGTTGGATTTAGTATTGGCGAAATGTTTTTACTTACCGTCGAACACAGCAGAGCCATTAAGTTCTGTAAGGTCGAAGTGCTCGAGAAAATTGCACTCCCGTTTGTATCGAAAATTGTGCCGGGTGGGTTAAATCGGAAGCTTAGACCCCCAGAAGTAATACGCGACCACTCAACAGAAGGTTTGAAAAAATCAGCTTCATTTGAAATTTTCCAGCCTAAATTATCCCAACTCAATTGTGGGTATTTCTCCAGAGTATGCTCCTTGATCTCAAGGCCGTCACCTTCCCAATTAACAACGTAATAGTTGTTACCAAACCACTTCCGAAACTCTCCACCCTTCTTGTAAGGAAACCACTTAGCCGAGCTGTCAGCAGCGGCTTCCTTAGAAGTCGCTCGCATTTCCGTCTTTCGTCGGGATACCTCAAACCAATCCCTAATAAAGCGATCGTTATCTCCGGTTCTCATTCCAAGCTTGGGCTTAGCAATTGTACCTAATGCCTTACCCGAGCGGAAGGCGCACAACATCTCGTCTGAAAGCCAGTAAGCTATAGGAGTGCCCGGAACATCAAAAAAGTCGATCTGGTTGGCGAAGTGTCTCCCATATTCGCGGTCTTTGAAAAGGCGCTCAATCGTTTCAGGTTTTCGTACATCGACATGTCTTTCAAACAGCCTTCGATAGGTCCCAGCCAATCCACCGGCCGTTGAGGATCGACAAACAAGAGCAACGCTTCCGAAATCTGATCCAAAGATGCCGCGACCGAGATGGAGGAGAGACGTGATGTTGCATTGGTTAAGAATAGTGTTTCGGAATTTTTCGAAGGTGCTCAGAAACATCCATGAAGGAAGGTTTATCATTCCCCAATAGCCGTCGCGTCGGTTCAATATTATGCAACGCTCCATAAAACAGGTCATCAAATCAGTCTTAGCGGTCTTGAAATTATCTCCTAAAAAGCTTGAGAGCGTTGAATTCATACCGCCCGCCCCCATATAAGGTGGGTTGGCCACCACCACATGATACTTCGGCGACAGCGCCTCGGCCATGCGCAGCACGGCCACCACACGCGCCTGCACGTCCTTCAGCAGCAGATCACCCGCAAAGTCCCGTGCCTCGACCACCCGCAGCGCCTCGGCCGGATCGCGCAGTTTCGGCACAATCAGCGAGCCGAAGTTCTTGGCCTGCGCAAACTGCCCCAGCGTCTCGCGCAGCTCATCGGTGAACAAATCCTTGCCCACCACGGCGGCCACGTCCTGCATCTCAGCCTCGGTAAAGGCCACGTTCTGCAATACGCAGATCTCGGGCTTTGCCTCCATCCGCAAAAACCGCCGCCGCCCCAGCTTGGCCGCCGCCTTCATCGCCAGCGCAAAGGCGGCCAGCGCGCCCGCGCGGTCGTCAATCTCGACCCCGGTCAGGTTGTGCGTCAGGATCAGCGCGGGGATCTCGGTCGCGTCATATCCCTCTTCCTCGTAGATGGCGTAGAGCAAATCAAAGGCATAGGTCAGCATGTGCCCCGACCCGGCGGCGGGATCGCAGATGCGGATGTCTTCGGGGCGGGTGATGCGCAGGAAATCCGTCTCGGGCTCTTCCGGTGCGATGTAATAGTCCATCCGCTCGGCCAGACGGCTTTGGGGCCGGTTCAACAGCCAGAGCCGCCCCAGCGAGTTCTCCACCAGATAGCGGACAATCCAATGCGGCGTGAACAGCTGCGTCGCGGCGGGGATGTTCTCGGCCGTGATCTTTTGATTCTTCTTGAGGCCCGCGAAGACCTGATCCTTCTTTTCCGAAATGTAGAACTGGTAGAGCCAGCCGATGATCTCGACATCCCGGCAGGCGTCCTCGGTCATCACGGCGCGGAGTTGGGCGAGGATGGAGGATTGCGACAGCAGATCCTCGGGCATCAGAAGCTCGGAATAGTCGTCGATCTCCTCGAAAAGGAACGGCATCGGCCCGTGCCACTGGTTGCAGGCATGAACGAGCAGCAGGCGGTACGCCTCGGCCTGCGGCGCGTTCGACGGCGTGCGCCCGTCCAGCAGCCCGGCAATGCTGGCCGGTGCGCCGTCGGGGATGTTACCCGCCATCGCCTCGGCCAGGATCTCGGGCCGGGTGGCATTGTCGGCGGGCGAGACCACGCGCACCTGCGTGTAGCCGTTCGCATCCATGAAGCGCAGCGCGGTGAAACGGTTGAACCAGGTATAGGCGACCTGCTCAATGACCTGCCCGCGCCCGTCGCGCCGGATGGCGTTTTCCAGATCCTTGATCGCCTGCGGATGCTCGCGCCGCGCGGGCGCTGCGTCATCGAGGATCAGGTCGAGTTTCGAGGTGACCTGGTCGATCAGCAGGTTGCGCGCGGCCTGCGCGAATTTCTTCAATGCGTTAGTGTCCATTCAGACGATCACCTTCTTGCCCGCGTAAATTTCGGCCAGCAGGGTCTTTTTGAATTCCTCGAGATAGGCGTCCACATCCGCGTCATCCGACAGGTAGGGCTTGGCGAACGTCACCCTGACCTGCGAGGCGTTGACGTAGCTCGGGGCCTGTGGCGCGGGAGCTGGTGGATCGTTTACGCCCGACGGCGTGGGAGCCGGCGCGGGGCGGGTCATCCGGTCAATCTCGCCGATGATCTCGGCCAGCAGGCTTTGCCGTGCATCGTTGGATTTGTCACGCAGGATGGGGATGAGATCGATCCGGTCCAGCCCTGATTTCTTTGTGGCGATCCGCGTGGTGATGCGCTGCTGGTCGGCCTCGGACAGCGCCTGGAACTCGGCCATCTGCGTGACCTTGGCCGCGACCTCGTCCACCGCGGCCTCGACCGCCTTGCGCTCTTCCAGCACCTTGAGCTCGACCTTGTTCTTCAGATCATAGAGGTCGGTCTTGAGCGACTGGATCGCGGTGCCCTTGTAGCAGGCCGGATCGTCCAGCGCCGCGCGCAAAGCCCGTGCCGCGTCCGGATCGACGTAGTCTAGGTTCGCACCCTGCCGGGTGAGGGTGTCGCGCGCGTCGTCATAGATGCCCTTTTGAGGACCGCTCATGAATGACTTGATCTTGTCGTAGACGTCCTCCTTGGCGTCGAGCAACGCATCCTCGGCTTTGGCGGGTTCGGTGATGTACCAGGCGGCGGGCTTGCCCTTCATGGTCTTCAACCGGTCCCGGAACGGCTCCAATGCTGCCATGAAGGGATAGTCGTGTTTCTGGCGGGCCAGATCATCGACCTCGGCTTCCAGTTCCTCGACGCTCACGGCCCATTCGGCGCCGAGGCTCCGGGCATCACTGCCCCCGGCGGGTTTCGAGAAGAGTTCCTGATAGAGTTCCTTGGCCTTGCGGAGTTCCCCGGCGCTGAACTCGGTCTGCGGGGTCAGGAGGATGTTGGCAAGCGCATGGCTGTTATTGAGAGCCTTTGCCAGATCGAAGCCCTCTGTCACGGTACTGTCGACCCGCGCCTCGATCTTGTCCTTCGCCACGAGGCTCCCGGCAAGGCAGAGCACCGCCGTGACGGGCCAGCCATAGGGTTTCGTGGTGAACCGCTCGGTCAGGTGTTTTGCCGAGACCTTCACGCCGTTGCGTGCCTGCGCGTTGATAAAGCTGAGGACGTCCTGCTCGGCCTCGTTCAAGCCTGTCCCATCTGTGCCGAACAGCCCGCTTTCCGCCTGAACCGCCTTGTTGATGTCGGCCTCGGAATAGGTGACGCCGCGCAGCATCGGCAGGTTGGTGTAGACCTTGTCGACGAGGGTCTGGAATGCCTTGATGATCCGCTCCTGCGCATCCTCGCCGCCGACGTCGAGCTCATCCCCGCGCACGAAGAACCGGGCCGCACCCATCAGCCTGCGCAGGCGCATCTCGAGATCCTTGGTCCGACGGGCATTCTGTTCGCCCTTCTCGGCAACGATCCGGTCTCGCCCGGGCTGCGGCGAGCCGTTGCGCGCCTGCCGGATGAATTTCTGGGTCTTCTTGTAGAGGATAAGGTCGCGGACGAAGGTCGCATCAGCCTGCAAAAGAACGACCAGTTCCTCATGCGACATGCTTTTCATGCGAACGGCCTCGGCATGCCCAACGTCATCGCCGAAGGGAGAAATGACATTGATCGACAACTCGTACTCCCGCCCGAACGCGTGGTCATCCAGCTTGCGCGTGAACGGGTAATCGCTCGCCGTCGCATGATGTTTTATCTTGCGGTGGCGCAGGACCGTGTCGAATGCGAGGGTGACGAGTTCGTCGGAATGCTCGGACGGATCAAGTTGAACCTGCTTGATCTCGTCTTCGACATCCTTCTCCTCGCTCGTGAGAAACTCGTAGATCTCGCCGTTGCGCTGGATCAGGGTGTTTCGCTCGAGCACCCCCAGAGCCTCTTCGATCCTGCGCTTCTGATTGACCTGGTCGGCGTCAAATTCGGAAAGCAGAAGGACGCTGATGTTGCGCACGGAAGGTTTGAACTCCTTCACATATTTCACCAGGAACAGGACCTTCAGAACGCGAACGGCAAACGGATCGTCGAGGTTCTGTTCCGCGATCTGGATGCTTTGCTGCACCGAGGATTTCAGCGCCGACCGGATGCCCTCGAACATGAGATCGAAGGTGGCCAGCCCGCCGACAGGTTCGTCCTTGAGCTTCTTGGCGACCTCCTGGAAGACCCCCAGCATCGACCGCTCCCCGACCGAGCTGTGCTTGCCTTCAAATGCGCTGTGTTCTGACAGCGTCCTGATCGCCATCTGGAACAACGTGTATTGATACGGGGGGAAGGGGTAGCTCGAGATGAAGTGATCGCGATCCCGGTAATTCCTGAGCTTGATCGATCCGTCGGCGAAATCGAATAGCGTCTTGAGGTTGTTCTCTTCGCGGTCATGCAGATTGCCGAGCGTCACGGCCCCTTCCGCGGTCTTGGACAGCAGCCGTTTCTGAATGACCTCGGCCACGTCGGCGGAATTCAACGGCACGCGGATGCTGAACCGCGCCTGGATCTTGGAGAAGTCATTTTCCTGGCGCTGTGTCAGATCCCCGATGACCGCCCCCATCTCCTGCTGGGCCGTCACGATGATCCAGGCTTGCCCCTTGCATTTCGTGTTCAGGCTCTCGGCGATCGTCTGCAGGTTCGTCATCAGCTTGACGTTATCGGCGATATACTGCCCCACCTCGTCGACAAAGAAGTTCAGCCGGAAACCCGGCTCCTGTGCATCAATCCACGCCTTTACGGTACTGGCGAAATCCTCGATCGAGACCCGCGTGTCCTTCCTGTACTGGCTCAGGATATCCCTGGCATCCGCAGGGTCGCTCCCGGTTGCCTCGGCAAAGGCTGTGGCAACATTCGGCGCTTCGAGAAGGGCTTGTTCGCGCCCGCGCTCCCAGGGCTTGCCCGACGCCCGTGCAAAGGCATCCCTGAACACCTCCAGCTTTCCTCGACTGTTCAAGTCGCGCTCGAACTGTGCGATATGCGGTTGCTTGCCATAAAACCCGCAGGATTCGTCAAAAACCTTCTGGAACACAGCCAGCAGCGCATCCACGTCTGTCTTGGAAATCACATCGGCTTTCTGGTCGATGTTGAACAGGATGGATTTGGAAGGGATTGAAACGGCCTTGCGCAGCGCGCCTGCCAGCATCGGATCGTGGGTCAGTTTTTCGGCGAAGATATCATGTGCATCGCGACCATCGAACGCGCGGTTTTCGAGAAGAAGGGCCAGCATCTTGAGCAGGTGCGACTTGCCGGATCCGAAAAACCCCGACACCCAAACGCCATTCGACGTGTCATAATTGTTGTAGGCTTGGAGAAAATCTTCGAGCCGCCGCCCGATCTCGTCGGTGATCACATACTCATCAAGCTCGACCCGCAGGCTGCTTTCATCGTCGGCCTTGATTACCCCGTCAATCGGGCGGTCGATGGACTTTTCGAAGATGTCGTTCAGACGCTGGGTCATCGGCTCAGACCTCGTAATTCAGGATATTGAAGGCGCGGTAATACTTGTCGTCGTGAAGCAGGCCGAAGAGATCCAGCGACGCGCCGGTGGCGAGAGCGTGGGTATAACTGCCGGGAAAGAACAGCACGGTCGGGGCGTCTTTTGCGGTGCTCTGCAGGTTGTTCAGGACGTAATGCGACCGGATATAGGGATAGACCTCACCAACGCCGGACAGGAAAATCACGTCATGCGGTATCGCGTCGATCGCCGCCCCGATTTTCGGGATCAGGTGCGCGTGAGGGTCCAGGACACCCTGCAATAGCTCCTTGATCTCGGCCTTGTCCCGGTCGGCTTCCATCTCGATGACCTGGTCGAGAATGCCACGCTCCGCAAGGATTTCGATGGAGAGATCATACAGGCTCAAGTCGAGGACCTGGACACCGGCATGCCTGATGCGCGTTAGAAGATCCTGACGGTCGTCCTCGACGCACAACCCTTCCGCCGCAGGATATGGGTAGATGAAAAACGGAACTTCGTTCCCAAGCCCCTGCTTGTCGAGGAATCGCCGACTGGTCACCACGCGATAAAGATGTTCGGCGCGCTCCTTCCGGGTCAAAACCTTTTGCAAACTCAAACTCCCTGGACCGGCACACCGGGGAAAACAGCGAGGTCACCCCTGTTGTGACGCTCTATCATCCCCTTCAGGCGGCTGGATAGCAGCGCAGCCTGAATTTTCCCATCCGCGGAAATCACACCCGCCTCGCGCATCATGCGAAAGAGGACCTGGCGCAGCTTCAAGCGGGTCGATGGGCGCAATGAGGCCAGCCCCTCATGCCACTCCGCCTTTGCATCAAGCAGGATATCGAAGTTCTCCGGCGGCAACTCGTACTGATAGGACAAGTATCGTTCCCGGATGACCTCGACGGCAAACTCCCGGATGAAACGATAGGCGCGGCAGCACGCCAGCCATAGGAGGGCTTGTTGGTCAGCGCGATCAGCTTGCTCGATTAGAAAGACGCGTTCGGCGTCCGACAGTGTGAGAAGGCGATTGGAGATTTCGCGGAGGGTTCGACGGTTCGACTTGGCTTTCGGCAGCGCGGTCGTACCCTTCTCCATTGCCCGGCGTATCGTATCTTCCCAAGGCTCCTCAGGTACATGCAGGCGCGCGACCTCAACGCTTTCATTCAGCAGCAGCCCGCCTGTGCCAAAGGACATCTTGTAGGGTTGTTGTTGCGTCACGACATTGCTCTTCCCGCGGCGCGGGCGACGTCATCTGAATTCAACAGCACAATTTGTTGGTCTTGCGGACGCCGAGCCGCTGGATCAGTGTCCAACCCTAATCGCTTGAGCGCATAGAACAGAAGCGCCCGCCGGACAGGAATCTGCGCCCTGCCGTCTTCCATGCCATAGTCCATCTCGATGGCACGGCGTTGCGTATCCGACAGGTCCGGGTGTGGACCGATACTCAGAGCAACCTCTGTGTGCCAGACGAGATCTCCGCTGGGCTCAGACGTGACAGGTCCCTGGTGACCCACTTCGACAATCCGCGACAGCAGGAAATCCTTGAACACCTCGTCGTTCTGGCAGAACGCCCGCGCATGCCAACGGAACCCGTCGAAGGCCAGGGCATGCGGTTCGATCCAGCGCGCGCTGGGCTCAGGACGCGACATGGACTGGTAGATCAGTTGCAGCGCTGCAGGCTCGCGGATCGCCGCGAGGACATCCCGTAGCGTTTCCGGTGCAACGCCGCGGGCAGGCGTTGGCGTGGCACCAAAACTCGGGAAGAAGTTGATCCAACTCTGGTCCGCGCTCACCAGCCCCTGGTCGACCGCCCGAAGCTGCGCGAAATACTCCTCCGCATCTGGCTTCAGGTACTTGGGTTTGAAGTGCTTGCCACGCAGATAGGTGCGCCGGCTCTTGTCGTAGACGAGATTGCGCTTCGCCTGCTCCATGTAGGCGTTCAGGTCCAGCGATGCTTGCTGTGTTGAAACCCCAAACGCGTTCATCAAGTCTCCCCGGTTTATCCGCCCCTGCCAAAACAGGCGAAACTCGATAAACTCGTATCGACGTTCGACGCCCCAATTCAGCTGTTTACCCTTCTTGCGTGCCACCCTGCAGCCTCACCTATATGTCGCATGATTGCATGCGTCTAGTTTTTTGATTGACTCACAAACCGGAAAAACGGACCCTTGAAAAGCCAGAAATCGGATTCGTGACAAGCCCGTCATGTTATTAGACGTATCACAAACTTGGGGGCTCACCCCAGCATAACCCTTCCGTTCTGCTCGCGGGAACAGAAAAGGAGCTGCTTCATGATTTTTATGACGAGACCCCGGGCCCTTGGCCTGATCACTGGTTAAGCTGTAGCCGGCTACAGCCCGCGACGCGTCGTGAAGCGCTGCTTGACCGAGCGTGGCCACACAATTCTCAACGACATCGGCCGCGGTTAATACCCCCCTGCCCAGAGGAACCTCCCTATGACCAAATTGCGCTCCCTCGCCGCGTCCCTCCTGATCAGCACCTGCCTCGCTGGTGGTGCATTAGCGCAGGACAGCCCAGCGCTCGATGCTGAAATCGCCGAAATCGACAGCCAGATCACCGAGGTCGAGGAAACGATCTCACGGTATGATGGCGGGCTGATCCGCGCGCTCGCGGAGACTCGCCGAGAGGCCCTGCTTTTGTTGCGCACGGTCGTGGAAAGTCGGAAGCAGGCTGAAGCCGGCGGCGCGACGATCGAGGTGACCGTTCCGGCCGTAAAGCCGGATCCCCAACGCGCCGAACAGCTGCTTGGAGACATGGCCGCCCAGCAGCAGCGCGTCGAGGCCGCAGAGCAGGAGGCTGCCACTGCCGGGGGCCTGATCCAGGCTGTTGCTCTCAGTCGTGTCGAAACCGAGAAGCTCGCGCTTGCCCAACTTCAAATGGCCTATCTACAGGCCCGCCATGGCATTGCCTTCCCGATGGCCCCCGAGATGACAGCATCGCAGACAGTAAGGCCGGAGGCCCCAGCGTCAGGTGCTACATCAGAAGAGGATGATGCGACCGATGCGGCGCTGCCTTGGGCAGACCCGGATCATCCGGACATCGATTACAGCCTCGCCCCGTTCGAGCAGGCGCATAATGAAAGTGCTCGGATTTCGGGCTGGTGGGTCATCAATGAAGAAAGAGCGGCGATCGACGACAGCCCACGCGTGATCGCCATCAACTATTCAGCATATGATGCAAGCAGCTATTCGGGCCTCACGGCCCTGCTTGCCCAGTGCCGTGAAGGCGAGACATCGATCGTGTTCGTCCAAGACGATTTCCTGATGAGCGCCATCCGCCGGAA
>Ga0307930_1003291_pt1 | contig 11945 bp, 5 predicted proteins | sample OrgLakmetageno46_FD_203161 | JGI IMG/M metagenome (GOLD analysis project Ga0307930, IMG submission 203161) | Saline water microbial communities from Organic Lake, Antarctica - #46 | ecosystem: Environmental > Aquatic > Non-marine Saline and Alkaline > Saline | place: Antarctica: Organic Lake... | reverse complement strand
GTTGCCTACTGGCTGGGTAGAACACTCTCGGCCGAATACTGTAAGTGCCTTGAGATGACATGGGGTTGGACATTAAAAAAGGCTCTAAAGTACGAAGGGCTACCGGTCGACTTCAAGGTTTCAAGGAATGGCGTGGCGTGCTATAAGCAGCGGATAGGTCGGAGTAGAGATCGCGGACGTACTCGAAACCTATGCCTCCTTCCGATAATTAGTCCTACAGGGTTCAAGAGAGCAAAGATGAACACTGCATTACGCGAAAGGACACTCAGCCCAGTTAGATTTGTCCTGGGGGATTCATCAAAACGCAGCTTGATGCTATTTGTTGATGTTTCTTAGCAATTGGGGAGTATAATCCAATCCAGAATCCAAATCCAAATGCAATCGCAAAATCGAAATCTGGTCGGTGTTCATACTACCTTTAGGCCGAGCTTCCTATCCACCATCTCCCGCCGTCCCGCTAACGCTAATTGGATCGAAGGGAAGTCGTGGTGAATAGTTTCTACATAATCATTGATCAACGGCGGCCGAACGGTAACCAATCCCTACATCTATAACGCTACAGCCCGCTCCATTCTCCGTTACTGTAAATTACAACCATTTGACCCTGATGTGCCCCAAACGCCCCATAGTAAAAAGAAGAAAAGGCCGGGCAATTTTAATGCTGAGATTGGTTGGCGCCTGAACAAAAATATTGAGGCGAATCCCCACTGGGGCGAGGTTCTCTACCTAAATGCTCGCAAAATTGTAACTGTATATGTAAATAGGAGGTGGCATCCGGACGAGTCGAGCTCTTAGTCTCAATATTCTCTGAGTCTCCAACGAGGGGGACTGGCTTAGTAACTTTCAGAAAGGATGCTATATAATCGGCGTCTAGCTAGATAGTCTCCGGGGCCAGACTGAAATCCAGCTAAGGTCCATAGAACTATTTCGCGTGCTACTTGAAGCCTACGTTGACCTTCTGAGACACACTTTCGAGCGCACTTATAGCTCAGTGCCATAGGCGACTTAGCACATAAATTTAGCCCGTTGATCCCGTCCCTTCGGAGTTCGTGGATCGCGAAGGTTGATGCGGCTGATGCTCTGAAGCCTTATTGGTGCAACTCCTTTACTCGCTTTCCGTGGAATTGTATAATGGCCGATGCCACCTGAGATCTGAAGCCGGTAATCCTCTTCTCCAAACTCCCAAATACTTCCTGGATACGCAGCATAGGTATCAGCCTTTGAAGGAAGTGTCGAGCTTCTGTTGCAGGGCGAAGAGTCAAGAAGCTGAACAAATATATGAATACATGGCCTTGAATTTTACAGGGAAGAAAACGCCGCATCTTTGCAAGCCCTCCCTGCGCTGCTGATTGGTGAAGATGTGAAGATGAAGATGGATGGAGTTTCTTCGCGACGTCTGTGCTTCTGGTGGGTGCTATTTAGAGGCTTTCACGGATTTCACTGTAAGTGAAATTTCACTAATAGTGAAACTTCACTAACAAATTCATGGACTGATCTCGCTGTACGAACCAAATTTGATCAGTACTACAGTACGATACTACAGTACAGAACTGCACAACCATTGAACTGGTTCTTGAGATACGATCAGTCCATGAATTTGTTAGTGAAATCTTTTGTTAGTGAAATTTCAGATCCGTGAAAGCCTCTATTGTGCTATTTGGTTTTCTGAGCTTCGTCGATGTAGCCTAAAGTAGCAAGTCGTCTTTATGCACAATCCTCGCAGTAGCCAAGAGCCATTGTAATACTATTCTTTGAGCTGATTTAAAGCTTCTAGACCATGCGTATATTGATGTTCCACCATGCTAGCATGTGTAGTTCAGGTTTTACCGTACAGTAGTGGGCATCTACGGTAGTAGTCGTAGTTGGTAGCTCAGCTGCTACTTCGTTCTGAAGCTCATTTCTGAGTCATGATGTCGGTCAACAAAAAGCTTCAGTCAAGTTTGGCCATTCGAACTCCTTATTTCGCCATGTGTTATTGTTTTTTTGTGCTCATTGTCTCAGCATCTGGATCAAACGTACCCTGGGAAGCAGCCGTATGCCAACTCCTGTGGGGTAATCAAACGGTTAATGAGCAACATCATTGGGGAGAGACAACAGTCACGCGCGAACTGTTTGACATGCCTCGAAACTTCCATCAGAAAACAGTTGCGAACCTTGAACTTGCAGCTCTCTTGCAGGGACCTGTCTCGTGGCCACCAAAGGAGCGAGTCAGTGCCGCAGACTTTCTCAAAGCAGTTGGGGGTCGTCATTCTACGATGAAAGGTCACTGGCCCACGCGCCAAGGTATTGGAGCCACTGCAATTGTTGATCATAACTATAGAGTGGTTTACTTGGTCAACTTAAAGGCTGGCTCGTCTTCTATCGAGGCTATTTTGAAAAGTGGCCACACTCGCCGCGACAAACACATGAATACAAGTTACGCTTACGACCACAACTTTGACAGAAATGAGACAGATAGTTTGCTGAAATGCCGCAACGATCCATCAGGGACATTTTGTGGTGCACGCCAATACTATCTCAAAGACGTGCCAGATATTATTGTAGAAGAGTATCTCGTATTCTCTTTTGTTCGCGATCCTTTCACAAGGGTTATCTCATCTCATCATCAAGTCGGCATCGAGGAGTGGACGCCTATTATAACTGGTCAAAAGAATCGAGTTGGTGAAAATACACACTTTCTTTCACAGACCGGTCATCTCACTCGTGGCACAAGTTCTGGCAAAAGAGTGCGACTTGATTTTGTGGGTAGTTTCGAGGACTTTTCTGGTGCATGGGCTCAATTGCAGCCAGCCCTGAATGACGAAGCTCTTTTTTTTACTCCTGCCGAGCGCCGGAGGTTGATTTTACCTCGGCCTCCTTCTTATCAGCATGCTTCAAAATTGATTCACGCGAGAAAAAGCTCACAAAACTACACCTTCGTGCCTTTCTCGCAAACTGAAAAGTTTACTGGTTTGCATGTACTTTTAGTGTGTCGACGGTACTTACAAGATTTCGTCTGCTTTGATTTGCCCATTCCGAGCTTATGTGTTAGTCATATTGACCTTGTAATGGATCTCACCAAAGCGAAGGAGATAAAATAACAAAAGATCAAAAAAGAATTGGCGACTCATTTGCCGGCAATGAGAAAATACTGAAAGCAAACTATATGTTGATTTTGGTGAAGTACCAGGTGGGGGGTACTACATGTGCTGAAGCCATCGAGAGATCAGTCGGTGAATACCTTTGGTAAATACGCTTTTATGGACCTTGGCAGTCACTAGCATGATTACGCCTTGGCTCTTAAGCGCCGTCAGGTCACTTTGTATCGCATGTGATTGACTTCAGCGCTGATCATGAAAGTGAAAAACGATTGAACTTTCGATTGGAAGAAGGAGCTGAAACTGAACTCAATTACTAGCATAATGAGAAGGAAGTGTCAGTAGTGAATCATGTGTCTATGCTATCAGCAAAGTAGTGGACGAGTACTTTCAGTTGGTAGACTCCCATCATGGAAATATTCACAGTTTGATTATTCGCTGTACTGAGCACTACGAATACATTCCTACGAAGTTAATGCAGCATTGACTAAAAAAAGGTGGGAAAGACCCACGGCAATCTAAAGGCAACATTCAACGGATTTATGTTTCGCTGAAGTAATCACCTTGCAAACTATACACGACGGCCGAAGGCTTATGATAAATTCAAGAAGATTAACAATTTGGGTATTGTTGCGGAGTATGGGTCGGCGTGGACATTGCTTGCTTTGTCAATTCTCCTCTCTCATCTTGACATTATGCATTTGACTCTTGGTACTTCAAAAGAAAAAAACAAAGGTCGCTTCAGGGATTCGTTGTAGCTCCCTCCTCTTATGATGGAAACTCTCCTCTTGTGAAAATATAAGCGAGGCTACATCAGGCTACCTTTCTCAAGGCAAGTCGGTGGTGCCTGTGTGTGATAGCTGATAGCTGATAGATAGAACTGAATTGAATTGTTTGTCCACTGTTTGTCTCTTCACGAGCATCTCCCCGATAAATTTGTCTCAGCGGAATATCGGCTATATGTCCACTTCAGCAGGCGGCGGGCACCAGCCGCTCTCAACATCGACAATTGGCTGTCTTCTTTCTTACTGCATAGAGCGAATGATGGACCACGTCGCTGAGAATGGTGTGGACCGTACGTGCAAATGCGCGTGCGGACGACCATCGGAGATCGGAGTAGTTGTTTCTCCAGCCCTCTACAACCGCACCGCATGAGGTCATTTAACTAGGTGATTGTGTATGAGCTCGGACTAGCTTGCTATCCGAGTTGATAGGGGTAATCCCCGATTATCCTGAACCGCCTCCCTCTCTGCTACGAGCTCCATGTCAGCATTCTTACCCACTCGAACTGATGAGATTATTCAAACCGTCGGTGAGCTGCAAGCTTAGACTCGCAGAGAAGAATACGAACTTTGAAACGAGTTACAAAGCAAACGAAATCGCAGGGAAATTTGTGCTCATGTATGACATCAGTGGCTTCGCAGGTGCCAGGAAACTCACCTACTATAATTACTGCCACTGCAACAAAACAACAACATTTGCTTGCTCCACCGGCGATGGAGTTTAGCTATGGGCCTTATCATTTACAAGACCATAGTCTCGAATTAGATTCAAACATACTTGACACTCCTCAGTTACGAAGAAATATCAACAAACTGCAAAAAGCTGCATATCGATATCGATATGTCTCACAGGGAAATGTATCAATATCAACCAGCTAGATATGTACTTACCTCGAGCTGTATACACCAGGAGCATCAGAACTACGAGCATACCAGACCACATCAACTGTAGTGTATCTTCGTTTTAATACAAGCGCGAATGATGGAAGGACCTGAATAAGAGAATAAAGGGCTTATAGATAAAAAGGACCAACATGAGAAAAGCATCTATACTGATTCGTTTACGAGCTAGTTTCGCACACATGCCTGAGCGGGCAAGGAAGGGATAATGGATTTAACAGCGTTCCTGAGTCTGAGTATCCAGCTTTCCCACGTACAGTCCGACTTGTTCGGAGGAAAGACGCCAGTTGGAGCCCGACTTGGCCTTCTGGAGCAAATTTGCTAGCGCATAAGCAGCACAAGTACATTAAGTGCCTCTGTGGCTACTCTGTACTTCTTTTTCTTTGTTATTGGTTATTGGGAGAGTATTAGCTAGACTAGACTAGACAGTCCAAAGGTGGCATGTGATATTTGATTACAAATGTTATATGGATATGTACTTGAGCTATATTCCTTTTTGGTTTTTCCTGTCTTCGCAGCAAAACCGTCTGTCCTCTGTGCCTTCTTCAGGGACTTAACGTAACTTAACTAATCGCATTCCAAATGGAGAAAACACAACTATTCGGAGAAAATTGCACAAAGAGAGCTCCCAAATAGCTAGCCGCCTTGAGTGAACTTACTGGTACTGCGCCCACATTTCCAGTGCAAACAGTGAACTTGATCAGCATTCGCGCAGCAACCCAGAAATCAATTTCCAGTGATCCCTCGTCATCGCACCTTCGTCGACGACGCATATTGCTTTTGAGGGTGTGTCCCTCGGTTGCCGGGCACCCGTACGACGATACCATTCGACGCCAGAGGCCCGCGCCATTGCGGAGAGAAGAGATGCAGACAACCCAGTAGTCGAAGCGCACGTTTTGGGTAAGGCAGCTCCAATGGACGCAGCTAATTTTTCGTCAATGCGCGGCATTTCTTCCGGTGCGCTGGATGAATGCATGGCTGAACATGGAGCTTTCAACAGCCATGCTGCTCGGGCAAGTCGATGTACCTCCAGGATAATTTCTTGGTTATTCAATGAAGGGTTCTCGTTCAATACTTTAAAGTTTCGAAATGCCCTTTGGCAATCAGAATAGGGCTGGCCTGAGAATCGTAAAGTTGCATTGCAGACCAGAAAAGAGGGCATGGACGTGTTTTCTTGAACGAGAAGCTCAAACGAGACTCCGACGACATTCGACGCGCCACCTGCAACACGCTCGAGTTCGTCGAGAAGTTCCGTACCCTGAGCCCAACGCCGGGGACCCTCGTCCACCAGAAAAGCCCCAAATGACCGGGGCTTCTTCATATTTTCATGGAAACCCCAAGTCGAACGCGCCCAAGCTGCTTCATCTCGATGCGCCATTACCAAGGTTATGTCAGAACAGAGCTGAGTTAGAGAAAACCAAGCGCTCCCATGTAAGCCACTAAAGTCCTCTGACGACATCAGTACAGTCGCATTCTCTCCACACCAGCGTGCTATTTCGGAGGTGACTGCAATGTAATGTTTCTCAGATACCAAGCGGACATTCGCAGCCGATTCCAATTTGAGCCCGTCGTCGTGAGCCCGTGCGTCTTGGCGAGCTATCAGTGTATTAGGTACGAAGGCGCCAAGTTTCTGACGCATAATGGCACCGACTCGGCTTAAACGGTGGCCAGCGGCTACATGTATCCCAAAGCTGTTGAGAAGCCACTCTGAGTGCTCGATCAAAAAAGCTTGAGTGCTCGTGGTACCAGTCTTGTGAGGGCCTACGTGCAGAACGAGTCGCCCACCGCCAGATACAACAGCGCAGAAGAATGCTAACCATAGTAGCGGAACTAGCTGGATTGCTAGCATCAAACTAAACTGACATTCAATAAGGGAGCCGATAGGATAGATAGCCGAGGCTAACAGACATAGGCAGCCTAAAAATGCCTCAAGCTGAATGCCTAGTTACTGTAGCTGAATAATTTAAATGTTAACATTAGAAGTCTTGCGTGCACGTTACTACATTGTCCGGATTGTCCGCCATTATTATTGTGAGCTCATTTTTTGCTTATTTATGAGGTTTTGTATGTTTTGAGGATGCTCATGAAGCCGAAATTTTCGTCTGTCCGCCACTGTGCACTCTCTTCTGATTGGTCGTCGTTGGCCACAAACGTGCCATAGATCGATCACATGCTGTAAATGTCACCCGTCCTACGTTGGAACCCATAAAGAAATATGTCGTGGTTCCTTGATGCCGCTGCTGATGCAGCGAAGGCAATGAATGAAGCTGCTGAAAATGCGAGCCAAGCGGCACTAGAAGCGGCCAATTCCACTGCTCAGGCAGCCGCAGACGCGGCTAACGCAACATCCCAGGCTGCGGCAGACGCTGCAGCTGCAGCCGCGGATGCTGCCGAGGCCTCAGCGAGAGGCGCTTCCGATGTCGTCGGGTCCATCGAGAATCCAGTTAATTTCTTTGAGGCAGAGCAGGAAGTTGTGGCTCCAGAGGAAAAAGAAATGGGCGACACAGGAGCTGCAGCAACCCCTGCGCCGGGAGCAACAACACCAGCAGATAGCGAGCATACTATTCCGCCCAAGCCCAGCACAGCTCAGCCTAAAGCTTCCAAAAAGGGGGCCGCTTCATCAAAAGTTGCTTCTAAGAGCGCCCCGGACCCTCAAGAGCTGAGTGGTGACAGTGCAAGTGCACCGATTGAACCCGAGGCAACCGCGCCAAGCGACCGAGTTGCTGATGCTCAAGCGGAGAGCTTAGCGCAAGAGGAAGCTGAAATCGCAGCAGCAGAAGCTCGTGCCGAGCGCGAGAAGGAAAAGGAAGCAGCAAATGTGGAGGCTCTCAACCAAGAGCAACTTAAGGCAGACAAGCTCAAGCAGGAAAAATCGAAGTCTGCAAAGTTGAAACAAGAAAAAGCGAAGGCAGACGAGCTGCAGCACGAAAAAGAGGATGCTGCAAGAGTGGAGGCGGATAAATTGAAGCTAGAGCAGGAGAGAGCAGAAGAGCTGGAGCAAGAGCAGGCGAAGGCAGAAGAGCGAGAGCGAGAGCAGTCGAAAGCGGACGAGCTCGCGCAAAATCAAGAAAAGGAGGAAACTCGTGAGGTGGAAAAGAAGGACGAGTCCCTATTTTCGACTTTCAATCCGTTCTCAAGCAGTGCTGACGTTGAGCAGAAGCCGTCTAAGCCAGAGGCAGAGGTTGCTGACGTGAAGAAGGACAAACTGTCCAAGAAGGAAGAGGCCGCACGAGAAAAGAAAGCGAAGTTGGAAGCGTTCAAGCTCAAGAAAGAGCAGGAAGCACAAGAACGAAAGGCGCAGGAAGAAGCCAGGAAAGCGGCCGAGCTGACTTTCAAGCCGAATGCCAAGCCGAAGTCCCCTAAAAAAGCGGCTGCTGTATCGACCCCAAAGCTACCGCCAGCCTCTGTGGCCGCGGCACCTGCGGCAGTGAAGAGCCCTAAAAGTGCCGCAAGTGCAACAAAAGGCAAAGCTGAGCTCCCTGGTAAGCCAAATCTGAAACCGAAGTCTCCAAAGAAAGCGGCTGCTGTATCGATTTCGAAAGAGCCTCCAGCCTCGGCACCCGCAGCAGTGCAGAGCCCGAAAAGTGCGGAAAGTTCTGCGAAAAGCAAAGCAGAGAAAGAAGCGTTGAAGAAAGCAGACCAGGAGGCGAAGGCCAGGGCGGACGAGAAAGCTCGCGAGAAAGCGCAAAAGCAGCGCGAGAAAGCGGAAGAGGCCGAGAAGCTGCGGGTGCAACGGAAGCGCGAAGTGGAGGAAGCCAAAGCTGCTAAAGCGAAAGCGCTCGCTGAGGAAGAGGCTCGCAAAGCCAAGTTGAGTAAACCGGCGTCTCCGAAGAAGAAAAAAGTCGAGCCTTCCAACCGGCCTACCTTGGCGCAGCGCCAAGCGAACGCGGAAGCGGAAAGGGAGCGGAAAGCTTTGGCCGAGTACGAGGCCGAGCAAGCAGCGGCGGCTGCCAAGGAAGAGAAGCGCCGGCTCAAGCTCGAGAAAGAAAGGCTGAAAGCCGAAGCAGCAGCGGCCGAAATTCAGCGGCGCGAAGAAGAAGAAGCGGCGCGCCAGCAAGCGGAAATCGATGCCGCCAACGCAGCGGAGGCCGCCCGGCTCAAGGCCATCGCAGACGCGGAAGCATTCGAGGAAGCCGAAGCGGCGCGGAAAGAGGCCGAAGCGAAGGCCGCCAAGGAAGAAGCCGAGCGGCTGGAAGCCGAACGCAAAGCCGCGGAGCTCGCGGCTCGCCAGGCCGAAAAAGAACGGCTGGAAGCTTCCAAGGCGAAATTTGAAGCGATGCGGCAGAAGGCCGCTAGTATCAAACCGGGGGAGTGGAAAGTTCCTGATTGGAAACAGAGTTTGGAGAAGTAGGTGCACTGATTTAATTTATCCAAAAAATTAACTCACATGGAAGGTTATCAGGCAGAGATGCAATTATGAGACACACGGTAGAGCGGTATAGAGTTAGAGTTAGGCATGGCGCTCGCTCGCATGAAAGAATTTCAACTGAGTTATATTTCTTTTGGCTTTCGAAGTGCAATTCTCCTTTATGCCCGATGCCCCTAGGCACTTACGCAGCCATAGCTCCTCAAAGCCCCGAAGGCGGGTTCCGGGTTCTGGGTTCTTGGCGCCGAGGGGGGGCGAGGCTGTCGGTGCCCCCGCTTCCCCGCTTCAGTGGAATTCACCTGCTGCACGAATCTTGCCATGCGACATAACACAAATTTACGTAACAAATGATGTTTGAGAGGCAAGAGGAATTAAATCCAGCACCAACACAGAACACATCGACACACCACACCACACATATGAAATATGTATGGTACATCGATCAATATATAACGTATAACATTCCAGTTATTTATCTTTGATCTCGGATCTTGGTATTTAGGCTTTCTTTCCTTCTGTCAGGTGGGGGGACTTCCATTACACCCCTACAGCTCCCTTATGCTGAGTTTAAATTTTTGTTTATTCTATGAAGATCCAATTCCTTTCTTATTCAGTTGGCTCCGTGGTTCAATCGGCACGACGATCCCTTGTGACTTTCGTCCCAGACCAGTGTCTTGAGTCCATCCTAGTCGTTTGAGCATGTCGAAACCTTTGCCGGAGGTTATCGGAACCGCTGGGTCTGACTCACGTTCGCCTCTTATTTTCCAAGCAGGGCGATTGTCCATATGTCGCGCTCCATGAGGGCGATCTGAAAGGCTACTGGGCTCAGCGCCAGAGATTTTCAAGTACGAATTCCAGCACTCAAATGTTTCAGTGCTTTGCTTTCGGACTTGAGTTCGAGCTTTCGCACGCTGAGAACTGCGTTCAAGGCTAACTTCGGTAACAACTTCTGAAACTTTCTTGTAAAAAGAGTTCTTTTTCTTCTTTTTCTTCTTCTTTCTCCCAGCAGACATGCCCGCGAGATGCGAATCAAGTATAGGTGACAACTCTTCAAAAAGTATCTCGTCTTCTTCGGAGCCTTTGGGCTTCTCGAAAGGATTCGCTTGAATGATACAAATGTCTCCTTGAATAACACAGTGCAGATCAATAGAAGTCACCAATTCCCATGACAGAGCCATGTCGTGAGCTGTTGCATCTGGGCTCACTGGAAACTGAATTTGACCTGATGGTGTGGCGGCCATCCTGTTCGCTATGTCACCTTTTATAACATCCATTTCCTCACCATCTACGCTCGTAGCAGCACTCAACCAGCGTAATCTGCAATCTTTTGCAGTTAGAATGCCTTTATCATTTGAGTGCAAGATTCGCCAGTGCTCATTACATCCACTCCATTTATTAAAATGTGCATCACATTCGGGACAACGATAATGTCCGACGTCTTTCCAGTTCCGGAAGTGGCCAGGTACAATTGCAACATCTGCGGAGCGCTTCATAACTGCCAAACTAATCGGAAACGCCGTCCACAGTCCAAGCAATTCAGTTGGATTTGCTCAACTGAATGAAAGTAGGACAAGCAATGGTCTTGCTCGCTGTAAGCTTCAAGAAACAAGTGCCTGGTAAGCTGGTAAGGCTATAGGCCTGGAGGAGTACGAAGCTAGTTTAGAGCAATAGCCGTTATTATTTGTAGAACCTCTGCATCCGCAGTGGCTAGCAGCTTCTTCTCGCAAATTAGCTAAGCATGTTTGATAATCTACCTAACTTACCGTATTAGCTCACTGAGTAAACTAGCTACAAGTAGCTAGCTAGGCTAGCTAGGGCTAGAGTACTACTGTAGTAGAGCACAGTGTAGAGCAGGTAAAAGCAGGGGTGTCCTGTAAAAGTACTTACTACGTACGGTATGTACTTTGTACCTTCACCTGTACTCCTGTACTCCTGTAAGTACGTACTACAGAAATAACAGGAAGTCGGAAGTCGGAAGCGGATAGACGTAGTTATAAGCGCGGTTTCAGTAGCGCCGCGCGGTACTATACACTGCAGCACTGCAGTAGTATAGCAAGTCTTGGAGGGGATCCTTAACCTTCCACCTCCTACGCTTCACGCTCCTTTTTTAAGGACAATCGGTTCTACTTCAGACAGATATCAATCGAACCTACACGAAGCCCATAATTTGATGCTGACTATGTCTCTTGCTCGAGCTCTTATCGCCCTGAACTTAAGCTTTGCTTGCACTGAAGCATTCACTTCGATGCTTTACCCCCTTGCACCAAAATTAGCAAGTAGAGTGCTAGCTACTGACTTGGACGCACAAGAATACATAGAAGAGGACCTGACCGGGGTGCAGGCGACAGAGCGCCTTGAACTCAAGAGTAAACTTTTTGCCGCTGCAGCAGCATGTGATCGTGGTTTTGCAGCATTTACTGGAAGCCAGGAGCGCTCAAGACTTGATGTGCTAGTTAGCAAGCTCAGCGCACTAAATCCTAAGTTGAACCCTACCAGAGGCCTTGTTGGCTCGGATGAGCCAAACGTAAGTTGTGCTCTTGAGGCAAATTGGCGGCTGGTCTACACTACTGCCTACGATGTTCTCAGTCTTGGGGCATCACCATTTACTGCCCTCGAAGGCATATATCAGGACATCACCGCGAGTGGAGATTCTATCAATATTATTGATTTGTGCCCTCGTATCCAAGTGGCGTTTCCTGTGCCCATAGCCAGTACCCTGAGAATAAATGTTAAGACGAAGGCACGGGCGCGTTCACCTACTCGTGTTGGGCTTACATTTGTAGCTGCTGACTTCGGCCCACTCAGACTACTTGGCCAAAG
>Ga0307930_1003290_pt1 | contig 11946 bp, 14 predicted proteins | sample OrgLakmetageno46_FD_203161 | JGI IMG/M metagenome (GOLD analysis project Ga0307930, IMG submission 203161) | Saline water microbial communities from Organic Lake, Antarctica - #46 | ecosystem: Environmental > Aquatic > Non-marine Saline and Alkaline > Saline | place: Antarctica: Organic Lake... | reverse complement strand
AAGCGCGCGAAGCGTGAATGAACTTATTAGCTAGCTTCGTTTCAGACACAGTTTTAGCTAGCTGAGTTTATTGTTTTGTCTTGTAAATATTAGAGCAAGAATGTCATAGGCGAAACGACCGTGGCTGCGGGCACACGTATCATCATAGGAAGCAGCAAGGAAGCAGCGTTTATCTACGAGGAAGTACGAAGGGACTTCGACTAGGAGCTCAATACCTCGCAACACACCTTGTGCACGGTACATCAGCGCGAGGTCAGTCCTAGCGAAGAACCGCACGAGCTATCATTATTGAGCGTGGTGTAGCTGTCCTACCAGCTGCTCGAAGCGAAGACGTTGCATCGTAAACCTCTGCGCAGTCTTCTTCCTCGCCGCACTCACCGTCTGTGCTCTAACCGTCTGCTGTAGCAGTTTGATAACAAATGAGTAGCATCGAGCCCCCATCCGCCCCCTCTTCGGAGAGCACTTCCCTGCCTCCACCACCGTAAGCTTCCTTGCTAAGAAGGCATTGTTCGTTGTACACTTAAATATATATGTTTTCTTGACTCTTTCAGCTGCGCTTACGCGATTTACGCATTTGTCTTGTATCTATACCTACACAGTGCTAGCATCAGCGATGGCGATAGCAGCAACGCAGCAAGTGGCAAGGCGCCAGCTGAAGAAGGAGCAGTTATTAAGGCGTTGCATGATTTCGCGATCCAAGCTGGAGGGAAGTACTATTTAGTCGAAGGAAGCTGGTGGCAACAATGGAAGGTAATTCGTTTAAAGAACCCTTCAATAGTCCTCGAATGAAGGCTAGCGTCCTAGTCATCATTATCTCGCTGCTGTTCAGTTGTGCTCAACAACCGCACGTTTATAAGTAGGGTCTGAGCTCACACCCTGCCGTCTCTTGGTTCTATTCTATTTCTGCGTCACATTAGGACTGGGTGGGCTACGACACGGATGGCGTCAGCTCAGGCGCTCGGCCGCAAGCGCTCGACAACACCCCCCTCCTCCAACCTGACTCTACAACACGCCTGAAAACGACGGTAAACAGTCTACACTGTCGAACATTGCACATCTTGTTATGGTCTTCATTGCATGTTGAGCACGGGAAAAAGCCGCAAGCAGACTAGTAGAAGTTCTACTTTTGCGTGTCTTCTGTGGTTTAATTTCACCTTGAGTACCTCCCATGCCCACTTATTTTTATGATTCGTATGTTTAGGTGCAAGAAGGCATGGACTTTGAGTTGGTCACACCAGCTGAATGGTCACTGCTCGAGCAGTGGTACGGCGGGCAGCCACCGTCGGAGCCCGAGGAAGAGGCTAAAGCAACATCCTCCCCTGGTGGAGATGGTGGCGGGAGCATGGCTGCAGGAAGGTTTGGGCCTGCGATTTTGCGGCGCGGCGTCGCGGACGCCCCAACTTACAATGCCTACGGTGGGAGCAGCAGCAGTGGCACTCGGCGCGCAACGGTGAGAAGAGATGCAGAAATGAGCGGGTTTGGGGAACCGTGCGCATTCTAGGAATTACATACTTTCATGCGAAAGATTTGCTTCGGTTTCGTGAGTTTTCCTACTATCATTACAAGAGGTCACACTAGTGCATACTTCATGACCTGCTCAACAAAAATGAAGCTGAAGTTTTTTTTTTTCAATGTGTGTGTGTCTATGTGTGCGTGTGCGCATTCGCTCGCTCTCTCAGGTGGAGTTGCACGGCATCAACATCAAAGTGGTGCTGTCGACGGAAGTGGCCAAAGCCAAGGCAGCGGGGGAGGTGGCAATTCCACGGCATTTGAACGTCTCCAAAGCCTCTACCGTGCGAGAACTGAAGGAAACCATTTTGCAGCAGTGCAATGTCGTAGGGCTCGACGTGAGGCTCTGGGATTACTTCAACAAACAGCCTTACGCCCTGCTGGATACCCCGTCCAAAACCCTCACCGATTGCCAGGTGAATCGAGGGATGTGTCAAGAAAACTTTCAGTTTCGGTAAAACTAAACTTTCTAGACGGCATAACAAACCTCTAAACAACTGAGGATTTTCGATAGGATGAACGGTCTCATAGTTCGTAAATGTTGTGATGCGATAGATTTCCCAGGCTTCGATATGATGGATTCTTCGTTGTCCTCAAACCATATCTCTCAAACACACTCTCGCTCTCTCTCTCTCTCTGTTCAGATCATGGAGAACAACGATTTGTTGGTGGAATTGCCGGACGAAGACGGAAAATTCCACATTCAACCCCCCAAAAAAGCCGTGAACATTTACGGTGGCGGCACCGTTGGCGGCACCGGCGCGTCGGAAAACGTGGTCACCTCTGCGGAGCGTCCGATCGCGCGAGGCGTCGTCGGGTTAACCAATTTGGGCAACACTTGCTTCATGAACAGCACGCTGCAATGCCTCTCGAGCACGCCGCCGTTGCGCGACTACTTTGTGAGCGGCGCGTATTTGGGGGACATCAATCGCAGCAACCCGCTCGGCAACGAGGGCAAGCTGGCCGAGTCTTTCGGCGACCTCATGAACCTCATGTGGCCAGCCGAGGGCAGCGTGAGCACCGTTGCCCCTCGCGGGTTCAAGTATGAGATGGGGCGGTTTCGGCCCGAATTTCAGGGCTACCAGCAGCACGACTCCTCGGAGCTCATGAACTTCCTTCTCGACGGCCTCCACGAAGACTTGAACCGAGTCGTCGACAAGCCCTACGTTGAAGCGCTGGATGCGGACCCAACCAAGAGCGACGAAGAGACCGCGCACCTCTTCTTGGAGCAGCACAAGCTGCGCAACCACTCCTTCGTGCACGATTTGTTCATGGGCCAATTCAAGTCGACTTTGGTCTGCCCCGAGTGCGACAACGTGAGCGTCGCGTTTGACCCCTACACCATGGTCTCCCTCCCTCTGCAGACCGCCGCGGAAGAGCGCTCCCAGACCTTCAAGGTCGCGGTGTGGACTACAGGGGTGTCCTCAAGCAAAGCCCTGGGCGAGATCAAAGAGCCCGAGGCTCCAGCCACCATCACGACGACAACGACGACAACAACGGATGTTCCCATGGAGGTGGAAAACGCAATTGTTGCGGTGAAGAATGATAAAGAAGAAGATGAAGCGAAGCCAGGGGCCTATGTCGGCCGCACCAAGACGGAGCACAAGCTGTTGGTGCCCAAGGGATGCAAAGCGCAAGTGCTTCGAGAAGCCATCGCGGAGGCGGCCGGGCTGCCGTTGGCCAGCGTAGCCCTGTGCGCATCGATGAACCACAACCCTCACGCCGTGCAGCGGTTTCTCGGGAACGACGCGTCGCTCGAGTTCCTGACGCACTCCACGCTCCATGTTCACGAGGTTGCCGATGCGAACGCGTTTACTACCACTGCGGGCGACTATAAGCCGGTGAACACGTACTACCCGTACCGGACTACTCCGATTGTCCCCGAGGTGGAGTCGCCTTACGCAGCAGTCACCATATACTTTCGCCGCAAGGTAAGCGTGTTTGCGTGTGTGTGTGCGTGCGTGTGTGTGTGTGTCTCGCAACTTGAGACTTTGTGAGAGCGCAAGAAGATAGTCTTCAACTCACAAAAATGTTTTTTTTTCCTGTTCGTGTTTGGCTTTGTGTTCCTCCTTTTGGTTTGAACGCCTTTATTTCGTTGTTGTTTTCGGCGCAATGAATGTTGAATTCTGTAATGAAAACATCTTGTGCTCTGTATAATTTTTGACCCGTTTACATCTCAATCTTTGCTCCTCTTTCCTCTGTCTTTTTGCTCGTCTTCGCGCGGCGTGTGCTTGCGTGCTCTTTCCACACACGAACACAAACACACAAAATCAGATCGCAGCTCCTGCAGCTGCTCCCCTTTACGCCTCGGCCTACTACAAGCCGAAAACCACAGAGCTGTTTGGGTCTCCGCTGCTGCTGTGCCACCCTAAGACCACGAGCACGAAAGCCCTCTATGAAGCCGTAGCCCGCGCAGTGAGCCCGAAAGAAGGCGCCATTCGCCCTGAAGCGTTCAGCCTCTTCGTCGCCAAGGTTTGGGGGAGTTATTGGCTGTCTCACTGAGTGGGCTATCTTTGAATGTATTGTTTCCCTGTGCCACATTATTCATGTTTCTGGTGGATGCTCGTTGGGTGCAAAACAACTCATGTGCACTACAGGCCGTGTTGTAGTACATGCATGATCTTGGTTGATCGTCTGAGTAACCGCCGTGCACAGTCATGTTTACCACCACACCTGCATTCTAATCACCGCCTCTACACGACACCCCCACCTTTTGGGGGGGGGCAAAAACACGCTCTCTCTCTCTCAGGACACGAATGCATACACGGTGGAGACTTCCGCAGTTTCCAGGGACAATGTCGACCTTCTTGACGGAGGCATGAAGGCCAAGCTTGTCCTGGTGCTCGAGTTTTCGCCGGAGGAAGAGCACTTCGCCTTGTGCGAAGGCATGCCCATTCCCGGTGCCCCAGGGGTAGTGCCCAAACTGACAACGCCTGCTCCTCCTGCTGCGGTGTCAAGTACCGAGACAGATGTCGCGTCTGGCGGCGGCGGCGCAGTCGTAATTAAAGACAACGAAGACGACGACGACGAAAAGGAGAAGAACGAGGCTGCCAAGAAAGAAGCAGACGAGAACTTGCTCCGGCTGGAGAGGTGCTTTGAGCTCTTTTCAACGCCCGAAAAACTGAGCCCAGAAGACTCCTGGTGAGTGTATTGAGTCGTACGTGTTACATTGTCTATGTTGCCGGGGAAAAAGATTGCTCTTGCAATTTCAATTCTTAAAGAAGAACTTGTTGCTTCTCAAACCTTAGATTATTTGGAGCGCCTAAGCTGCATTCACTAATGTGGTATCCCACCTGTAGGTACTGCGGCAAGTGCAAGCAACACGTGGAAGCGACCAAATCGATGGAGCTGTGGTCGGTGCCGGACGTTCTGGTGCTGCACTTGAAGCGCTTCTCGTACAGCCGCTGGGCGCGCGACAAAATCGAAACCGATGTGCACTTCCCGCTCGATGGCCTGGACGTGAGCCCTTACGTGAAAGGCCCGATCAAAGAGGAAGGCGGAGCCATTTTCGACTGCGTGGCGGTAAATATTAGAGATAAATGAGAAAATGTGTAGACGAGGTAGTCATACGATAGTACACAATTTTCCTAACATTCTTCATCAACCCTATTTTTCTTTGACTCTTCAATCTCTTTCCCACATCTACTATGCCATGAATAAACGTCCGTCCTCTGTCTAAACCGTCCGTCCTCTGTCTAAACCATCACCATCATCATCATCATCATCATCACCCAATCCTAACCCCGTTATATTATTCGGCCCCATCTTCCAGGTGAGCAACCACATGGGCTCTTTGGGAGGCGGCCACTACACTGCCTCGGCCCGCTCGCTGGAAGACAACCAGTGGTACAAGTTCAACGACTCCTACGTGAGCACCATGTCTCCGGAAGCGGTCAACTCGGGTGATGTGTATTTGCTGTTCTACGTGCGGCGCGCAGCGAACTTCGTGCCCAAAAAGAAGGACATGTAAAGAGGCAAGAAGAGCTTATTTTTCACACGACAGATACTCCTAGGTAATGCCGCATTTTCGACAGGAGATAGCCTTTCTTGGGGGTTCTTTCTTCTTCTTCGAAATTCAGAGGTCCCTCAGTGTGGACGTCGGTGGCTTGTCTCTCTTTGGTTTATTTGCGCCAGGAAGAGGGATAGACCAAGGAGCAGGAGAAGGCCTAAAGCCGTTCTTCTTGTGGTGCCACGGGTGAAGCGAGAAATACCTTCCATCTGACTTGCGCTGAGTTCTTCAACCGGGCGGGATTATTATTATAATAAAAAGCGCACACATATAAATGCCATCGCTATTGGCGACCCTTAGCCATTAATAAATTAATATGTTTTTAACAATTTTACGGGATTTCCACCCAGTAAGCAAGAAAGCCCTAGAGGCTGCTGGGTTTTCCTTCAGCGAAATTAGAATTTAACGGATCTTCTGCCGAGCTGAAGTCAGCAAAACCCGGAAAATCGGAAAACCAGCGGTTATCTTGGCTACTGTTTCCACCAGCCCTCTAGGATATGGTTCGGTTTACTAGTTTTAGTGTTAGCAGTTACCTGTGTGCTAGGTGGAGAGTTACAGCGCCATGACCCCCAAGCGCGTGCAAAGACCCGGAGTTAAAAATTATAACTTTGGCAAAGAGCTGGTGCTCTTTAGAGCGCTCTTTCGGGGAATGCCCTCGCCTGGTATGTGACTCTTCAGCCCATTGCTTGCACCGCCACTCCCGACACTACTGCCAGTGCTCCTTCCTCCTCTCCCACTCGCAATTGCTTCCGCGGCAATTCGGTTGCGCTTTTTGATGGCCCATTTCCGTCGGTTTTCCCGTAAACCGGCCTCCACTTCCGCCACCTCCGGCCCCAGACCCCACAAATGCTCGAAGCCCATCAGCGGCTGCGCGCTCTGATGATGTTGTTGGCTGCTGCTCGTGTGGTTGAGCCCACCCTGGCTGCTGAGGCGCTTCTCGGCGCTGTTCACGTCACTTCCTCCTCTTCCTCCTGCGTTTGGCGTTGGTGCTTCCGGGTCAAGGAAAGAAGTGCGTCGGGAGGAGGAGGATGAAGTCGACTTCAGGTCAGGTTTAGGAGTGTGTGGGTCTGACAGTAGATCGCTGTTGGCGTCCGCTGCTGCTTTTCCTGGCGGAGCCCCCACTGCTGGCAGCAAAGATGAAGACGAGGCTGCTGCTGTTGTTTCGCCGCCTGTCTTGAGCGCAGAGCGCGTTCGAGTGGAGATGGCCTGTGTGTTACCACCTCTGCCACTCTTAGGCTCTTTGGTGGTGGATGTAGGAGGCGCCGCAACTGAACTCGGCCGCTCTTTGTGAAACTCAAACGGCATAAACGGTGCCTGTAGAGCACAGAGAGTGAGAGGGGTGGGGCAGATCGGTAAGGGAAAAATGAGAAAGGGGTCCCTTTTCGTATTACGCACAGGGCTACTAGAATCAATACTTTATATTGAACTACCTGGCTCGCGGTGATGAGGCGTTCAAACTGAAGAAACGGCAGCAGTTCGTTGCCTGACTCATAGCTCTTCGCCATGTCGCGTTCGAAGTCTTTGAGGCTCTTGTGCCGCGCCGTGAGCGCTAAAAACATGTACATTTCAAGCCCAAACTTCTTCACGTACTGCTCGTCTTCGTAATTCCCTGTAAGAGAAGATAAGCCGAGGGTAAAATATAGCATATACACAAAAATGAGACTGGAAGTTAGGTGAACGAATAGGTTGTCACAATTATGATAGAGCGTGGATGAGAGGAATGCGAAGGAGGCAGACAAACACATTAAAAAATGGCATGACAACGGAAAAGGAAATAACCTAATTTTTGCGAAGACGCATCCAGGGTAGCTTTCGCAAATTCTTTGAAATCAATGTCGCCGTCGTCGTTTTTGTCCATGAAAGCAAAGTGCGCTTGAATCGCCTCGGCTGCGGCGTTGTCATTCAAGCCAATCTTGGGAAGCCATCTCTCCATCTCATGCAACTCAATCGAGCCTGAACCATCCTTATCTAATCGATCGAAGTAACGCCGCAAACATTCATGCCGGCCTGTTTTTACCATCACCGGCCGTATAGTGCTCTTGTCCGTGTATTCGCGCACAGCTCGACTGTGCATTCGGCCTGCTTTGAGTTCCTCTTTTACACGTCCCGGCAAGCGTAAGTCAAAGCGCAGGAGCACTGAGGAGTCCCGTTGCGGTGGTGGTTTTGCACGAAGCCCTCGTGTCGGTGGTGTGTCGGCCATCATTAGAAATGTGCGAAGACAGGAATGACTCGTAGATCACAACGCCAACTACAACAGTCTAGCAGCTCGCAGCCCGCAGCTCGCAGCTGTTGCGTTGTTGCGCTGTTGTTGTGTTGCGATTGTTGCGAAGGTTGCGAAGGAGATGGCAGCGTTTTTCTATTCTACGATACGAGACGTCCCAACGGTCAGAAAGGAAGCTTTCGTTCGTTTCTTCTTCTTCTTCTTCTTCTTGTTTTCGCGTTGTGACTTCTCTCTTTCTTCTCTCATCTTCTTCATTTGAATAACAGTTAGCTTGTTAGCCTCTTTACTGCTCCGAGGCTTCAAGGCACTTAAGACGTTGTACTACTTCGTTTGGGTCTAAATCTAATAGTATTTTCGTTTCTATTCTTGCGTCTGTTTTGCTTCGGCGCCTAGTTATTCTCTTGTGTTCCTTCATGGACAAGTCTCTCGAAGTCCAAGTGTCGCAGCTCTTCAGCACGGTGGCTCATTATAGGAGAAAAATAAGCGATCCTTCGATCCTAGCTTGGCCCAGGAATATATGCCATGATAAGAACAATCTATTGTGTCGCTATCTCAACCGTTGTTTCTTCTGTCTGTATTTTGCCAGGTCGAAAACTTGCAGCATCAGCAACACGCATCCAAACAAGCGAGCGCTGAAGAAAAAGCGAAACAAATTGATGGTAAATTGTGCACAACTTTCGGGAAAGTGCTCCTGGCCGCCAACCTTTACTTTTAATTTGCTAATAACCTCCCTGGGATGTCTTTGCCCCCCAAATCTTCATTCCGATTCTACAATACCTACTGATGACTGGTTCATATGTCTTCCTCAGAGCTCACTTCACTGGTGGGCAAGTTGCAAGCAGAGCTCAGCACAGCTCGCATGGCACACCCGAGGGAAGTCGAGCGAGAAGTTGCGAGAAGAATGGCACCGCTTCTGCAAGTATGAGTATAAGATTAGCTAGCTGCAGGTCTGTAGTACTTGTAGCTAGAAGTTGGCAATGGTGTCAAGATATACAATTTGTATCCTGTAAGTAAAGAAGTAACAGCATTAAAATTAGTGTTGTTTAGATAACAACCTCATTGAAAATGCGCACTCATTTATGAATTTTTCACTCTATCGCTTCTTGGACACATCTTACTCTCACAACGCAGCAAACGGCGAGTTTGAGCAGTGAAATTGAATTAATGGCCGAACAGCGAGGTGAGAATTATCAACTATCTGCTACTTCATAGATAACCGTAGTCACCCCTTATTACTTTCTTATCTCTTCTAGTTTACGTGTGCAACATTCTGGTTTGATTTGACAACTTCCAGTGCTACCCTTTTCCTCCTCCGCATTTTCTCATATCTAATTAGGCGCAGCAGAGAAAGCACATCAGGCCCAAGTGCGCGCATTAGAGGCCAAGTTAAGGCAAGTGACCGCCAGCAAGGAAGAAGAAGCGGAGCAGGCTGCGAGCACCGTAGGGCAGCGCCTGAAACAACAAAACGACATCGTCGCGAGGCTGGAGGTGACTTGCGTGTGCAAAAAGCGTGTGTAAAAGCATGTTGAAAGAATCAATGAAAAGGCTAGCTTCGGCGATGCTTAGATGGCCATGTCCTTTGGCCTCGATGTTGCGCACTACCTCTTTCAATTGGCACTTTCTAGCTGGCTTTGTCTCTCACCGTTCTATTTGCTGCTCTCCTTCCGCTCACCGGTTGCACTTCATCTCCTCCTCAACTTCTTCGAACAGGTTCGCCTCCAGAGGCAAGCAAAAAGAGAAGACATGCTGATGCGCCGACTGGCCGCTGCTGCCACGCTTGAACTGGGGTGGATTGCTCAGCAGACTTGTGCACTAGCAGCTCAGTCCCAGAAACACCTTTTGAGCCCTTTCCTAGATGATGATGCTCCTTCTTCTTCTCTTTATGAGGGAGCAACATCAGCCAGTGGCCAATCACGAGAGGTCAAAGCCGAAGACGAAGATGATGAGGAGTTTGGCTTCAGTTCGAGGCCTCGCGAGAGCAGACCCAGCTCGTTGAGACAAAGAGATGGCGGGAAGACTGGGAGCAGCAGAATGAACCAAGCGTCGACTGTTAGCAGCAATTTAGGATCAGCTCTGAACATAGCGACGGAGCATACCCAAGAGGTAGGACATGCTTAATAATGACCGATGCATGGCAATTCGTTTTTTTTTTGGCGTGACATTTATTAAGCGACAGCGATTCCAGCAATCGAGAGTCATCCTTTCTCCGCCCCGTTTCTCTGCATTCTTTCTTCGACTATACTTTGGATAAATGCGCACTACCTATTCATACAGTTAGCCGCTCTGAGCAACGCAGCGAGGTCAATTTTCGTGCATGAAACAGCGCCCTCTTTTGCGAGTGCGCGAGACAAGCGAGGCGCCATCCTCAGCCACCTCAGCGATTTAGCCAAGGTGATGTCTACATTCATGCATAACGTTTTTGCTTCACTCGTCTACCTCATTTTTCGCGCTTCCTTCTGTTCTTGCGACTTTTCCTTATACCTTCTTTCGTGGAATGTTTTTGTTTTTGTCTTTGTATGATTGTTTCTGCATTGTTTATGGCTTCTCCCAGGCACACGAAGATTCCGCCGCTGCCTTAGCAGAAGCACACCGGAAGCTGGCGAAAAGTTCACATGTAATGCAGGCTGCCGCGGATGCCTTGAGCACGCACGCTATTTCAGTAATAGGAAGGGGCTGCCAGATGAATAGTGGTAGCAATGTGGACTGGAAGCAAAGCGGTGCGTTTAGCGAGTAGCTGCGCTTTTCGATCCCGCCAGGGTTTATAGGAATACCTGACTGTGATGACATGGGGATACAGCACAGTAGATTGAAATTTGGTACAGGAATGGACTCAACCCCATAATGTGGTTCATGGGGACGGGGAGTGGGAGTGGATTTGCCTTGGCATTAGGTGCTTAGGAGTTCGTTTATTAGGTCCAGTGTGATGTAGCGCAACGCGGGGCTTAAACCCTGAAAATGGCTTTGGTTCCTCTTATTGGCCATCAGTTCCAATCGCTTCAAAAGACAGGCGTCAAGATTTCAAGATTGAAGAGTGGCCCTTTTCATATAACTATTTTAAGTGGCCTCTTCGTCGTAGTAGCCGCTGCGAGCACGAGGGTATTTTTTTCGTCGGATCATCAAAATGGGCTTGCCCCTCGCGCACGCCCTTCGCCTCTTCCCTCTTTCTCTTGTTTTGATTTCGTTTTCCGTCGCATGGTTCGCACGCCTTGTGTTCAGATGTGACCACCGGCTTCATCAGCAGTGCGCTCGTCGGGTTGTCGGGTATTTTGATTGGCAAGTAGGTCGGTCACTTAGGAGGCAAGAATACATCAGTTAATCAATTACTAGATACATGCATAGTCAGCTGCCAATAACCGCTTCTACCTAACTGCCTACTACCTAAGTTTGGGTATTTTGATTGGCTTATTGTCTTGTGTTGCTTGCTGAGAGCGCCAAAAGGTGCTGTGCTAGCAAGTGGCCCTTCAGGCTCTTCAAGGGGAAGAAGAAATCCAGTGGCGCGGGGTGTCGTCTGCAGGGTGATCTGCAATACGGCGAGGATCCTTACACGCTGGCCAATCAGCGAACTTGGCAAATGCCCAAGAACCGAGCAGACGGCAGATGTGGGCAGATGGCTGGTGAACTGATGACGCAGCTGTCGCCGAAGCGCGCCCAGCTATAAAAACATTGGAAAAGACTTGCTGAAGAAGCCACCTCCGCTACGACCTTTCGATTCCGCCCACTCGCCAACAAAGAGAAAGAGTACGTGGGTCTAGCTCAGTGTGCTTCGTGTCCCATCGATGTCCTCCAGCTATCTAGGGTTACATTGCTGGTGGCGCTTGGAGTGTTAAGAATACAGCATGCTCTGTGAAGTGAGAAAGATGTTGTGCATTGCTTCACTCCTCATCATTCGTAAACATGCGTCCCAGGGAAACCGAAGGACCCCAGGACGTAGGTTTCGAACTCGAACTAATACAAACCCAAATGACACAGAAGCCAATGTTACGGGCAGAAGTTTACGCGCGTGCGTTGCGCGCAAGTCAAAATCGTAAAGAGGATAGTGTGTAGAGGGCAGGAAGCATAATACTAAAAAAAAACCTGTACGGACCGTTTATTTCCAAAAATGGGCGAATGCCGGGAGGTGCTGGGCGGCGGACCAGCACCTCCTTCGAAGCTATAAACGCTTCGAGTGCAACCGGGATCTCAAACTTAGTGAGGTAAGGTGTTTAGA
>Ga0307930_1003289_pt1 | contig 11947 bp, 10 predicted proteins | sample OrgLakmetageno46_FD_203161 | JGI IMG/M metagenome (GOLD analysis project Ga0307930, IMG submission 203161) | Saline water microbial communities from Organic Lake, Antarctica - #46 | ecosystem: Environmental > Aquatic > Non-marine Saline and Alkaline > Saline | place: Antarctica: Organic Lake... | reverse complement strand
ATTGACGCCTCGAACGTGATGAAGAGGTGAAAATTGCACTACGGGTCGTAAACGACCGGCGATACTCTAAACACCTTACCTCGCTAAGTTTGAGATCCCGGTTGCACTCGAAGCGTTTACAGCTTCGAAGGAGGTGCTGGTCCGCCGCCCAGCACCTCCCGGCATTCGCCCATTTTTGGAAATAAACGGTCAGTACAGGGTTTTTTTTTTTCGCTCAGATCAATAGTTCTGCGGTATCTTTTGGTGGTTGGGCCATACCCAGTTCGGACAGTGTACACTAATAGTCGATTATCTCGAAAACAGTCTGTCTCTAGGAATACCGGTTTTCTATATGGTGTCGATATGTGAGCAGTGGGGTTTGCGGACTCCTTTAGGAGCTGCAGAGCTATACAGGGAGGGTTCCTGTTGTTGGCGATGCTTGTTTCCTACCTCGTTAATGATACGTGGTCACTGCCCAGTCTTTCCAGATCAACAGGTTATGGGCTCGTAGTCACGCACCCTGCTGTGGTGCTCTACATCCAGATCAACACGTTCCTATAGCACTGAGTAGTTAGTAACAGCAACACCGAAAATCGGAACTGGCCATTTATGATTCATATTTTCTGCGAATAGCGAAAAGAATTCGGATATGCCTGAATAAATTCCCTGCTGCACATAGTTTTACTATACATCCTCACTGCCAGTAAGTAATCACTTCCTGCTCCTCGGGCCCATGTCATTGTCATACACGGCAAATTGTCACGGCGGATATGGTAAATGCTACCAGCATTTTATACTAAATAATTCACTCCCTATCTTCCTATACGATTTATTGGGATTATAATGGAAATTGTGGGTGGTATGGTTTATGGTGTTTTGGGTTGGTATTGGTTGGTATAGATTGACACTACCGCCGCCGCGACACAAATACAAATAGAGCAGGAAGGCAAAATAGAGTTATGCGATCTGTAGTATGTATGTCTCGGATTTCCTCATTTCATTCGTGGCGTTGCTAGAACTATTTGCCGTTGTATTTGCAAGCAGAGAGAGAGAGAGGGGAAGAGAGGAAGAGAGGAAAGAGGGAACGGAGAGAGCAAAAGAGACTCGGGCGAAAGAACAGGCGACTATCAAGCAGAGAGAGAGAGGCGAAGTAAGCAATCAAAGAAAAATATATTGGAATTAGTCTTAAAGCGAGCCAGTACTAAGAGAGCAAGACAAGACAGGGAGCTAGCGAAGAAAGACAAGGCATGGCATTCAGTTGAAAGAACGAGCAAGCTAACATCAAGAGAGAGTAAGATAGGAGACACGGCGCTAGCCAAGAAAGACAAGACATGGCACTCAGCCAATTGAGCAAGCAAACTAGAAAATATACGAAGAAAAAGTTAGAAAACAGTGGCCAGAGATGGGACTCAGAAAAAAAAAAAAAAGTGAGCAAGTAGATCAACGAAAAGTTGATGTTTTATGCGACCACAACCACCAAGAAAATGTGTCTGTGTGTCACATCACATTTTTATCTGGGTAAATATGTTCTGACACGTTACGTATGTTCTGACACGTTGTCACTGACATCGACATGTTCTGTTGTTTCCACAGGTCAACTCCTGTCAAACAGCATTCTCGTCGAACTCACATCCACACCAATAAAAGCAAGCACTTGCCATCCACCCAGCTTTCCACCGAACCTCGTGGCTTTCCCCATGTACAAGCATAACAAAGCCTCGTGAAGCATTAGAAGCGTACCAAATCAAGGTGTGGAGGTCCTCATACGTACTAATAAACCTAGCTATAAGACACCACACTCTGCTACTCCTCGGCTCAACCAACTTCCCCTCCGACAAGCCAACGCACTTACAACATAATCAACTCAAGGATCTCAATTTGAATTCCTTGTCATTCACGAAACGAGTCAAGGCCAATTCTAAACTCAAATTTCCAGGAACTTCGCACCAGCAGCACGACACCACACGGAGAAGCACGTAACAACAGAAACCACCATTGACCAAGGAAGGAGACAGCTTACACATTCCAATCATGATGTACGCTTCCTATTCGAGTCAAAATCCGAATACTGCGTAAAATACAGTGCTTGTCCGCAAGGCGATCGTTAGAAGCGAAAGTGCAAGAAGTGAACCTTCGTACACTCTTTCCGCTCTATTTTCTCGCCATCGCACCCGCCGCACCTCTACTTTGAAGCAGGTTGTGCATTCCATCTATGCGCATCTTGCACTCTCTCGTAGTGCCCTCCCTAATTTATAGTATTATCGGCCATATATGCCGGCATGCGCGACGTCCATTTCAACGAACCATCTCCATGTAAATCCCTTTCGTTGATCGTGGCGCGGCGCACACGCGCCGCTGCAGTACCTCTGTGTCCTGCTGTTGCCGACTTCTGCCGATTTCCTCCTTCTGCACCGCTCGACGCATGTGCGCCTTCGTCAATGAACCCCAGAAATGTCGCGCACGGGCTTATATATGCCCACAGCGCAAAAAGATTCGAATGAAGAATGCTGCGGGGTTAGGGTGAAGAGGCGTAAAGTTGACGTTCAGTGCAAAAGTGGTCATCGGCAAACGCGACATTCGCTCTAGCTACTTCAATGACACATTTGTTTGCAGCTAGTGTCTAGACGTGCCAACCTACATGTGAATCTTCGCATAATTTTGAGCGCGAAGACGTGGTCGTGAAAAGGCGGGATTTGCAGCCGCTTCCGCTTTTCCAACAATGTGGTCGTGTATGGGTGGGTCGAAGGCAAAGTAGTCGTAAACCGACCGACCGGTTCCGCTCTGTTGTTGTGTAATTTTCTGTATGGAGGATTTCGTGGCCAAGCGGCAAAAACCGGTTCCGCTTCCGGTTTTTGACCACTTCGTTTTTCTGTGTGGGATCGGTGTAAATAATAAGGGCACAAGGGCACCCGTCCTTCCTTGATTCGAGTTTCTGGCTTTCCTTGACTCGGGTTTTGATTGGCTGATACTGAAGTACACGAATGATTTTGATTGGCTGAAATGGGAGTACACAAATATTCGAGTTGGCACTGACGTCAGAAACTGTACAGCGGTGCGGGCACCCCCCAATAATGAGAAGAAGCTGGCATGGTTTAGTTTGGGAGATTCCCAAAGCCCTTTAGCGCGGTTTCTTGCTGTTATCAACCAGAGGTGGAAGCGCGACCAGAAATGTTGAAAAGAAACGCACGATAATTTTTGAAAATTTGGCGCCTATTTGGATTATACCTCGAAAATGGGGATATGACCTGAATTGCACAAAGCACTAGATAGTGGAGAAAGATGTGGTAAATAGGTCAGTGGGTTCGTATGCGAAATCCCGACCGAAACCATGAGAGTTCGAGTCCAAACTGACTCGATTTGACCTCGATACCGAACTTTTAACTTTTTGAGGACGAAAAAAACGCGCGAGGATCTTTCACTCCATTTTTGTACCTGTAGGCCCCACAATAGCCAGGGCTGCTCTCGTTTGCCTCAGGTAAGGCAACCCTTGATTGCTTAAAGTGATTTGGCTGCGTTTTACTCCGAAATCGCGCCGCAACAGCCATTTTAAGGCTAGACACGCGTACTTAATTGGCGTCGTAGTACACTCGAGGAAAGTTGAAAGTTCGAGGCTAATGACTCATTCTTAAGACGTGGCTCCGTTGCAACATGCTTAGCAGAAAGTTTCAATCCTTGTGTACTGCGGTAAATCATTCATTTAGATAGCATTCGTGCTACCAATCGAACTGACGGATTCCTGACGACTGGAATCGCGCCCCCTTGATCATTCCTTTTTGTTTCATTCATGAGCTCACCTCAACAGAAGTCTATGCGAGCCTACCAACTTATATTCACAATTATGGTAAACTTCAGGCGCATGTTTGGAAGCACTTAAAATCTCCCAATTTATTGACAGTACTGAGCGTGAAAAGATTTATGACAAACGAATTCTTGGGCCATCGGTATGATGGACGGGATTCGAGCATTGACTACCACTGTAGTAGCTAGCACGCAAGTCGCGCTCACCAGCAACCTTAATGATAATACTACTATCAATCTTGGAGATGATATCTTTGTGACAAGCGTTAAGAATTTTGCCCACCCAAGTGGAGTTATCATTGATCATGGACAAGCAGGCCTTGTAATCGATGGACAAGGTCTATATGAGGTGAATGGGCAAGATAAAATTCGGTGTTTCTACATCAGTGGAAAGGGCGTCAATGTAGTAATCCAAAACCTTGTCATAACGAAAGGTAGTGGCAATGGAGGAGGCCTTTACATAAGAAGTGAAGCAGAAGTCCTACTCAAATCATGCACCATCACGATGAACGATGGTATTGGAAGCGTAGTCTATGTTGGAGGTGGCATGTACATTACTTCCGCCACAGTAAGCCTTATAAATTGCGCGATCACTAACAATATTGCACATCGAGGCGGGGGCATTGAGTTCGACCAAGGGCGTCTCCTTCTGGCTGGGTGCTTGTTCTACGGTAACAATGATTACGGTGCCGACGACCTTCAGCTAAGCAACGGCAGTTATGTTACAGTCCTTAGCACGTGCCCCGGTGATTCGTACAACGCTGGTCAAGGGGCCCTCAATTGTCACAGCTGCAGTACCACATACCCAGCAGATTTGCTGAGTGGAGAATGTACGGCTTGCCCTACGCTCACTTCATACTCGTGCTGTGGCGCCTGGGACGAAGGAGAGTGCACGATCACTAATTCCTCTACTATTTGTTCTGAGGATGAACTCTGGGTGTGCGGCACGTTTCCTATCCCAAAGCCAGCGCCATCAATGTTGCCTACACCTCTACCGCTGCCAGCAGTGTCAACCAATGCGCCAACATCTTTTCTCGTGCTGAACTCGTCATCTTCAACAACATTTACTGTGCTTGTAATAATTGTTTCAACTTCTGCTATTGTTATTGCCATAATGTTTCGATGCTGTTTCGCTTGGAAGATACGCAACAAGTCTTCAAGTAGATCTGTAGACAACAAAGAAGATATTTACGATATTGCCTCGCCATTTTTCGAAGCTTTACATGAAAGCAGTGAATGTGAAATTGGAGCGGAACATATCTATTCGGGAGGTGCTCGAGAAGGCGAGAATGGCAAAATGATGTTGGAATCGGCAAGCTCAGAGGTGACTACAGAATCTCGCGAAATTACGTCTACTTACGGTGCTGACCAAACCTTCGGAAGCAATATAGATCATAGAGGTGATGTGTATGCTCATGATGATGCCTCGCTGGAGAAATTGATGTCACACCTCTGTCGACATGGCCTCGGACGATTGGATTCCTTGATAGTGGCCAAATATTTGTCTGTTAGCTTCGGAGTGCGATTTCAGGCTACTGGAAGAAGCAGATATAGAAAAAACTGCAGATGATCTTAAGCTGCTCAAAATCTCAACGATCAGGCTTCGAATCGCATGGCGATGATTCTTTTCGTTCTGAAGTTTTCAAAATTAGATTTTAATGCACTATAATGTATGTATTTGAAAGGGAAGAGGGTACTCCTATCACTTACAGAATGCTCAATTCTGTTGCATACGTCAAATCAAGATGCTGAGAAAATCTACTAGCAGCGCGAGTTGTGTGGATATTTTTGATTTTTCGATTCCGCATGTGGCGAAGAACGGTGTTTTGGCGCTACTAGCAACTAGCAAGTTGCTACACAGAGTCACAGAGAGATGTGCTTAGTACTTAAACCTTAAAGAAGTAGGGCGGCACTCAGTTATTGGATTGAAGTAGTTTAGATTATTCTATGCCCACCAGTCCAACTCGTTCTGTTCTGGAGGAATTATCGACAGGAATAACCCCTTATTTGTGCTGCTTTTGTGATGTTACTTTGCAATTGGCAAAGGGAAGTCAACAAATAGAATGTGTACGTATTGCAATGCAAAAGGACACTCATACACTGAATGCGCAATGGAATGCGCTATGGAGCTAGGTGCGCCTTATGAAGTCACTCGGAGCTCGAAGGCCGCGAAAATGCCAAACGCGCCCGGTTGATTTCACCATGCCTTCAAAATTGGTAATCTAGGTCCCAGAGCCACACTCAGCCTAGTCATATTTTTTTGGAGGTTTTATCAACAGGCAGCTTTATGCTAATTGTTGACGTCCCTTTGCAACTGGGTATCAATTTAGATTGGGTTCCCTAAAACGAACAACAGTGGGGAGTGGGAGTGTGGCTAGGTGTAGGTGGTTGCATTTGGCTGAGTACTTTAAGTCTTTGAGTTAATTCAAGTGAGTTGGCCTACGCTCCTCTGTCCCAATATCAGAGAATCGAAAGATGGAGGAAAGTCCCTGCGATGTAGCGCCTATGATTTTGTTTGACTTCTAGGAAAACTTTTTTGTTTTTCTTTTTCTCATGCTAGGCTAGGCTTTATCTGATATCTGATATCTGATAATTGCTGGCTGGCGAATGCCTAATGCTGCTTTTCGCTTTTTATCTCGAGAAAACCGCACTGCGTAAAATATTATCACCATCTCCGAAGTTCCTTGAGAATGCCTCCTCTTCGTCCGGTGCGAATCCCTTATTCATATTTTAAGATAAGAATACAGGAGGGACACTTCCTGGTGTAACACTCAGAACCCGCCCACTTGCTGCGCGGAATGCACGGTCTGCCACAGACGCGGCGTGCTCTAATCCTGAATCTCTTGGCATGTTCCCAACCGTGGTGTTCGCCACCTCGGAGCCCACTGACAGGCGCTGAGCAGCAGCGACAGAAGCAGCCACGTGTTCGATGTCTGGGAGCAGCACGCGCGCAGCGCCCTTGACGAGCTCTGCCCACCGAAGTGCAGCAAAGAGGCCTCGGCCTGCTGCTGCAGCGTCACCGCTTGGCGACAAGTCTAAATAAGCCAAGCAGCAACTGCTTAAGTTGCTCGTCACATTGCGTTGCTTGCTGGTTGACGTATCGTCAGCACTCCCCAGGCCTGCTACCCCATCTCCCTGCAGCCACGCCAGCGACCCTCCAAAGTCTAACACTACGCTCTTCGCTAGTGCAGCTTCTGCTGCGTCGGTATCATCTTCAGCACCAGCGTTGGCGTCAGCATCGGTTAAGTGGTCTGAGTCTTCGACGCGCACGATGTAAGTGGGCAAGTCAGGAGCGTAGTGAGTCACAAGCTGGCCCGGGGCCTCCTCGCCTGTTGCTTCCTCTTCGCTTGCCTCGACAGCAACATTAGCACTAGAGCCACCATTATCGGCTTCAGGCTCGGTAGCACCACCTTCAGAGGTGCTCGTGGCTGCCGCTGCTGCTCCACCTGCGTGCGAAAACCCCGCCGGCATGGGCACTAGCTTGGTTTGAACCCGCACTTTCAACGCGGGAAACGCAGCTGCGCCCAACCCCACGGCGTTGATGGATGCCCCTCTCGACGCCTCTGCGTCGCCCAGCATCGTGGCCACAACGGCAGCGTGCTCCTGGTCCAGCGCGGCCTGCAACGCTGCTTCGCTGATCGCGCCGCGGCGGTACACCACGAGCTCGCTGTGGGCCAGGTCCACTCGGCACACCGTAGATTCGATCCCGTGGTAGCAAGTAGCGTTGGGTGCCGCGGCGTCATGGGTGGCGAGTGGCGGAGCAGCAGAGGAAGAGGGCGTTGACGCGTGAGAGGTGCCACCACTATTGTTGTCATTAGCGTCGTTGTCGTTGCTTGCAACAGTAGAGCCATCGTGAGCAGGAACTGCGTTGTCGCCATTGAGAACAGCAACGTCATGAGACCAGCCTAAGTCTGCCAACACGTGTGCCGCCTGAAATGATGAGAAACAGGTAAATTAAATTACAAGTAATCATCGATGAATTGAAAAAAATAATGTATTACTAATATTTTTTCGTACACTACCAAACGTCTTTCGTGCTCACCGAGGTAGGGGACACGTGCCCAAAACGATTCGCCGAAGGCGCAGCCACTGGCACGTTGCACGCTTTGAGCAGCGCCAATGCTACAGGGTGGTTCGGGACCCGCAAGCCTACTTTGCCCGTGCCCGCCGTCAAGCAAAGCGGCAAGTGAGCGGCCATGGGCGCTATCAGTGTGAGGCCCCCAGGCCAAAAGCGAGTGCCGAGCGCGACGAAGACAGCACGCTCTAGCGGGTCGTCGAACACTACTTGCTCCAGTGCCGCCTGTGGAATACATGCGTCGACAGAAAGAAGAAGGAAGTAGTGTAAGAAACCATTAAATGGAGGATTGAATAATGATACACGAGATATGTCCTGAAAGCATAAACTCAGTAGGGACAAGCGACGCTCAAGAACTAATGCAGAATCGTATCAATTCCGTGCATAATTTTCTCGTATCTGCATAGGCTTACGCTCGCTTACCTCGAGAGAGCTCACGTGCACAATGAGCGGGTCTGTTAGTGGGCGCCCTTTAACAGCAAAGATGTTGCGCACGGCCTGAAAGCAGCAATGCGTTTCAGATGAGTGAAACCACAAGCGGGGTAAAAACGATTCAGTTGTACATACACATCGCGCCAGGTCAAAATTCTAGTTGCTTTAATTTTGCTGGCGATCACACGATGGCGTAGCCACCAATGATTGCAATAGTTATAGAAATGACGAATTGTTTATGAAGCTAGTGCCTCGCTCACCGGCTCCAAGCATGCATTGGCTCCTAAACCATAGACGGTCTCGGTGGGGAAAGCAACTAGACTGCCTGCACAAAGTCGGCGGCCCGACTCGGCTATTCCATCCTCGTCAGCGTTCAAGAGCACCGCATTGGACATCCTAGTTCACCACCTTGGTTTCTCTGCTCGTAATCGCTTGTAATAATACCCGTTACTGTCGAGTAGCCACAGAATGCTGCGGCTGTGGCTAGCTTTACTTTGTACATCAGTAGCTGCAGCTATAGCTAGCTGGCTAGGCTATTTGGAAGTGTCGCGAAAAGATCGCTGAAATTCTTGTGCCGAGAATACTTTTTTCCACTTTTCCAGATGACAGCAGCAGCCAGCCAAACCCAAACAAGACAACACGCGACAGAAAAAATCTTATGATTATTTCTGCGCTCGTCGGCCCTTCTCATATTATAGACCAACAGATTGTTAAAGTTGCGGCGGCACAGTGAACAATAGAGCGAACATTGATTTTTAGAAGTGCTAGCTTTGACTAGAGGTGCATTCATCATAAATCTTGAAGCTTGGAAAGAAGATAGGTATTTATTCATTAGTCGCTCTGTCGATTTTAAGTGTGCGCTTTACGACAATCCTAGCCAACTTCAAAAGTTAGAACATTTCCTGAACAAGCTAGCACGCTCTGCCCACGTGCGAATGGAATCTGTTGGACTCGTAAAGGTCACATGGAAGGGTACAAACTACGAGCTTCCCGCACCCTCTAGCAGTGGTCGAACGCTGCACGCCGAAGTTGCGAGTCAATTTGGTATTCCGCTATCTCGGTTGAAGTTGCTGCTGAAAGGACGAACGTACGCATCCTCTGAGTCTATGGAGCTAGTGCAAGAGGCCACCACTTCTGGCTCAAGAATAATGGTACTTGGAACTGCCGCAGGTGACCATCTAGATTCCATGCAAAACCGCGCACGTCACGGAAGTGCTGCCGCAACAGACGTCATCATGTAAGATTGGCACACTCAATATTCTTTGACATTTGTAAACTCTCGTAATGTTCTAATCTTTTCGGTACCCTGCGTCAACAGGAAGCTCCCAACAATGGCGTGGAACTTCATCGCCATGTTATGGCTGTTCGTCTACCAATTTGTTAGATCTATGTTTGTGCCACCCACCCGAGAAGAACAACGCGAGGCCAACAACGTGGACTGAAAAAAAGAATATGTCTATGCTTACAGCCCATTGTTCTTGGCGAAGGACGAATAATACATTTGGGCCTAGAATACATAAGGCATCAGCATTTTTCAGAGCCCCTTCAATTCAAAGACTGTAGATACATAATTTCTTTATTTCGATTCACATTTTAGATCGTTTTGCTACCTGCAGCCGGGAATTGCGAGGTTGAATTGAATTAGAGCCACCGAATGAGATCGAAAAACAAAAAAACATGGGCCTACTTAATTAATTTTGTAGTTCAGCAAGGCTGGGCTGATTCTGATTACCAGGTAGTCAGATGTCAGAATTTCCACTTCCATCCCCATCCCATCCTCCAATCTCGTGTTAATATTAATTTGATCCTCCATAGCAAGAGGATTATCTCATATTTGCCATGTGCGAGAGCTATTAGCTGTAAGTTAGGTCTTAGTTTTTCATTTTCATGATTTACAGTTCACTTAATCGCTTAAAAGAATGGGTACATGATGTACTCCAGGTAAAACAAGTCCCAGATGCGCTTGTAGTATTGCTTTACGGATCGCGGGTCAGTGGGAACCAGTTTCTTGAACGACGTCAGCAGCCACGCGCCTGCCAGCAAGTGTCCAGGCGTCATTACCCAAGTGCGGTAACCAGGCAGGAGCAGCGCCTGCACCACCGCGCTCGCGTAGTTCAACGCTAACGCCCCAGTGGCCAGTTTCGCAATCTTGGCCACCCCTGCTTTGGTGGCGAAGGTTTCTACGCCAAAGAGTTTGTCGCCTTCGATGTCTGGCAAGTCCTTGGTGACCGCAATCACCAGCGCGAACACCGTCATGAACCGGGCCATGAACGCAACCGCGGGGTTCCACTCAAACGACAGGCCGAGGGCTTCTCGCGCGGCGTAGTACACACCGAAGTTGAGGAGAAAGCCGCGCACCTGTTTTTTTTTTCAGTAGGTGAAACGCGGGAACAAACAGCAGACCGCGGTATTCGAGAGTAAGTTAGGTCGAAGAAGGCGAAGGAATACAATGCATACGATGAAGTACACAACTGCGTGAAAATGCTAATTAGCAGTCAACCGGATATGAGTTACAACAGGTACAGAAGCGAGCGCACACAAAGGTTCAGGAATAAGGCGATTTCAGAGGATATTTAGAAGCAGCTATTTAGCAGATGAAACACTTCAATGCCTATAATGTATTTACCGTCGCAATCGTGAGGCCAGCAGCGAAAGGATGCTGCTTGAGCCGAAACGGAGGCACCGAGTAGAGGCACCCAATCGTAGTGCCAAACATGTACAGATTGAAGATTAAGCTGGAGAATTGGTTGTACACGATGAGCGGGCCGAGCACTGCCGAGCTCACCACTAGTGCCCATGCGCGGCGTGGTGACAGCTCTCCAGCTGCTACGGGCAAAAAGGGTTTGTTCACCTTGTCGATGTCAACGTCATAGATCTGGTTGATGCCCACAATGAATGCATTGCCTAGCAACAAAGCAAGCATGCCATAAAACGCGTTTGGAAGGAGAGCTAGCCAGTCGATGCCGCCGAGGGGCACTTCTACCAGCGCCCGTGCTACCCCCGTGACTGAAGCCAAAATGGTGCCGCGGATAGTGTGCGGCCGCAAAAATTTGTGGACTGCCATAAGGGCACCTTTGAACCCCTCGCCAGCAACCGCGCCTTCTTCGACACCGCCCGATGTGCCGAAGTCCTCTTCTCCTCGATTACCCCACAGTGGTCTTCCAGCCCTAGGCCCGCGGGCTGTCGCAGCGTGGGCACTGAGAACGAGAGCAGAGTTCCCTCGAGGAGCAGCTAGTGCGCTATTCCTTGGCAAGGCAGTCACTGGAGCTTGCCTGATTGCTGGCAATGTCTGAAAGGCGCTGCCGCCGTAGGCGACAAAGAGAACGCCCACTAGCCTCAACATGTTGAGGCGTCGATGTAATGTTGAATAATTATGTTGATATTCATGTTGATGACATGACAAAAATAACAAGTACGTGGTATGTACTTACCGCGCGCGTAAAAGCAAGGTTGCCGAAAGAGTTCACGACAAAATCCTGCAGTGCCGGTCTTTCGTTAGTGAATAGGAGTTGAACGGAACCGAAAGGAAAGTTCGGTTTTGCTACACTAACGAACCGAACTGAAAGAAAAGTTCGTTTCCAGCCGAATTAACGAACTCGCAGCGAAAGAAAAGTTCGGTTCCATGGACTTAACGGACTAGAAACGAACCCAGAATGGAACCGA